>Ga0315282_10011197_pt1 | contig 13939 bp, 15 predicted proteins | sample YL17G07_20_MG_FD_203693 | JGI IMG/M metagenome (GOLD analysis project Ga0315282, IMG submission 203693) | Sediment microbial communities from Yellowstone Lake, YNP, Wyoming, USA - YL17G07_20 | ecosystem: Environmental > Aquatic > Freshwater > Lake > Sediment | place: USA: Wyoming | collected... | reverse complement strand
ACTTGGACTCCTCAGGCATCGCCGAGGTCGTCGAATACAGCTCAAGGCTCGCCGAGGACCAGGACAAGCTCTCCACCCAGTTCGCTAACGTCGCCGACATAATCAAGGAGGCGAACTATTACGCCACCGAGGATGGTTCCGAGTATATAGCAGCGAAGCACGTGATGAAGGCGCTCGAGGAGAAGGTCTACAGGAGCAACCTCGTCGAGGAGAAGATAGAGGAGATGGTCGAGAAGGGGATAATCCTCGTCGACACCGACGGCGAGAAGGTCGGTCAGATAAACGGATTAGCCATCCTAGGCGCAGGTGATTTCATCTTCGGGAAGCCAAACAGAATAACGGTCAGCGTCGGCGTCGGCAAGAAGGGGATCATAGACATCGAACGCGAGGCACAGATGGGCGGTCCCATACACACCAAGGGTGTCCAGATACTGAGTGGCTTCCTCAACGAGCGCTACGCCAAGGAGACCCCCCTCAGCCTCACGGCGAGGCTCGTCTTCGAGCAGAGCTACTCTGGCATCGAGGGGGACAGCGCCTCAAGCACTGAGCTCTACGCCATCCTCTCCGCACTCTCCGAGAAGCCGATAAAACAGTACCTAGCTGTGACCGGATCGGTCAACCAGAAGGGGGAGGTTCAGGCCATCGGCGGAGTAAACCAGAAGATCGAGGGTTTCTACGAGCTCTGCAAGTCGAGGGGGCTGAACGGGAAGCAAGGCTGCGTGATACCTGAGAGCAACGTGAAGCACCTGATGCTGAAGGAGGAGATAGTTGAGGCGATCAAGGCGAAGAAGTTCCATCTATATCCAGTAAAGACAATAGACGAGGGCGTCGAGGTTCTCACGGGGATGCCAGCGGGGGAAATGCAGAAGGACGGATCCTACCCGGAGGATACGGTCAACTACTTCGTCCAGAAGAACCTGAACAGCCTGGCTGAGCGAGCGAGGCAGTGGAAGGAGACCGAGTAGCCAAGCGCACCCTTTTTGAGTGACCTCCACACTAGTTTTTAGAGTCAATCCATGGATACTGTCTACGACGTTATTGTCATAGGCGGGGGCCCGGCCGGCCTCTCAGCCGGACTGTACACTGCAAGACACGGCCTCAAGACCCTTGTGATGGATGGCAAGAAGATCGGTGGCAAGCCTCTTGAAGCACATTGGGTTGAAAATTATCCTGGTTTTCCTGAGGGCTTAACGGGGGCAGGTCTCATGAGGCAGTTCGAGACGCAAGCCGCTAGATTCGGTGCCGAGTTCAAGATTGAGTCTGTAATAGCAATAGGCGACGTCGGGGGAGTCAAGATGGTCTCGACACGCCACGGCTACTATCAGGCTAGGTCACTGATTATCGCCACGGGCGCCCAGAGACCACGGCTAAGCGTCCCTGGGGAGGGAAAGTTCAAGGGGAGGGGTGTCTCCTACTGCGCCATCTGCGACGGACCATTCTTCAAGGGAAAGAGGGTCGCCGTGATTGGATCCGGTCATGAGGCCGTCGAGGACGCGATGAGGCTCGCCGACGCCTCGAGCATCGTCTACGCCATCCCCGGCTACAAGGGTTACAGTGAGGAATACCCAGATTTAAAGCGGCTTAGGAGTAACCCGCGGATAGAGGTGCTCGCAGGCTACAATGTCGTCGAGATAGGCGGTGATGGGACCGTATCCTACGTGAAACTTGAGGGCGAATCTGAGATGAGGCTCGACGTGGATGGCGTATTCATAATCCTAGAGCATGTCCCAACCACGAGCATCCTCTCAGACGCAGGGATAGAGTCCGATGAGGGCGGCTGCATAGTCGTAGATAGGTACCAGCAGACTAACATCCCGGGCATCTTCGCCGCCGGCGACTGCACTTGCTCTGGGACGCAGATCGTTACTGCGGCCGGCGATGGGGGTAGAGCTGCCCTTTCGGCACTCAGGTATGTGAGATCCCTGGAGGAATGACAGACTTGGTAAAGGTGGAGTACTACTACTCGCCTATATGCCCCTACTGCCCCGTGGCGCAGAGGATGGTCTCAGAGGTTGTGGGGAGGTACGGCGACGTCGAGTACGAGGAGGTCAACACATACACCGAGGAGGGAATAAGGCGTGGCCTCGCCCTGAACCTGATGGCCGTTCCCGCAGTAGTAGTGAACGGCGTCATCAAGCTCATCGGCTTTCCCTTCGAAGTGGAGGATGTCGTCAACTGCATAGAGGAAGCCCGAAGAGCATAGCGACTTATATTCGGGTTCGCCACGCTTTCAATTCGGACTATCCTATCCCATAGGACACGGGATCGTTGAGGGCCATTGAACCACAACATATCGTCAATTAGGGCAAGGGAGATACTCGACTCAAGGGGCAACCCGACCATCGAGGTGGAGGTTTTAACTAAATCTGGTTTCTCGGGCGCAGTGGCTGTACCGAGCGGGGCATCCACCGGCATATACGAAGCCATTGAGCTAAGGGACGGCGGGCGGCGATACCATGGCAAGGGCGTCGAGAAGGCGATTAAGGCCGTGGAGAGAGTGATCTTCCCGAAGCTGAAGGGGGTTGATGTCAGGGAGCAGAGGATGATCGACGAGCTGATGATAGCTCTCGACGGTACCGAGAACAAGAGGAGGCTAGGTGGCAACTCGCTCTTGGGCGTCTCCCTTGCCTGCGCCAAGGCCGCCGCCGCCTCCGAGGGACTCCAACTCTATGAATACATCAATAAGGAGGCCACGCTTATCCCAGTTCCATTCTTCAACGTCATCAACGGCGGGAAGCACGCTGGCAGCCGGCTCGACTTCCAGGAGTTCATGGTCGCCTCGACCGGCGCCGGCAGCTTCAGGGAGGCCCTCAGGATGGGCTCGGAGGTCTACCAGACACTTAAGGAGCAGCTCCAGGAATCCTATGGGAAGGTAGCAATAAACGTCGGCGACGAGGGGGGCTTTGCCCCGCCCATGACGAGACCTGAAGATGCCCTCGAGGCGCTTGACAGAGCCATCCAGGAGTCAGAGTACTACGACGAGGTGAGGCTCGCGATGGATGTAGCCGCGAGCACCTTCTACAAGGATGGGGCTTACACCGTCGCCGGCAAGCAGTACTCCACAGGCGAGATGATAGAGTACTACAGGGAGCTGACCGCCGCCTACCCGATAGTCTCGATAGAGGACCCGCTCCAAGAGGAGGACTTCGAGGGCTTCGCGGAGGCGACGAAGGCCCTGCCTGTCCAAGTCGTGGGGGACGACCTCTTCGTCACGAACCCCAGGAGGCTGAGAAAGGGGATCGAGGCCCATGCGGCGAACGCTCTCCTCTGGAAGGTGAACCAGGTCGGGACGCTGACAGAGGCCCTGGAAGCTGCCGAGATAGCGACGAAGAACGACTACGCCGTAATGGCCTCACACAGGTCTGGGGACACTGAGGACCCGTTCCTCGCGGACCTCGCCGTTGGGATAGGCTGTGGCCAGATAAAGTCGGGGGCCCCGGCTCGCGGGGAGAGAACGGCGAAGTACAACAGGCTCCTGAGGATCGAGGACATACTCGGAGAGAGGGCTAAATATCCGCGCGTACGTATTTAGCTTCCGTGAAACGAGAACCGAGAAATAGGCTTCAAATGCTGTGTTAAGACCAATTATGGCTTTAACGGGATTTATGAGAGGTGAGGAAAAACGCCATAAAATAAACTTATTTCGCTGAAATAGATGCAGATATTCGAGATCAACGTTCATGAGCTGAATACATACCATACAATATATTTATGAAAAGGTTACAATAGACTGTTGGGTAATGAGGAATCGCATCGAGTTCGACACCGGTGAAACAGGTCTGAGGGCGGTGCTGAAGGACTACCAGGAGATCGCGCTCAGGGTGATCTGGGCGAGCCCGGAGGGCCTCGGCTCCGGGGCGGTGTGGGATCGGGTTAACGCGGGGCTCCAGGGTAAGACCATCAGCCGCACCAGCGTCATCAACTTCCTCGAGGCCATGAGGGAGGCCGGCGTCCTCAAGGGAGATGAGAAGACCGGGAAGGGAGGACACCGATGGATCTACAGTCCTGCCATGGACAAGGCCGAGTTCAAGGAGTTCATTGCCAAGACAATATTAGGAAACCTGATGAGGGACTTCCCAGAGGAGACGAGAAAAGCAGTAGCTTTCATCCGTTGAGACCTTAGCCTCGACAGGGTGGAGCAAAGAAGCCAGCTTCTTCGACCGAACATATATCGGTAACGTATTTAAGCAGTGGAAGTTACCGATATATCGGTTAGATTTATAAATAGAGGTCTTTACAGATATATCGGTAAAATCATTGAGTGGCCCTCAGAAACGAGGAAAAATCAAGGAGAGGATCCTGAGAGTGCTCCTCAACAACCCCGAGGGCACACTGACAAAATATCGAGTCGCAAAGCTGACCGAAAGCGGCTTCCCATGGGTGCACGAGTACCTGAAACAGCTGGAGCACGACCACCTGATAGAGGGAACCCGGGTGCTCGACTACCGACGGCTGATAGAGACATGGGTCTCGATCCGCCGCCCCATCAAAACAATCGACTACACGGTGCAGGAACCCGAGAAACTACTAAGAGAAATAGGCCTAGACTACGCCTTGACAACCTACAGAGCCGAAGCAATCACACAGGGCTACCTGTTTCCCTCACGGACAGACATATACATCAAACTCGGCGAAGAGGATACATGGGGCAAGGCACTCACAGGGAGAGGCCTGAAGGGTAAGGGTAACCTTAGGCTACTCATAGACGAGGAACACGTCTTCTACGCCTCGAGACTTGTGAACGGAATTAGGGTCGTCTCCCAGCCGCAGCTGATCGTGGACCTCCTCCTAGAAGGAGGCGTATGTGTCGAGGCGGCGGAGATGCTCCTCGAAAAGGCGGTGAAAGAAGCTGTACCCCTCAGGTGAAGTCGATCTCTCCCGCAGATATCTAAAAGAGCTATTCAGAGGCGAAGCGGAGCCCTGCCTCCTGGGTGGCTGGGCTGTTTTCCTCACCGTGAACGAGAGCTACAGAGCCGCAACCGGGAGGAAATACATCGGGTCGATGGATATCGACGTAGGCTTCCGCGTGGATACAACTTGGAGCGGAGGAGAGCTAAGGGCATCGGTGTTCGGTTCGTTCCTAAGGAGGATGCGGGACATGGGCTTCCAGTCCCAGTCCTTCAGGCTCTACAGGGACTTCGACCACGAGTCGCTGAGACCTCTATCCCCCGAGGAAGCCGACGCGAAGTCGGCCTTCGACGTGGTGAAGCTGTATGTGGACCCAGTGGTGGACCGGATCCACCCTCTCATGTCCGAGATCTTCGGGTTCACACCCATCGACGAGCCCCTACTCGAGACCGCCTTCAGCGGAGACCTATTCAAGACACATTCAATCGGCGGGATCGAAGTAAAGGTTGTAGCGCCGCACCTCTTGCTGGCCACCAAGCTGAACTCAGCCGTGATCCGGCTTCACAGCCACAAGAGGTTGAAGGACATCGCCGATATCTACGCTCTGATCTGGCACTCTGGGCTTAGCTTAGAGGAGATGCGCGATCTCCTTCAAAACGTCTACCCCGATGAGAAGATGGAGGCGGTGATTGGTGGTGTCAAGGAGGAGGAGATCCGGGAGGTGGGTGGTGTGCTCGGGGTAGAGCCAAGCGAGATACGTAGAGTGCTGAGGGCCTTCTCCAAGCCCTGATCAGAGGATGTTCTCAACTTCCCTTAGGAGCTCCAGGAGCTCCGGGTCGGGTCTCTTGAGGTTCGTAGCCTGGAGGACCAGCTTCTGCAGCCTCGTTCTGAAGAGGTTCAGGCCCCCCTGCCCCCTCTCCTGAACCCTCCTCAGAGCGGACACTGTCGCCCGTATCTTATCTTTCATGATCTTGTTTCGCAACCTCGTCTTCACATCCGGGGCAACCGACATTAGGTCCCGAATAACGCTGAGGGTCACCTGTGGTAAGGGATTGTTCCTCATGTACTCGATGAGAGCGGACTCTGTCAGCTCATGTGTCTTGCCTCCGCTGAGTTCGCAGTATCTACGCCAGCCCTGGACGACGTTCTTGCTGATGTAGAAGCTTGTGGAGGCGCGGATGGGCTCCGTTTTTTTCTCTTCTGTTATAACAGATTTTTCTAATATAGAGGATTCGGATTAACCCATAAAATTCGGTTAAAGATGGGCCTTCCTTTATAAGGGCTTAAATACACTGACAACCCGAGACGAAGTTAATCAATATCCTCTATATTGATTTTTCTTCGTGCATCGGATGGGGGTCAGGGGGAAGGAGAGCGACAACTCCCTGTCGTCGTCTTCAGAAGTCATAAAGCCAGTTGCGCGCGCGCAGCCTCGACGGCTATATGTAATCTTGGGTTCATCGTCGTTCCATCCTCCATCTCGACCTCTTCTCCAGGCCCGAAGCCGGCGTACTCGGGATGTTGGTCGAGGATATCCCTAAGTATCTCCCCCTCATCTGAGACGTGTATGCCGAGAACCTCAGCCACCGTAAGAAGATACTCATATTCATCCAGCAGCCTCCTCAACTCGTCCCTCAGCCGTCTACCGCCCTTCGCCACCCTTCTCCTGACCACAAGTATCCACTCAATTGGTTTACTCAAAACCAATTAACTCTTTTTCAGCTGGCGACGAACTACTTTCAGAGGAAAAAGAGTCCTCTTCTTAACGCTCCTTTTATCTCACGGGGATTACGCTTGGTTCAGGTTCCTTATTCCAGTCCGATCTGTGTTTCTCGAAGAGTTTGAAGACATCTTTAAGGGTCTTCACCTTTTTGTAGGCGGCTGCGAACGCCTCCACAGCTTGCTCCGGATTCTTGTTGATCATCTTTCTGATCAGGAACGGGGGAATGAACCCTTCCTCAGTCACCAACGTTCTCACTAGACTCCGGTAGCTTGGAACCTTTCTGAAGTCTCCCTGGAAGAGTTCCTTTACCTCGCCGTAGTGCGGCAGGATGTATATGCCTCCGGTCTCGTCGAAGATCAATCCCACTTCCACCTCCTCAGTTTCAAGGAGCTCTCGTGGAAGCTTCATCTCCAGCATATCTGGGAGTCTCCCATGGTCCTCAAGGTAGGTCTGAGCCGGGGTCTTCCCCTTCCCGGGGATTTTTCTTTCTTGGCTGTACCACCTCATGAAGGTGTTAAGGGCTTCCTCGGCCTCTCTCGCGTTCTCGAAGACGGGGTCGGTTGAGCCAAAATAATCAATGCAGGCCTTGCATAGGTCCCTTTGGATCTCCAGAGCCTTCCCTATGTACCTGCCTGAGTAGTAGTCTTTCACCGATTCTATGAAGGCTCTATGCTTCGCGTCCTCGGGATTGAAAACCTCTACTACGCCGGAGAAGATGTAGGCGTCGACGTTGGGGTAGAGGGATGAATGTACAATCTGACTTACCTTCAACTTCCGGAGAGCCGTTTTTCCCCTGGCGAGATATTCTCTGCCATTTTTCAGGTCGACGAGTAGAATCCCGTCCCTCCTCTTCTCCTTGACCTCGAAGTAGCTAGTAACAGGCTCCTTCTCATTGATGAGTCTCAGAGCCTCTTCCAGCTTCACTAAAGGGCTTTCCCCGTAGATCCTGGAGGGCGTAAACCTTTTATCGTATATGCCGAGGTTCAGCAACTTTTTAATCTCCGTGTATATTCTCGTGAACGTCCCCTGTGAGACGGTGAACAGCTCCTCGACGCTTTTTCTGGAAACTCCTTCTTTTAAGATCATCCGGCAATACGTATAGTAGACGCCTGCCGCCCAGCTCTCAGGCTTCCCCCTTATCTTCATCTTCCCAGCGACGGCCCTCCAAAGCTTGAGGCAGGCTTCTCTTTTGTCCTCCTCGAGAACAGCCGTCTTCTCAATTAAAATCCTCTTGACCCTCTGAATCTTCTGCCTCTCATCCGCCATTTGTCACCCACCGCACGACACTATGCACTACAAGACTGAAAAGCTCTTAAGTTTTCTCGACTCCCTCCTTCTCTTCTTTATTCTCTCAACACCCTCCGCCCCGAAAAATTGGGATAGATTTCACCGGTCCCACCACTCAATTCCACCCACACACGCGATTTTTTGTTTCATCTTGTTGAACGAACTAGACCTCTCGGAGGCTGATAACTGAAATGATAGATCATGGTTCCTACAACTCTAACCTTCTCCACCTCCTCAAGGTCAGAGATGTATCCCTTGATGGTGGCGAGTCTGAAACCCCATTTCTCATAATAGATTCTTAGCAACTCCCTCACCTCAATTCCATTGCTGCCCGCTTCTTCAACGGTCTTCAACATATCATCCATTCTATTCTTTACCGACGGCAAGTGCCCCCCTCAATCGGAATATCTAACTTGGATTATAAATTTCTAGAGGCGTATGTATTTAGCTTGTAATAATCAATAACTTGGAAATGGGTTTAAAGTGTTAAAAAGAGGCCTTATTATGTTTCGATTCTACGTTTAATAAGCAGAGAAAAAACTCCAAAATTCAAGCTTGTTTCGCTGAAATAGATGTAAATATTCGAGATCAAAGTTCATAAGCTAAATACATACAATTAGCTTAATACCTGGATGATCGACCAGTGAAAAGGTTATTTCTCTCGGTGGTAGGACCCGCGGGTACGTTGGGAAACGCATTGAAACGAGTTTTTAGGCTCGTCACCCGGCGGATCCTACCACATTCCACCGGGATGGAACAACTTTTAAACATTACCTGTCATAATCCACTAAAACTACGCCCATGGTGTAGGTCAATGGATTAATATCCAGACTAGGTGAAGGATAGCGCCGGGAGGCCGGACTGTGGCGAGGGAGCTGCCGCCTATACTCACTGCGGAGAACTCGAGACTCATCCTAGGTGGAGCTGCGCTGGTCTCCCTCGACCTCGGTTTATCCGAGTCCAGGGTCGAGCTTCAAGAAGAGGTTGTCCTCCTACCCACAGAGGATAAGGTGAGCATTGAGGATCTAAGAAGGATAGCAGGGAAGGAGGACGCCGCCTTCTTCCCCGACAGCGGCCGGCTCTACCAAGTCGCCATTTCAGACGAGCACTACTACAAACTCGTCCCAACCCCGGGCGCGCCGACCCTTGAGATCGACGGCATCAGGATGCACAGGACGAAGGACACGACGCCGGATAGGGATGCCTCGGGGAAGCTTGAGGCGCTGGGGGGCTCAGCCGGTCGAGTGCTTGATACCTGCGCGGGGCTTGGCTACACCGGCGGGGCCGCCCTTGACCGGGGTGCGGAGGCTGTGGTCTCGGTCGAGGTCTCTGCTCAGGTTCTGAGGATCGCCCAGATGAACCCTTGGTCACGCAGCCTCTTTGATGATGGGGTCTCACTGATCCTCGGGGACTGCTACGGCGTCCTCGACGCCCTTCCTGAGGGTTTCTTCGACTATGTCATCCACGATCCCCCTAGATTATCTCTCGCCGGGAGCCTGTATGGAGAGGGCTTCTACAGGAAGCTCTTCAGGGTGACGGCGCAGGGGGGCAGACTCTTCCACTATGTGGGGGAACCTGGGTCACGCCATCGGGGTATTGACCTTCAGAGGGGTGTCACACGCCGCTTGGGCGCCGTTGGTTTCAGGAAGATCATGTATCACGACGACGTTATGGGTTTAACCTGCGAAAAGTAGAGAGCTGCCTCAGGAGAGCTCCTTAATTATCCTGTAGAGCTCGTCCTGCTCTACAGCCCTTATCAAAACCTCGCCGCCTCCATGGGTCTGCATCTTCATGCCATTTTTTGCGTTGGTCACCTTCCCTATGATGGTGGCTTTTACACCAATCTTAGTGATAGCGTCGATTATTCTGCTGCTTTTCGTTGGCTTCGCGGCAATTATAAGGGCGCCTGAGCTTAGGAGCCTGAGGGGGTCCACCTTCAAGGCATCACAGACCTTCCTCGTCTCAGGAGCCACGGATATGGCCTCCTCCTGGGCCTCGACGCCGACGTCAGCCGCCTTGGCCAACTCCCATAATCCCTGGATGATGCCGCCCTCCGTGGGGGTGTGCATCGAGCTCACGCCCCCAGCTTCTACAGCCTGAAGCGCCTCGGGGACCACGCTTATCTGCCTGAGCATCGCTTGGGCGGCCTTGATAGTCTTTGCGTTAAGCATCCCCTGCAGCCTCTCCTCGAAGTCGGTTGCGAGTATACCTGTCCCCTCTATTCCGGCACCCTTCGTCAGGAGGATGTTGTCGCCAGGCTCGGCCGAGCGGGTCGTGACGTACCTCCCTTTCTGAGCCTCTCCTATCATGACGCCTGAGAGGATTGGCCTATCCAGCCCGGGGGTGCACTCCGTGTGGCCTCCGACGAGGCTCGCCCCGACCTCGCAGCATGCCTTATGGATGTCCCCCATTATCTCCTCGAGGAGGGTCTCCCCCGCGGCCTCGGGGAGCATGATGGTGCATAGGAACCAGAGGGGCCTTGCCCCCCGTGAGGCGACGTCGTTGGCGTTGATGTGGACGGCGAGCCAGCCGACGTGCCTCGCGGCGCCGGTTATCGGGTTCGCCTTCGCGACCAGCACCCTGTCGCCCATGTCGATGACGGCGGCGTCCTCGCCGACGGCCGGGCCGCACAGGACCCTATCGGAGGCTACGCCAAGGTGGTTGAAGACTATCCGCCTCAGGACTTCTGAGGGTATCTTACCGGTGGAGAAGCTCGGCACCTCTTAGACCCAGAAGAATGGTTGGCTCCAACCGTTAAAGGTTTTAAGATGTTGGAGGCAGTTCCTCTGCATTAGCTCGTCTTGATGAGCCTGATCCTGTCCGAAGCTGTTTTCCCCACGTAGGCAGAGAAGAAGAACCCCGACACAAAGGCGAGGGCCCCCATGAAGAGGATTATCGGTAGGGGAACCTTGAGCACCATGATGCTGAGGACGGCGACGTTGCTCATGGTGGACAGGCCTCCCGCTATCCCCACCGAAAGGCGCCTATTCCTGCCGAGGAGTGCTAACATAACTTCGGCGACGACGCCCTCAGTGATGGAGATGGGTAAGATCAGTGCTCCGTGAAAGCTGTAGAGGGTCAACTCGACGAGCCCCTTCAGGATCCCAGTCACCGTTGCGGCGCCGAGCCTCTTCACCTGGAGCCCTGCCAGAACGATCCAGAGGACATGGATGCCCGCGAACATCTGCGGCGCACCGAAGGGGAAGATAGTCAGTGCGTTCAGGAAGTTGCCGGCGTACCCCACCGGCACGCTGACAACACCACCAAGAGCGCTCAGGATCGCTATCACAGCCAGCTCCCTGACCGTGAAGTAGCCCGGTCTCTTCGGGGCTTCGCTCCCTAAGCCGACCATGACTGGCAGAATAGGCTTTTCATGATATATTCTTATTGGGTCTGGCGTTTCCGTCGGATCGTTCAACCGTTTCCACTTTCACTCGTCTCTCCCCAGTTGATATGCTGGAACGGACGTAAAGCATAAATCTGCTCCCGGGGAGGCTCCCGCATAGGGGTTACTATCCTTGGGCGAGGCGAGGAGTGTGTTCGTTGACGAGGGTGTCCTCGACATCAACTACATACCGCAGAGGCTGCTCCACAGGGACGGGGAGCTGAGGCTCCTCGGCCTGATGTTCGACCACATCCTCTCCGCCCCGTACGAGATGAGCCAGAGGGCGATCATCCTGGGCGGCGTCGGCACGGGGAAGACGGCCCTCGCCCAGCTATTCGGGAGGAGGCTTGTGGAGGACGCGAAGAGGAGACGCGTGAAAGCCCGCTACGTCCACGTCAACTGCAGGGAGCTCAGGGGGAGCCTCTTCATGGTCCTCAGGAGGGCGGTGAGGTCCATTCGCCCAGACTTCCCGGAGCGGGGCTATGCGGCGAACGAGCTGATGGAGACCCTGATGCAGCTCCTAGACGAGGAGGATGCCCAGCTCCTCCTCTGCCTCGACGAGGTCGACGCCCTGATAGAGGCGGAGGGTAGCGACGCCATCTACAACCTCACCAGGGTCCAGGAGGGGCGCCCCGATGGGCCCAGACGGCTGAGCCTCCTCTGCATCTCAAAGACCGCAGACGCCTTCAGAAGCCTAGACGCGAGCACCCTGAGCAGCCTCCAGAGGAACGTCGTGACGATGAGCGAGTACAGCTCGCCGCAGCTCTCAGACATAGTGACGAGCCGCGCCGAGGTAGCCTTCAGGAGGGACGCCATGCCTACGGAGGTCGTCGACTTCATAGCGGAGCTCGCCGCCGCGGAGCACGGGGACGCCCGGTACGCCATAGACCTCATCTGGAGGGCGGGGAAGTTCGCCGATAACGATCAAGCCCGGCAGGTGACCCCGGAGCACGTAAGGAGGGCCGCCGCCGGCATCTTCCCCGCCATGAGGGAGGAGTCGATAGCCCAGCTCAGCCGCCACGAGCAGTTCGTCCTCCTCGCCATAGCCAGGTTCTTCAGGCACAGCACCCGCCCCCACGCGACGACGGGCGAGGCGGAGGAGGCGTACAGGGTGGTCTGCGAGGAGTACGGCGAGGAGCCCCGAGCCCACACCCAGTTCTGGAAGTACCTCAACCAGCTGAAGGGGCTCGCCGTCGTCGATATAAGGCTCGACGCCTCGCCGCAGGGGAGGACGCAGCTGATAAGCCTGGGAAAGATCCCCGCCGGGGACCTGGAAAACGGGGTGATAAAGGCGATTGAGCAGAGGAAGGGTTGACGCGGAGGAGGTCCTCGGCTCCCGTGGCAGGATCAGGGTCCTCAGGGTCCTCGCCGAGAGCGGGGAGCTCAACATAAGCGAGGTCAGCCGCCGGACGGGGCTCAACTACACCAGCGTCGAGCGCCACCTCGTGAAGCTGGAGAAGCTGGGCCTCGTCAGGGAGAAGCGGTACGGCAAGATCAGGATCTTCCAGACACTCTTCCACACGCTGACGCTTAAGTTGGAGAAGGGCGGAGACCTCACCCTGGAGATGACCCGTGCGAAGGAGGAGTAGCCCCGCCAACTCGCGTGGCTATGGATAACGGAAATTTTTTTTTTCGGGTCCAGGCGTCTATGTGGGGGCCTGCGCTCGTCTGGTAGGTGTTTTCATTGTTTTTTTCGCGTGTCGGGGTGGGGGGAGGGGGGTGTGGTCGTCGCCGCCCCGTGTTCCGTGGCTGTTCATAACGGGAAAAAATTTTTTTTTTCGTGGGCGCGTGGTTTTCGGGGGCTTCTGCGTGTTCCTCGGGCTGGCGTGGAGTATGGGGCGGGTAGGCCGGGCATGTGTGCGGTCTAAATGATTGACTGGATAGTTGTAACCCGGTCTTAATAACGTCCCTTTTTTTAAAAAAGCAGTTATTTCATAGGAGGATCAGAAAAATAAAATGGAAATGGCTAATATGTCTCGCTTATACAAAATTTTTATTGGGTTAGGCATCTTGTCTATCTTGTTTACCCAATATATGATCATTACAAATCCTTTTACGATCAAGGTAACTTGGTGGTGATCCTTCGGAGGGAGGGGAAAAGACACTGGAAGTTGAGACAATAGTGCCTTTTTAGGTTTATCCGCTGTTGGACTTCGGAGAAATTACTACCTTTTTGGGAATAATTCTCTAGCTAATAAAATTGTATAAAAGCATTTTTAAAACCCATTTTATCCTTGATCAACTTTACAGATGAGGTTCATAGTGGGGCACCAATCAACCGCTCAATAATATTTGAAAAAATTGGTTGCATAATCTGAAATATTTAAATCATTGGAAAAAAGCGACCAAGCTGTTGGAGTATGGACTCTCTTAATCAGAGCCGCGTAAGGTACCAATGCCTAACATAGAACACTAGGCCTAGGATGAAGACTGTTGCGCTCATGTATCGAAGAGGGTAGACCCAGAAGGGAACTAAAACTTCTGAGCCCACAATACTTGAGCCTCCCCCGTTAAGGCCGTCCCAAAAAATTATCGTTGTGGACGTATTCGCAATAATCATTAACTGGGTTAATGCTTTGTGGATTTAACCGAAACTTTTAGATAAATAAACCATAACTCTAGACCATGAACTGGAAGGAGACCGATGAGAGGCTAATCCGGAGAGGCGAACTAATCCTGGACCCCTCTCTCCTAGA
>Ga0315282_10011196_pt1 | contig 13940 bp, 8 predicted proteins | sample YL17G07_20_MG_FD_203693 | JGI IMG/M metagenome (GOLD analysis project Ga0315282, IMG submission 203693) | Sediment microbial communities from Yellowstone Lake, YNP, Wyoming, USA - YL17G07_20 | ecosystem: Environmental > Aquatic > Freshwater > Lake > Sediment | place: USA: Wyoming | collected... | reverse complement strand
GGCGGGGAAATGTGGACGAATGTATCTCCATTAAATGGCTCAAGCGGTTTGTCGCCGATTATGAACTGGAGAAAAGGAGGGATCCTTCGGTTAAGAAAGGGGAAATGCATTCAGAGAAAGTGGCCATCATCGGCGCGGGCCCAGCCGGCCTCTCCTGCGCCTACTACCTGGCTCTAAAAGGCTACCCTGTCACCATCTTCGAGAGACTGGGTGAACCGGGCGGGATGGCCGCTGTAGGAATTCCTGATTACCGTCTCCCTCGGGATATCGTGAGATATGAAGCGGGGATCGTCGAAAAACTGGGTGTGGAGATTCGATACAATACCCAGGTGGGAAAAGATATTACTCTTCCTCAGATGTTTGAGCAAGGTTACAAAGCCGTCTTCATCGGTGTGGGTGCCCAGACCAATACACCTATGGGCGTCGAGGGAGAAGACAAAGGATACAAGGGATTCATCCCCGGCGTTTATTACCTCTTAGAAGTCAATCTGGGAAGAGACCCTTATCCTGAAGGAAAAAGGGTGGTCGTGGTCGGCGGTGGAAATGTGGCCATTGACTGCGTTCGCTCCTCTTTTCGTATTGGCAAGCCGGATGTGAACCTGGTTTATCGAAGGACGAAGAAAGAGATGCCTGCGGATCGGGTGGAGATCCACGATGCAGAGGAAGAGGGCGTAAAATTCCATTACCTTTGCAATCCGGTCCGGATCGTTGAGAAGGAAGGAAAGGTTGTGGGAGTGGAATGCATCCGGATGGAATTGGGTGAACCGGATGAGTCAGGAAGAAGGCGGCCCGTTCCCGTGAAGGGATCCGAGTTTTTCATTGAGACCGATATTCTGATCCCAGCCATCGGTCAGGCCATTGACCTTTCGTTCCTTGAAGAGAAGAATGGGGTGAAGACGACGAGACGATCTACGATCGCCGTCCAAGAAGGAACGTTCATGACGAGCCGTCCGGGGATCTTCTCCGCCGGGGATTGTGTCACCGGGCCCGATGTCCTGGTTCGTGCTGCGGGTCATGGAAAGAGGGCCGCGGACAAGATTGACCTTTTCCTTCGTGGCCAGGAGGTGAAGGAATCCGAGGAGGAACTTCTGGAGACCTTGGTTGAAAAAATCAAGGTTTATAACAAGAATGAGAAGATCGGGATCTCCGGCGGACAGAAGAGGGCGATGTTGAACATGCTTCCTCCCGACTCGAGAAAATGGATTTTTGATGAGGTGGAGGAGGGGTTTTCCGTTCCGGTCGCTCAAAGGGAAGCGGAGCGGTGCCTAAGATGTGTGCGGATTGGACTGTTTGCAGTGTAAAGAAACCAGATTCTGAAACAAGTTCAGAATGACATTGCTATTAAATCCCTTGTTGTCATGCCGAACTTGTTTCGGCATCTCAGTAGTTTTGGAGTCGGAGGATTGGATAAGGCATGTTAAAGCTGACCATTGACGGGAAAGAAGTTACTGGAAGACCGGATCAGACGATCTATGAGGTGGCCAAAGAAAATGGGATCTATATTCCCACCCTGTGTTATCACCCCAGATTGAGTCTGCTCAAGTCCTGCCGGATCTGTTTGGTCGATGTGCAGGGTGCTGAGATGCCCATGGCCTCCTGCGCAACGCCCGTGGTGGAGGGCATGGCAGTTCATACCCGCACGGAACGTGTCGAAAAAATGAGATGGGAGGCCTTGAAATTATTACTGGTCAACCATCCTCTGGACTGTCCTGTTTGCGATGCCGGGGGAGAATGCCAACTCCAGAATCGAACCTATGAATTCGGAATCCAAAAGAACGAGTATCTCCCGGAGGAAAGAGAGTTCCCCTCCATCCCCTACGGGACCCCCCTAATCCGGCAATGGTTTGATCGTTGTGTGATGTGTCTCCGCTGCATCCAGTCTTGTGTGGATGTGCCGGGAGCGGATGTTCTCGAGGTGGCAGAGCATGGTTTCCCCTCCCATGTGAAGGCGGTTCGGAAGGAGAACTGCATCTCCTGTGGAGAGTGTCTCCAGATGTGTCCGGTGGGTGCTTTAACGGAGAATTTCAGTCCCATCAAGGGCCGTACATGGCAACTGGATAGAATACAGACCACCTGCACTTTCTGCGGATGCGGCTGTCAGCTCGAGCTCAACACCCTCGCCGACAGGAAGGTGGTCAAAGTGACCACAAAGGGGGAGGCCGGAGTCAACCAGGGGAGTCTCTGTGTGAAAGGAAGGTTCGGTTTTGATTTTATTCATCATCCGGACAGGCTTCAAAAACCGCTCATAAAAAAATCTGGAGTTTTTGCAGAGGTCTCCTGGGAAGAAGCCGTGGGTCTAGTCGCTGTAAAATTCCAGGAAATAAAAGAGAAGTACGGTGCCCAGAGCATTGGAGGAATTTCTTCCTCCAGGGGAACCAACGAAGAGAACTACCTCTTCCAGAAATGGATGAGAGCCTGCATCGGAACGAACCATATCGACAACGGTGCCCGATTGTCCAGCGGATCTTCTCTCTACGGGATGATGGCCTCCACGGGATGTGGAGCGATGACCCATGCAATGGACGAAGTAACCAAGGCCGACCTCATCCTGATCATCGGTGCGGATTCGTATGATGATCACCTCATCTTCAGCAATAAGATGCGGGAGGCGATCCGAAAGAACAACGCTAAGATCATCCTGGTCGATCCTCGGAAGACCCAATGGGAAAAATGGGCCGACCTTTGGCTGAGGCCCCTGCCAGGAACGGATATCGCCTGGATCAATGGTCTGATTCGTCTCCTCATCGAGAAGGGTGTCCATTCAAAGGAGTTTATCGGATCCAAAACAGAAGGTTTTGAACTCCTTCGATCCTCTTTAGCGAAATGTTCTGCTGAATTTGTCAAGAATGCCTCAGGGGTCTCTCCGGCAGATTTAGAGGGCGTCGCTAACCTCTATCGCTTGGCGAAAAAGAGGGCGATCGTCTTTGGCTCCGGTGTCACACAGCATGCCAACGGGGCTGAGATCGTAAAGGCTCTCTGCAACCTGGCCCTGTTGACCGGAGAGACAGAAGAGGGAGGAGGGGGTGTCTACCCGCTGCTCACTCAGAATAATGCCCAGGGCGGTTTGGATATGGGCTCGCTTTCCGAATTCCTTCCCGGTTACCAGAGGGTGGAAGATGAAAGGGCGCGCAAAAAGTTCGGGGAAATCTGGGGGAGGGAAATTCCGGAAAAACCGGGCTTCGCCTATGTGGAGATGTTCGATAAGATTCTGGAAGGGAAGATCAAAGCCCTCTATATCTTCGGTGAAGATCCCTTCATCAACCTTCCCAACTTAGAGAGACTGAAGAACGGACTCCGTCAATTAGAACTCTTAGTGGTTCAGGATCTTTTCATGACCCACATTGGGAGTCATGCCCATGTGATTTTACCCGGGGTGAGTTTTGCTGAGAAAGATGGAACTTTCACCAGCATGGAGAGAAGGGTTCAAAGGGTGCGAAAGGCCATCTCACCGATCGGGGATTCCAGGCCCGACTGGAAGATCCTTTGTGACCTTTCGACGAAGATGGGTTATCCCATGGAGTATCGGAGTCCCGCGGAGATTATGGAGGAGATCGCCTCTCTGGTTCCCCTCTATGCCGGAGTCAATTATCCCAGCCTGGAAAAGGGCGGAATTCAGTGGACTTCAAGGAATGGGTGGAAACGGAGATTCTTCCCCGTCGAATACAAAGGGCCAATAGAGCAGCCGGATGACAAATATCCTTTGTGGATTATTCCCAGAGGATTTCATTACCACTACGGAATCGGGACCACGACGAAGAGAGCCGCGGGGTTGGCCAAGGTCTTTCCCGATTCCTGCGTTGAAGTTCACCCGGAGGATGCCGCGAAGGCAGGGTTGGAAGAAGGGGGAAAGATGAAGGTCGTCTCACCGAGAGGCGAGGTGGAAACGATCTGCCGGATTTCCGGGGCCGTTCCCAAAGGGGTCGCTTACTTTGCCACAACATTTTTTCCCGTATTTGTAAACAACCTTTTGATTTCCGGTACTACAAATCAACACCCTGAATACAAAGTCTTCATCGGAAGGATAGAGAAAAGGTAGACCCCGTTAGAAAAGGTGGGGGTGACTCAAGGGACGAGGCTTTCTAACGGGGTAGAGGAGAAGCAGGATGCAGCTGTTATACCTTCTCATTGAAATCATCGTCAAATGCGTGGTGGTGTTTGCCTGTCTGATGATCGCCGTAGCTTATGAGACCTGGCTAATGCGGAAGATGGCGGGCCGCATCCAGCTTCGGTATGGACCAAACCGTTGTGGCCCTTATGGATTGCTTCAGCCCTTTGCCGATGCAGTCAAGGCTTTTTTCAAAGAGGACTTAATTCCGGGCAGGTCGGATAAAGTGATCTTCGTCTTGGCACCCATGATCGCTATTATTTCGTCCATAAGCCTCTTTGCGGTGATCCCCTTTGGAAATCAGTTCACCATTCCCGGGACCAATTGGGTGGTCAAACTGCGAATAGCCGACATTGACGTAGGGCTTCTCTATGTCTTTGGCATAGCCTCTTTAGGGGAGTTTGGAATTGTCTTGGGGGGCTGGTCGTCTGGAAATAAGTATGGTTTGATGGGATCCCTTCGAGCAGCGGCTCAGATGATCAGCTATGAAGTGGCCCTCGGCCTTTCGATCGTTGGGGTGATCATTCTCTCCCAAAGTCTGAGGCTGACCGAGATCGTTCGTCTTCAAGGAGGAGGGTTCTGGAATTGGAATATCTGGTACCAGCCTGTTGCTTTCATCCTTTATATCGTTTGTGGTCTCGCTGAGATGAACAAGGTTCCATTTGACATGCCGGAGGCGGAGGCAGAGCTGGCCTGCGGGTACAACATCGAATACAGCAGCATGAAATTTGCCCTTCTGTTCATGTCCGAGTTTGCCCATATGACTGCCATAGGAGCGATTGCGGTGACGCTCTTTTGGGGAGGATGGCAGCCACTCATTCCCCAACTCAGTTTCATTCCTGGGGTGGCCTGGTTCTGCATCAAGCTCTTCATTGTTGTCTTCTTCTTCATGTGGCAACAATGGACTTATCCGAGGCTTCGATATGATCAAATCATGAAGTTTGGATGGAAGGTGCTGTTCCCCTTAACTCTGATCAACCTCCTGATCACCGCCTTGATCATTTCGTTGAGGGGGTAAGGAAAAGAGGCAAACATGATCATTCCATTGCTGAAGGGTTTAAAAGTAACATTAAAATATTTCTTCTCCAAGCCCATTACGGTTCAATATCCCGAGGAAAAGGTTCCTCCTTCAGCACGTTGGAGGGGAATCCAGTATTTTGAAAAGGATGAACGTGGGAAGACTAAGTGTGTCGCCTGCGGCCTTTGTATGATCGTCTGTCCTTCTCAATGCATCTACATCGAGACCGCCGAAGATGAGGAGGGGAGACGATACCCGCTCACCTACGAGCTGGATGCCACCCGGTGCATCTTCTGCGGTTTCTGTGAGGAAGCGTGTCCCGTGAAGGCGATCTTTATGGGAAAGACCTATGAATGGGTAGAAGGCCAGAGAAAACCATTTCTCATGAACACCGAGAAACTTTTGGAGGAGAAAAAGTTTAATCCCTAATTTAATAAAACGCATAGCCCATAACGCAGAGCACAAAGCGTAAAAACTGTTAAATTCATTTGGAGCAAGACAATGGCTGAAAATATCGTGACGATATTTCAATGGTTGGTCTTTCTGGGAGCGGCTTTTACCTCCATCATCGCCTCCCTGTTGGTCATCACCCGAAAGAATCCTATTCACAGCGCTCTTTTTCTGGTGCTAACCTTCCTCTGCGTGTCGGTGCTTTACTTGCTGCTTTACCAGCAATTTATGTTCATCATCCAGATTTTCGTTTACGCCGGCGCCATTGTGATGCTGATCGTCTTTGTCATCATGCTTCTGGATCTGGAACAAGAGCTTCGATCCGGGTTGAGACTTTTTTATTCGAAGGTGATCGGCGGCGTGCTGATGGTCCTTTTTCTTTTCGGGATTATTTATTCGGTCGTGGCGAAATCTCCGACTGGGAAGATGGGTTCCTATACACCGGATAAGGTGAGTGCCAATGTGAAGGCTGTCGGCGAGATACTGCTCACTCAATATCTTTTTCCCTTTGAGATTGTCTCTGTCCTTCTCGTGGCCGCCGTCGTCGGGGCGGTCATCTTGAGCAAGAAAAGAACTTAAGTAAAGATCATTGAAAAGTGAAAATTGCAAAATACAAAATGAAAAATTTGAAAAGAAGCTTGAAAGATTTTGCACTATGCAATTTATAATTTGCATTTTGAATTAAGGAGTATGTCTATGACCATTCCACCCGTTCCCCCTGAATGTTATCTGGTTTTGAGCGGAATACTCTTTACGATCGGAGTGATCGGAGCCCTGACCCGGCGAAATGCGATCGTGGTCTTCATGTGCATCGAGATGATGCTCAATGCCGTCAATCTCACCTTCATCACACTGTCCCGCTTTCTCCAATCCCTGGACGGAGTACTCTTTGCCTTCTTTGTCATCGCTGTAGCAGCGGCTGAGGCAGCCGTTGGGCTGGCGATCTTTGTGATGATTTATCGTTCGAGAGAAACGATCAATGTGGATGAGATTAATATATTAAAGTGGTGACCCAATTGCGGAATGCAGAATGCGGAACGGGGACTAAAATTCCGAAATCCGCAATCCAAAATCCGCAATGATGAGAAGGAGTCTTTCATGTTCGACTATGTCTGGTTGATCCCCGTGTTTCCGGCGATAGGTTTTATGATCAATGGGCTCTTCGGCAGAAGTCTGGGGAAGAAGGTGGTCAGTTGGGTGGGTCCTTCAGTGATTGGACTGTCCTTTCTCACCTCTATCCTCATCTTCCTCGAATTGATTGGAAAGCCCCCCACGGGACGCCATTTTGAAAAAGTCATTTTCGATTGGGTGGTCTCGGGTTCATTCCAAACAGTGATCGGCTACCAGATCGATCCTCTTTCCATCCTGATGGCCCTGGTAGTCACCGGGGTCAGTTTCTTCATCCACATCTACTCGGTCGGGTACATGCATGATGATCAGGGATACGCTCGGTATTTCACGTATCTGAACCTCTTCGTCTTCATGATGCTCAATCTCATTCTGGCCAACAACTTTTTATTGATGTTTGTGGGATGGGAGGGTGTCGGCCTCTGTTCCTATCTCCTGATCGGCTTCTGGTATGAAAAGGATTCCGCCTCCAATGCAGGGAAGAAGGCTTTTGTGGTCAACCGAGTGGGTGACTTCGGATTCATTCTCGGGATGTTCCTCCTCTTCACCAGTCTCGGAGAACATGGGGTCTGGACATTGAATTTTACCGAAGTCTTCGCTAATGCGCATTTGCTGGAACCTGGAACCATAACAGCCATCACGATTCTGCTCTTTGTCGGCGCCTGTGGAAAATCGGCACAAATTCCTATATATGTTTGGCTTCCTGACGCCATGGAAGGTCCGACACCGGTCAGCTCCCTCATCCATGCAGCCACCATGGTGACCGCCGGGGTTTACATGGTCGCCCGATGCAATGTGCTCTACAGCATGGCGCCCATTTCCATGGCGATCGTGGCCATCGTCGGCGTGGCCACAGCCATCTTTACCGCTTCTATTGGATTCTGTCAGAACGATATCAAGAAGGTTCTGGCCTACTCGACCATCAGCCAGTTGGGGTACATGTTCTTAGGCGTAGGTGTGGGTGCCTACAGCGCTGGGATATTCCATCTGATGACCCATGCCTTTTTCAAGGGGCTTCTCTTCCTCGGCGCCGGAAGCGTTATGCATGCCCTGAGTGGCGAATTGGATATGAGAAAGATGGGGGATCTCAGAAAAAAGATTCCATATACCTTCTGGACGTTCTTCATCGCGACACTGGCGATCGCCGGAATTCCTGGCCTCTCTGGATTTTTTAGCAAGGATGAGATCCTCTGGCAAGCCTTCTCCAGCTCCCACGGTCATTTCTTGCTGTGGGCGGTGGCTGCGGTGGCGGCCGGCATGACCGCCTTCTATATGTTCAGGGCTCTGTTCATGACCTTCTTTGGTCAGTCGAGGGTCGATGAACATGTGGCACATCATATCCATGAATCACCCAAGATTATGACAGTTCCTCTAATGGTTCTTGCCGTGTTCTCCGTCATCGGAGGCTATATAGGTGTTCCTCATATCTTGGGAGGAGCTAATCATATTCATGAATTCCTCGCTCCTGTATTGGGAGGTGGGGCTGAGCCAGCCAAGACCCATGCAGGGATTGCGCTTATCTCGCAAGCGTGGGCATCTGGAGGGGAGGGGGGAGGACACGGAGCTTCCTTGGAGCTTCTCATGATGGTAGTCTCTGTGGTCATCGCCCTCATTGGGATCGGCATCGCTTATCTCTTCTATGTAAAGAATCCAGCCCTTCCCAAACTGGCGGCGGAGAGGTGGAAGGGACTTTACACACTGGTCTTCAATAAATATTATGTCGACGAGATCTACGATATCCTCTTCATCAACTCTCTCAAAAATTTGGGCACGGCGCTCTGGAAAGGATTTGATGACTTTGTCATCGACGGTACGATCAATGGCATTGCCTATTGCATCGGTTTACTCTCCGGAGCCATGAGAAAGATACAGACCGGCGTAGTTCAAAATTACGCCTTTTCAATGGTCATTGGCGGAATCGTCATTGCCGCCTATTATATTGTTCGAGCTATTTTCTATTAATGAAGCGAATAAAGCGAATGAGAGCGACCCCCCACCCTACCTTCCCCCTCAGGGGGGGAGGGCGAGGGTGGGGGTAATGGTTCGCCTAATTCGTTATCATTCGTGTCATTCGTTTCGATAAAAAGGAGTCCCTTTCATGACGATCTTGGGAATTCCCATCCTGTCGCTGTTGATCTTCTTTCCAATCTTGGGCGCCATTGTTCTTGTTTTCATCAACAAAGAGAATGGGAAAGCCATCCGGTGGGTCGCTCTCATCTTTGCCTTCGTCGAGTTTATTTTCTCTCTGCCCCTCTTCTTTGCCTTCGATCCCAAGACAGCGGCGATGCAATTCGTGGAGGATTGGTGGTGGATTCAGAGCTATGGGATCAGCTATAAACTCGGAATTGATGGGATCAGCCTGTTCTTGGTTCTCTTGACTACCTTTTTAACCATCCTGTGCATCCTGTGCTCCTGGACAGCGATCACCTTCCGGGTAAAGGAATTCATGATTTCATTCCTCTTCCTTGAGACGGGGATGATTGGTGCTCTGGTGGCCCTCGATCTCGTCCTTTTCTATGTTTTCTGGGAAGTGATGCTGATTCCAATGTACCTCCTCATCGGTGTCTGGGGTGATCCCAAGAGACGGATTTATGCAGCCGTCAAATTCTTCCTCTTTACCATGGCGGGAAGCGTGCTGATGCTCGTAGCGATCTTGGCCCTCTATTTCCTCAATCAGAAGGCAACCGGTGTCTCCACCTTTGACGTGCTCGAACTCTATAAATCGGGATTACCCGTTGGAACGCAGTACTGGCTCTTCGGAGCCTTTGCCCTGGCCTTTGCCATCAAGGTTCCAATGTTTCCCTTTCATACATGGTTGCCCGATGCCCATACTGAGGCGCCGACTGCCGGAAGTGTGATTCTGGCAGGCGTTCTGTTGAAAATGGGAACCTATGGGTTCATCCGGTTTGCCATACCTCTGTTTCCGAAAGCAGCCTTCGATCTTCTGCCTTTGGTTTCTATTCTTGCGATTATAGGAATTATCTATGGTGCATTGGTCTCGATGATGCAGCCCGATCTGAAGCGACTGGTTGCCTTTTCCAGTGTGAGCCATCTGGGATACGTGATGCTCGGAATGTTCGCATTCAATATGCAGGGAATTCAGGGCTCCATCTATCAGATGCTTAACCATGGCATCAGCACGGGGTCCCTCTTTCTCATTGTCGGGATGATCTATGAGCGCCGCCATACGCGTTTGATCGCTGATTTTGGAGGACTGTCGAAGGTGATGCCGATCTATGCTGTCTTCTTCATGATCGTGACCCTGTCCTCGATCGGTCTTCCTGGGACGAATGGGTTTGTGGGAGAATTTCTGATCCTCCTTGGCGCTTTTCGATCCAACGTCGTCTACGGGGTGTTGGCTACGACGGGCGTCATCTTCGGGGCCGCTTACATGCTGTGGATGTTTCAGAGAGTGATGTTCGGCAAGATCACCCGCCCTGAAAATGAAAAGCTGAAAGACCTGAACGCTCGAGAGATATCGATTCTTGTTCCGATGGTCATCATCATTTTTCTTATGGGCATCTATCCCAAGCTTTTCTTCAGCAAGATGGATGCCAGCGTGGAGAAGTTCATAAAAGATTTCAAGGGAAGGGTTGAAATGAAGGCTGACCTTCCCCCGCCGAAAGTGGCAGAGATGAAGAAATAAAAAGTTGGGAGTTCGGAGTTCAGAGTTCGGAGCTTCAAGACAAATCACTTCGAACGCCGAACGAATTGCTCCGAACTGACTCATCGGAGGATTTCGTTGATGAAAATACCAGAGATTGACCTCTATCTTATCGCACCGGAGATCATCGTTACGGCTTTCGGCTTTTTGGTGCTTCTGTTAGACGTCTTTTTACCCAAAGGAGAGAGAAAGGGTTATCTTGGATTAGTAAGCCTCATCGGAATCGTTTACGCTTCCCTTTATACTTTCCCGCAGATGGGATCTGCCAGATCCGGTTTTGAAGGGATGTTCGTCTCGGACGGTTATGCACTCTTTTTCAAGATTATTTTTCTGATCATCGCTTTCTTAACGGTGCTGATCTCTATCGGTTACATCCATAGGGAAATGATCGAGTTTGGAGAATATTATGCCCTGATCCTTTTTGCGACCCTCGGGATGATGTTGATGGCGGCCGGTTCTCATTTGATCACCATCTTCCTCGGTCTGGAAACGATGTCCATCTCCATCTATATCCTGGCTGGGATGATGCGAGAAGATAAGAGGTCAGTGGAAGCGGCGTTGAAATATTTTCTTTTGGGCGCTTTTGCCACAGGGTTCCTCCTCTACGGGATTGCCCTCATCTATGGCGCTACAGGATCCCTTTATCTGAAAGACGTTGCCGCGTATATTGCCTCCAAAAATTTGTTAAGAAACCCGATGCTTCTGATGAGTCTTGTTTTTCTCACCATTGGTTTTGGCTTCAAGATTGCCTCTGTTCCTTTTCACATGTGGACGCCCGATGTCTATGAAGGAGCTCCGACCTCCGTGACTGCTTTCATGGCAACAGGGGTGAAGGCAGCCGCTTTTTCGGCATTGGTCAGGGTCTTCTTCTCTGCCTTGCCGGCCTTTCGTCCTGACTGGACCTCGATCATGTGGGTGATCTGTGTGGCGACGATGACGGTTGGAAATATTGTGGCGATCTCCCAGACCAATATCAAACGGATGCTGGCTTACTCGAGCATCGCTCATGCCGGATACATTTTGGTGGCTTTTGTCGCGGGGAACGATTTAGGGACTTCAGGCATCCTTTTCTATCTCATGGCCTACGCCTTTATGAATATCGGTGCCTTTACCGTGGTCATTCTCCTCGGGAAGAAGGGGGAAGAGAATACCCTGATCAGTGATTATGCGGGGATTGGATTCAAGTATCCGCTCCTGGCCGCATCGATGACGATCTTTCTCCTCTCCATGGCAGGCATTCCCCCTCTCGGAGGATTTATGGCCAAATTCTATGTCTTCAGTGCAGCGGTGAAGTCAAAATTTTATTGGCTGGCCATCCTCGGCGTCCTGAACAGCGCGGTGTCGGTTTACTATTATCTCCGGGTCACCGTGCTCATGTATTTTAGGGAATCCGAACGGGAGATCACCGGCCTTCAGTTCTCACCCGCTTCTGTGCTCGCATTGATCTTGGCCGTGATCGGGACCCTTTACTTGGGGATCTTTCCCGCCAATGTGCTCTCTTTGGCTCAACGATCCATCGCCGGCTTGATGTAATTCCAAAAGCCTTAACCTTATCTCTTTTCTATTCTCACATCCACGGTATTGTCGTAGAACGTGCTCCCTCCTCCTTGGTCTGTCAGACGCTGAGAGGTCAGGGCATTGACGGAACGAGGACCCGGGCAATGATTCAGCCACCAGATCCCCTCTGCCACCACGACGCGAGAAGGAATTTTGGGAGTGACATGGAGGATGAAAGGGACCTCCCCAAGTTGATTGAAGGCGATAACGGAATCACCTTCTTTCATGCCTTTTACCCCCGCATCAGCCGGGTTCATTTGAAGGAACATGGCCTTCTCCTTATTGCGGAGGTCTTCTCTTTCCCGAAAAGAGGAGTTTAAGCAGTATAAACTCGGTGCCGTCATCAAACGAAAGGGAAAATCTCCTTCATAAGGAGAAAGATAGCAGGGCAATGGGTTAAGTTCTTTCGGATTCAAAATTTCAATCTTTCCAGAAGGTGTTTTGAACCGGGTGCGGGCATTTGCCGGAAGTGGAATTTCAACCGCCTTCCCGGCTGAGAAAGCTTCTTGATCAATTCCTTCTCTCACGGGGCTCGGAATGGAAAGAAGATGGTCAATCAGGTCATCTGCCGTCTGGTGAAAAAAGGGTTCTTCGAATCCCATCCTCTTAGCTAAAAGACGGAAGACCTCCCAGTTTGATTTGCTTTCTCCAGCAGGAGGGATAGCCGCTTTCGCACGCTGAATGCAGTAAGTGCCATAGGAACGGTAGAGATCGCCGTGTTCAAGGGAGGAAGTTGAGGGAAGGACAATATCTGCGTATCGAGCCGTATCCGTCATGAATCTCTCGTGGACAACGGTGAAGAGGTCTTCACGCTCCAAGCCTCTCAAAACCCGATTTTGATCAGGAGCAACAGACGCAGGGTTAGAATGATAAATATAGACACTTTGGATAGGAGGATCACTCAGCTCATTCAAGGCCCAACCCAGGCGATTCATATTAATGATACGGGTCTTCTTCGTCATAAAATCCTCTCGAAGGACTTCTTTCATGGCAAAGGCCCCGGCTGTGCCGGTTCCGGCAAAACAACCGCCTCCTTTTTTTCCGTAGGCCCCAACGAGAGCAGGCAGACAAACAATAGTGCGTATGGCCATGGCTCCGTTTCCGTATCGAGAAAGTCCACTCCCAAGTCTGATGAAGGGACTCTTCGCTGTGCCATAGGCATAGGCCATAGCTTCAATGGTCTCTGAGGAAAGGCCTGTCAGGAGGCTGACCTTTTCAGGTGGAAAGTCTGGAAGAATTTTTTCTTTCAGCTCCTCAAAACCTTGGACATGGGCTGTGACAAAATCGTTGTCGATGAGATTTTGGCGGACTAAGAGATGCATCAGTCCCAAAGCAAGAGAGCCGTCGCTTCCTGGCCGGACAATGTAGGTTTGATCAGCCACAGAGGATGTAACAGTCCGGTAGGTATCCATAAGCCATATCGTTGCGCCCTTCTGTTTAGCCCTGTTCACTCCGTGGAGAAAATGGATATTGGTCGCCCTTGCATTGATTCCCCATAGAATGACGAGATCGCTCTCCGATACCTCATCAGGATGAGGTGCTGCCGTTTCTCCCATCACCGCTTTCCAGCCCACCTCTTTTGCAGGAGAGCAAATCGTGCGGTCAAGACGGGAGGCTCCAAGTCGATAGAAAAAAGGGTGCCCGGCATTTCGCTGGATGAGTCCCATGGTTCCGGCATAGGAGTAAGGAAGAATAGCTTCTGAGCCATATTGATCGATGGTTTTTTGCCAGCCCTCTGCAATCCGGTCAATAGCTTCTTCCCAGGAAACGGAGCGAAATTCACCTGAGCCTTTGATTCCTGCTCGCAGCATGGGATGAGTGAGACGGAGTGGTGAATGGACGGTTTCTTCATAGTGATTCATCTTCACGCAAAGAGTACCCCTTGTAAAAGGATGCTCAGGATCGCCGGAAACTTTGACCGCCTTTCCATCTTTGACTTCTACCAGAAGCCCGCACGTGTCAGGACAATCATAAGGGCAAACCGACCGTAAAATGTTTTTCGACACGGGAACCCCCTT
>Ga0315282_10011195_pt1 | contig 13940 bp, 7 predicted proteins | sample YL17G07_20_MG_FD_203693 | JGI IMG/M metagenome (GOLD analysis project Ga0315282, IMG submission 203693) | Sediment microbial communities from Yellowstone Lake, YNP, Wyoming, USA - YL17G07_20 | ecosystem: Environmental > Aquatic > Freshwater > Lake > Sediment | place: USA: Wyoming | collected... | reverse complement strand
TTTCCTTGAAAGCATAAAAAGAAGTTTTAAAGAAATAGCAGGTAGGTGGTGGTTCCTGTTTGCATTTTTATCTATGCATATGATTGGAATCCTAACCTCTTTAGTGGGGATTTTCATGATGTTCGTTACAGGTAGTGATGCTTATTCGGGTATAAATTATGGATGGGCTGTACATATGCTGGGAAGTATCGTTTCTATGCCTCGTGCGCTGGAGCAATCCGCAGTTACAGCAATCCCATGGGTTTTGCAGAGGTCTTTTCTGCTTTTAGTCCTTTACTTTCTCGCTTACTATTCTCTTGGTGTCGTCCCTTCAAATGCAAGAAATGATTCAAGCATCAGGAAGATTCTCCGAAATACTGCTACTGTATTTTTTGCAGTCAATGTAGTTGCAACAATTGTCGCTGCAGTCATTGTTGCATATGTTACCCACGATGTCTTTGGCCCTTATTTGTCTTCATTGGGGTATTTTGTTTCACCTATTTCATTTTTGAATTATGTACTTATAGGGGCACTTTTAAATGCAAAAGGTAGTGAGTGTTACAACAAGATTGTTTTAAGACTTATCGCCTTTATGTATTTACTGCTTGTGGTAGAGGAAGTGGCTAATAAATTCATTATAAGATGCTTCCCGGCTAGGAATGCAACCGTTGTAGTAGTTAGGCAACCAATGTTCACAGCCGATACCTCTATCATCATAAATTTTATTTTCTCCTTTCTTTTATTTGCCTTCTCTCTTTTTGCATACGCTTACATTATAGATAATGAGAGATTTCTTCCGTCCGTATCAAAAGGTGTAATCTTTACTCTCAAGCACCTTCAATACGCGCTCATACTGGGCTTTGTAGTATATCTTTTTAGGGACTTATCAATATACTATATAGGGATGAATCTTCTGCATCTACCCTGGCCTAGCAGGTATGATTATTATATGGAGAAGTTTGTTCCAATCCTTCATGAATATCTCAGGATAGTAGCGGTTATCATCGCTTTTAATTTCTACAGGTTAAAGAAGGTGACATAGTAGAAAATCCCGGTTTTTCTCTATTTACGTAAAGTTAAAGAAGTTCATATTAGCAAAAAATAATCTGCTGAAGAGGAACGCAGATTACGAAGGATTAAATGAACTTGTTCTTTATAAAACATTGTTCAGGTCTCTCACTGTCTCCTGTTTTTACATGCTCCATATGTGTTACCACATTTGAATTATATAAGAAATCGTACAACAGAATAGATACTGCTTCCTACAAAGCAATTATCATTCCTTATGGCCTTGAGCGTGTAAATGTGATATATTCCTTTTCACAGTAATATTGTCATCATGGTGAACCTTTAGTCCCGATGAACCTTCAGTCCCGAACTTGTTTCGGGATCGTTTCAGGATCGTTTCAGAATACTATCTTTGTGATTATATATGAGAGAATAAAAGACCTTTCAGAAAGGAGAAAGTGCAATATAAATGTGGAGCCAAAAATAATGGAGTAGCTGAACTTTTTTCCTTCCAAAAGCGTTTATATATGTGAGAGATGAATTTTATTAGGAAAATGAAAAACTTTCTTAAAACTCTATTAACTAAAAAACTATACTTTTATTAGAAATTGATAATTAACTCCCAAAGATCGGAGGTGAGGATTGTTAAAAACGAAGGGGAGTAAAAGGTGAAAACGGAAGAAAAGAATTTTAGAAAAGACAATGAGTGTTGAGTTTATTAAAAAGTAAATAAAATCGTAGAATTAAAACAAGGAGTTAGCAAAGATGAATAGGAAAATTATAAAGCTTATTAAATGGTTCCTTCTGCTGAGCTTAATCTTCTCTTCTCTATTTCTCTTTAATTACTCATATTTTAAAGGAAACAACGGTATTTTCTTTTTGAATGCCCTCGATGCCAATGGTATAAAAAGCAACTACCTTTCGTTTAGCGTAGATAGTCTCACATGGGCTGTATTTAAATTTCCTAAAAACCAAGACCATCTTGGATTTATAAGAAGTTATTTGATTTTTTGTTACTTTGATGTTAAAGGTTGTTTGACGACGCTTGAAAATAATACATTCTGGGGCGAGGGCGATTCTCTTGTAAAACTAAAATATATTAAACCATATCTTAGATCAAATTCCTCTATTGTTTTTCTCAAGGCTATAGGAGAAAATTTGAATCCTGCTGATTACAAGATTATTGATATTTTTCTGAACACCAAAAGGGTTCCATATTTGAAGTCTATTTCGTTACAAATAAAAACGATGCCAATCTTTCTTAAATCTGAACTTTATCACCTCGAAACCGACGAGGTTGATCCATCTATTATTCTACAAATACCCATATTAGCTCTTACAGTCTTGTTTTCTATACCGTATCTCTATCTTCAAGTGATAACTCCCTCCTCTCTATCCATTCCTTTTTTCTGGCTCTGGATCGCCTTCAGCATATTTTACATCTTTACTCCACACAGAATTCTAAAACAAATTAAAGAAAGAATTTTGGGAAAATTATAGAATCTTGCAAGTGTGACATGCTCTCAATGTAGATAAGGATTATTTTACCTTAACGTATTAATCAAGGAACTTCCAAACTCCAAGTCAAGCATTACGGAATGTTATAAATGTGAACTTAAACCAATCTTTTTTTCTGTCAAAAACTCTATTATGGGTAGAAATTTGCAAAATCGATTTCATCCTTTATTATTTTATTCAGGTCTGTAAACTTATGGTTTTGAGTGTTAAACAAATAGTATTTGAGTAAACCATCTTTTGTGCTTACAGCAATCAAAATATCATTGCCATCAGCAGAAGTTTGGCATCTACCTCCCAAAATATTATCTAAAAAATTTTCTTTTATCTTGAGTTTTGTGTCAGTTGACAGATCCAGGAGATAGAGAGAGTTATTCTGTGAGTCTTGATATATTAGATAATCATTCAAAATGCTATAAGTGTTGCTTCTAAAGTTACCTTCAAGGACTTCTTTTTTGTCTCCGTTTGTGCTTGCAAGCACAACATTTTCACCGCTTCTAACAATTATATATTTTCCATTTGAAGCCGAATAAGCAAAGGTATAATCGGTTTCACTATTTCCTAAAAGCTTTGTTTTAGCGCTGTTCTCCAGGTCAAAAATCCACAGAGACCATTTTCTTAAATTAGGATCTTCTATTTGGTATATTATCTTATTGTTATTAGGAATAAGGACAAAACCAAAAGGCATTGGATATACATTACCTTCTGTTTTATCAGTAAGCTTACGCTTATTACTTCCATCAATATTCATAATCCAAAGGGAATACTCTTGAGAGCCAATAGAAGCAAATGTAAAAATAATTTTGTCATTTTGAGGAGAAAGTTTTACCTCATAACAATCTCCTTGTAAGTCTTTGGTTAAGTTATTTTGGATTTTACCATCAATTGAAACTTTCAAAATAGAGCGTTCACCTGTAGCAGGATTTGGATACAAAAGAATTATCTCAGAATCGTTGTTAATAAACGAAACAAAATACCCATAAGGAAGAGCTGTTCTAAAACTTCCGTCTATGCTTGTAAAATAACTTAGTTCCTTTCCATTATTAGCGAAGCTAAAAAAGAGTTTCGTTCCATCTTCCGAAAAGTCAGTTAACCCTATAAAAGGTCTGCCGCTTACCGTATTGATTGCAAGCAATGGAATGGGGATATTGCCTGTTAGATTTACTCGCTTGCTTCCGTCAACTCTCGTGGAAAAATAGCAATTTTTCTTGAGCACAGGATCAAATGCTGTGAAAATAATCCACTCTGAATCTTTTGAAATAATGAATTCTCCAAATTGTGTTCCGCTTCCACCTGCAGATGGCTCTAAACCTCCCGCAACATTTACTTTACTGCTATTCTCTAAATCAACAATCCAAATTCCAAAAGGCTCTTTACTTTCAAAAATAAGTTTATCACCTTTAATCATAGGGCTAAAAAAGGTATTACCAATTCCTTTTGTGAGCTCGGTTAATTCGTGTGTTTTTGTATTAAGACTCCAGATTGAAGTGATTGGCAAGTTATCCGATGACTGTGAAGTATAAATAAAATTGTCTACATAAAAACCAATTCCCTTTATAAAATCATTGTTACTTACATCAGAAAGTTTTGTAACCCTTCCTTTTTCGTCTATTTTTAAAAAGCTTCCATTTGCTTTCGCTAAGATAGGAGTAGAAGTTTTTTTATTAGAGAGACTCCATACTGCAACAACTGCAGAAGCAATCAAAACTAAAATTACAAAAAGGATTATAATTTTATTTTTCATTTGCAACCTCTGAATATATTTTAGTAATTTTCGTAAAACGACAAAACTACGATAGGACAATTAAGATTGTAGAGACAAGGTAATTTTAGATAAGTTCTTAATCTTGAATGCAAAAAGAGTATGATACAGGTCAGAACGAGATATGGAAGCAAAAATTGGCAAATAGAAATGTATTGTGAAAATTACTGGTAAGTTATACTGATAAATTCCGAGAATTTTTATTTTCAGACGACGCAGAAATAGTTCTGGACTTTCAGGCTATATACTTAATTTGATCATGTAGAGCATTATCTATCCCTTATGCAATAAAAATAGCGAAAGGTGTTTTGACATTTTAGGCTAATGATTAAATTTAACCAGTTCTTGACGTATGCCTTAAAGAAGTGGAGATAAGCTCAACAATCCAAATTCGAGTTAAAACTATTCAAGTTTAAAAAAGTCACTAAAAGTAGTACAATCATTTTGGCAAAAGAGAAGGAGGAAAAAATGAGAAATCGCCTAAAAATTGTTGTTTTTATCCTTATCGTTTTAGCGATTTTTGTTTTGGGTTGTACAGAGTTGCAATTGTTGCAATTGCAAGGTGCAAAGAATTTAAAGCACTCTATGAGTACAAGGTAAATATACTCAAGAAGAACAAAATGATTGCTGTAACAGACATAACAGTAAATCTGCTTACAAGGATCGCAGATTACAGAAGATTAAAAATCCTCAGGATAATGTTTGCTGTGGTTAAAAACCAGACTATGTATGATGGCAATCTTGTATTAAAAGCCATAGCTTATTCTTAGAGGTAGATGGATATTTGTTTATTCCATAGAAGCCATTAAGGGACTTCGTTACAAAGAAATGAATACCTCTGCCTCTAAGACATTTAATGAAGTATTGTGGGAGCCGAAAGGGACTCCGTAAGATTTGATAGGGTAAATGCTTAGAGATAGTAAAAAGCAGAGGTCATCTACCAAAAAGAAGGGACTTGACAGAAATACTATATTAAGATAGGAGTAAATGAAATATTTGTAAAAAAATACGATCCAGAGGAAAATATTTTTTACAAAAGAAAATTGATAACAAATAGTAATAACAAGATCTTCTTGCTGATAGACGAGGGTAAACCAATAACTCTTTTTAATACCGATTTTTTCAATGAAAGTTGTTTAGGAATTTCAAATCTCTTAGAATGAGAACAATAATATGGAACCTTTTTACGATCTTCCCGCGAGAACGCTCCTCAATTCATTGAGAAGATGAAAGCAGGTAAAATTCTTGACAGTTGATAGATCTATTGTATAATAGAGTTATGAACAAGAGTGAACTAATCAAAATTTCTCTCAAGGAAACAAAAGAGCGGAGAAAGACTCAAACGCCTACGGTGTATCAATTGAAGTTTCAGAACCTCAACCAAAGAGATGTTGAATTGTTGGACAGACTGTTCCTTGAAGCAAAATGGCTTAGAAACTATGTTGTATCTAATATACAAAACAGATTAACTCCTGATACATGGAAGTTAAAAGAAGTTGAAGTGAAAGTAAAAGACAACTTTGAGAAAAGAGAAATAACTCATCTTGGCTCGCAGATAAAGCAGTCTATTATTGAGAGAATAAAAGATGACCTTGACGGATTAAGCGAATCAAAAAAGAAAGGCAATAAAGTAGGCAAACTGCATTTTAAGAGAGAGATAAGTTCTCTTGTTTTGAAGCAGTATGGCAACACATATACAATTGACTTCAAAACTAACAAAGTTCACATACAAGGCATAAAAAAGGAATTCAGAGTGTTAGGATTGCATCAGATAGAGATATCTGCAGAGATAACAAAAGGAGAGCTCATCAAAAAGCCTTCAGGATATTATCTCTATGTGACAGCATTTCTTAACGAAGAACCTAGTGAAGTAAAAATAAGAAAAGGCAAAGTTAAAGAGAGATATGTTGAACGCTTTGATAAGCCTCTTGGAATAGATTTCGGTGTTAAAAATCAATTAACACTCTCTAACGGGATTAAGATAAACTACGAAGTAAAAGAAAGCAAGAGGCTTAAGAGAGTTCAAAAACAACTTGCAAGAAAAAAAGAATATAGGAAAGGTGAAGTAAAAAGCAAGAACTTTTTTAAAACTTTGAACAAGATTAAAAGAGAATATGGAAAACTCTCTAACATAAAGAAGGATATTGAGAATAGAGTATTTGCTTTTATTAAATCTTATGAGAAAGTGTACATGCAGGATGAGAATATCAAGGGTTGGAAGAGTGGATTATTTGGACGTAATATACAGCATACAAGTATAGGAGGAATAACCTCAAGGTTAAAGAATAACCTTGAGACTCTTCTGCTTCTCGATAGATTTATTCCTACCACTCAAACCTGCTCTAACTGTGGACACAAGCAAAAGATGTCTCTATCTGATAGAGTATTTAAATGCGAATCATGTGGTTTTGAGATTGATAGAGATTGGAATTCTGCAAGAGATATGGTACTATTCGGAGAGAAAACTCCATTAAAAAACCTACCAGAGGACTTCTGGGAAGGAACGCCTGTGGAGAGGGAAGCCACTGCACGGATATTGGAGAGTAACCCATATATCAGTGTAAGCTATACCTCGTTGATCCAGGAAGCCCTCAGTTTCAACTGAGAGAGGAAGTCACTATTAATAAAGCCAAAATAGTAATAGAATTATAATAAAAGGAGATGATTTATTATGAAAGGATTCTCAAAAATCGTTGCAATTATCGCGGTTGCAGCAATTGTTTTAGGGAGTGTATCAAGTATTTTTATTTTTAAAAAATCGCACCAATCGACTCCATCACCAAATGAACCGCCATCAAGTACTACCCCCTCAACACCAGGCGGGCAGACAACGCCGACAAATGAAACACCTGTAACACAAACCGAACCCACATTCTCTCTCAAGAAAGATTTTGTAAGTGCCGCAGAATTGCCACAAGAAAAAATTGATATACAACCTCAGGCGTTGCAATACACACTTCCTCTTGACCTTAAGAGCATCGTAAACCTCGGAACCGTTTCAAGTAAAATTACGCTAAGCGACAAAGATAAAGCACTGCTCTCACAAAATGGGTTTGTGGTATTTGATACACCAGAGGAGATCAGGGCAAAGGATGACTTCGCAGATTATTATAAGAGTCTTGAAAGTGAAGAGATACCTATTTTTATTACGACAGATTCTGTGCTCCATTACTACCACATAATCTTTGATACAACGCTTATGACAATTGAAAGAGATGTCTTTTATGACTATGTATGGGATATATCAAAATACCTTTTTGACGAATCTTTGAAAGAATACAATGCAACCTCAGAAGACTTAAAAGAAGCTTCACGAAGAAATGTTGCATACTTTTCGGTCGCACTTACCCTCTTGACGCCAAATGAAAGCCAGATAATCACAGATGAAAAATTGAAAGAGATGTATTGCAAGGGACTTTCGGACGAGAATTGCAAGTATGCAATTGAAAACGCAAAAATGTCTGTCCAGAAAACATATTTCACAGAGGAACAAGCAGTTAAATACAAGTTTGCTGTGCCTGATTTTGTGAAAGATGATGTGGCAAACGAAATTAAACTCATTGAAGCCCATAAAGGCTGGGAATACTCTCCGATATTCATCTACAAGGAGGACTACTCGCAGTATGTCCCAAGAGGGCACTACAACAATTCTGAGAAGCTCAAGAACTATTTCAAGGCTCTCATGTGGTATGGAAGAATGACTATGCTTGTAAATGGCTCAAAGGACATTGAAAAAGGCAAATCAGTATGCGGAGGCTATGACGGAATCGTTTCAGACTACGATGCAACAATGCAAACGCTGCAAGCATTGCTCACATCTTATAACTTTATGAGAAGCCCTGATGTTCAGGATAAATGGTCGAGAATGTACGAAATAACATCCTTTATGATTGGGTTCTCAGACGACCTCGGGCCTTATGAATACGTAAAAGTTCTAAATGATGCTTTTGGGAAAGACTCGTCGCCTAAGAACATCCAAGACAACATTACGAAAATTGAAGAAACTCTTAAAGCTTTGCCTTATAATCCAAGGATTTATAGCGGCCTTGGAGAATGTGAACTTGTAATGCCCTGTCCACCACTAACAGATGAAAATATTCAGAAACTCAAAGTTCAGGCAAAAGAACTTTTGAATGAAACAAAGGGGTTTAGATTAGTGGGACAAAAGTTTACAATCGACTCGTGGATCTTCTCAGAGATTGTTTCCCCATATTCAGGAGAATACACTGGAGAAAGCGAAGAAAACCGACCTTTTACCTGGGTTAAAACGCAAGTTTGCGGTGGAAGAGAGGTAAGAGGTTTCCCACGAGGGCTTGACATAATGGCAATACTTGGTTCAGACAGGGCTTATAGCATCCTCAAAGATGCAGGGGACACAAACTATTCAGATTATGATAAGAAATTCACGGAGATAAAAAAAGAAATTGATGCGCTTCCAAAAAGTGAATGGTATAAAAATGTTTATATGAACTGGTTATACACATTGAAGAGTCTACTTACACCGTCTGGTAAAGGTTACCCTGCATTTATGCAGACAAAAGCATGGCAGGATAAGGAATTAAACAGTGCTCTTTCATCGTGGACAGAATTGAGACACGACACAATCCTCTATGTGAAACAGAGCTATACAATGTCTGAAAAAGGAGAAGGAGCACCAGAAGAAAAACCATTCCCTGGTTATGTTGAGCCAGTCCCAGAATTTTACTCAAGACTCACTACCCTTGCAAAACTTACAGGAGACGGTTTAAAAAAATTACTCCCTGAAAAAAATCTAAGGGAGTCAGATATTTTTTACTGGAAATTTGATGAGCTTTCTTCATTTTCAGAGAGGCTTCTTGAAATTTCAAAGAAAGAACTTGAAAACGAACCATTGGATGATAGGGATTATTACACAATAAAGTACATTGGAGATACCTTTGAGCGTTTAACGAAAGAGCTGTCTGCGCAAGCTGCAAATCCTGATTTTCTTAAGTCTTCTTTAGTTGCCGATGTGCACACTGATGGGAATACAAAACTTGTCCTTGAAGAAGCAACTGGCTATATCAAGACAATAGTAGTTGCCTGTAAAGATTCCAATGGGAAGATCAACCTTGCAGTTGGACCGGTATTCTCCTACTATGAGTTCAAGCAACCGATGAATGAAAGATTAACAGATGAGGATTGGAGAAAGATGCTTGATGGAGAACATCCAGATCCCCCAGGCTGGGTAAAGAGCTTTGCAAATTAGGAAGTTAATTCTAATAGTTACTGTAATTGTCCTCATTTTAACTTCGGGAGGTTGCTCAGGAAGTTACATTCCACAAAACCCTCCCGAAGTTGTTTCAGGCGTTGTCCCCCATCATCTCCTTGCAAAAGATATTATTGAAGGTTTCTTTAACTATGTAAGTGAAAAAGCTTCGCCAGAGACAGTGATTCTGCTTTCTCCAGACCATTTTCATCAGTGCGCAATCTCTGGCGTCGATTTCATAACTACAAAAAGCAGTAATTTTATGGGAATTGATGTTGATAATGACCTCATTCATACGCTCAGCACATACTATAAGATTATGAAAGGCGATTCAGGCGTTGGCACAGACCATGGCATCACAAACATCGTTCCGTTCATAAGAGAGAGTTTTCCTCAGGCTAAAATTGCACCTTTTCTTGTTTCGTTGAATATGAGTATTGAGAGGATAAAAAGTTTTACAGAGAGTTTGAATATGCTCACAGGGAGAGATACTCTCGTCATTGCAAGCGTCGATTTTTCACACTACTTGCCAGAGACGGTTGCGGACTTCCACGACATAAAAAGTGTGAGGACTTTAATAAACTTTGACGAAGAGGGCTTTAACAATCTTGAAGTTGACTCACCTCAATCACTCTATGCTGCAAGGTATTTTGCATTTTTGCGAGGTGCAGAAAATTATCATATAGTAGCACACAAAAATGCTCAGGACTACATGGAAGAAATCCCAGTCGAGGAAACAACCTCCTATGCGAGCGTTACATTCGAGAAAGGAAACATAATTCATTCACTCCCTGTTGAAGAATCGAAAACACTCCTATTTACAGGTGACATTATGCTTGATAGGGGCGTTGAAAAACTGATGGACGAGTACAATCTGAATTATCCCTTCGAGAAAATTAAGAACGTACTGAAAGGCGCCGATTTTGTGGTAGGTAACCTCGAAGGTCCAATCTCATCAAACTCAGTTGAGTTTGATGCCAAGTCCCTTAAATTTTGCTTCAGAAAGGAAGCAGCATCTGTGCTTAAAGATATGCATTTCAACTTACTTTCGCTTGCAAACAACCACACTTATGATTTAGGTTATAGCGGCCTTGCCGAAACTCACAATATATCAAAAAGTGTCGGTCTTTTAACGGTGGGAAACCCGCTGAATATCAGTGAAAATACAGGATTAAAGCAAGATAACATTGTATTTGTTGCCTTTAACCTAACCTCAAAATTTAACGAAAGCGAATTGTTAACAATCGTAAGAAAGACAAGGCAACAGAGCCCTACAGAATTTATTATTTTAATTCTTCACTGGGGCGAGGAGTACAGTCCGCACAGCTGCGAATGGGAGCAAATCCTTGCCCATCATTTCATTGATAACGGTGCGGACCTCATCATTGGCACTCACCCGCATGTTGTTCAGGAAATTGAGCTTTATCATTCAAGCACACGAAGTAAAGATGCATTGATATTTTACTCTCTTGGAAACTTCATCTTCGACCAGTATTTTTCGAGAGAAACTCAGGAAGGCTTAATGGTTGCCCTTGAAATTTCAAAAGATGCTCAAAAATATACTCTTATTCCTGTAAAACTCCCAATGTCCCAACCTCAACTTATGAATTTCGAAGAAAAAGAATCCTTCCTCAGGAAACTTTCAGAGAAGTCAAGTAACAACCTTAAGAATAAAATTAAAGAGGGGATTATTAATATTCAAAGCTGAGCGAATAAAGAAATTTTGAAATTTGCAAATTTTCGGCAAAATGAAAGATTAACTCATGCACATATAAACCCCTTCAATACTTATATTTCAGGTATTTTTTTAAACTTTGCCTATGCATTTTTTTTGTGTTTAGAGAGGCGATGAAGGGGGAGTCAGTGGAATTTATACTACAAATTGTCTCACATAAGATACTACGATCTGTGCCAAAAGGGTAGACATAAGTTTTTATCACAAAGAGGTTCATATTTTTTTATTTATATAGATTTGATGGGCTATTAATAGAAGTTTTTTCATACAAGCTATTAGGGTAACTTCAGGTTTCTTATGATTAGCAATGATACACTATCATTAAATTATTCCAATTGGTTCATGACTGAAAAAAACGAATTTATTTTGTCTTTTATATTTCTTACTTGCAAAAGAAAACACCCGGATTATGGCGCTAACTCCACCACTCATATATAAATATGCAGAGGGAGGAAAGAGATTTTTAAAAGGGCGCAAGGTTAAATGAGGAGAAAAGATTTTTGGAGAAAAATACACGAGAAGTTAATGGGAAAAATTATCTCTTAATCGCTCAGATTGGGTGTAATATAGAAGGAGAAAATTTGGATGAAAAAAAACACAAACAAAAGAAATAAAAAGGAAAAAGTTACCTTGAGACTGCTACGCTTCAGTTCGTTCCGCTCGTGATGATGATGCAGGATTTTAGAAAGGAGTACTTAGGGGGTCCGTCCCTCTAATCTAAGAGGAGACGATATAGTATGAATTTTCAAATAAGGAGGCGAGAGAAAAGAAAAAATACAAGAAAAGGTAAAACTCAGGAATTTTTAGAAAAGAGTAAAAAAATGTAAAATTTTAAGGAGGCAACGATGAAAAGAAGAATTTTTTGGGTCATTATTATTCTGCTGTTTTTAAGTACTGCTCTTCCATTTGCAGAAGGCAGGATCTTTGACTTTAGAACTCATAAAAACCTCTCTTCTCCTCTTGGAATTACTTTTGACAATGTTCCACATCTATATGAATCACCACGAGGAAATGCATATGGTTATTCTGGATTATTTGTAGGAGACACGGTTAAAGTTTCAGGAGAAGTTGGTTCAGAAACTGCTCTTGAAATTATTTTCCCATCAGGAAAAACAGTGAAAATTCTTGTATCGAATAACTACTTCGAAAAGGAAATTACGTTTAACGAAGAAGGGGAATACAAAGTAAGGATTAGTCCACTGGGAGGAGCCCCTGTAAGTGAACACAATTTTAGCGTATGCTATAGAGCGATCCCAATTCCACCAACAATGCTCGTAAAGGATATTTTAAACGGAGTATCGGAAGCAAATGATGAGACAAGATTAAAATTCGTAAACTGGAACGATGCATGTGTTACAGAAGAAGGAAAGGGAGGAACTGCGTCTCTCTTGATAGTCGACAAAAATGGCAATCCACTTGCAGACCTGAAAGGAAAGTATTTCACAACGGATAAATATGGCATTGCAACGATTCCTTTTTCCTCAAGCGATGTAAATATATACGGCAATATAAAAGCTGCAAAATACGATAAAGTCGTGTTTGATAAAAAGGGAAATCTCATCTATTCATCAAAACCAGAAAAAATTAAAACAATTCTTCAAGATAATACTCTTTACCTTAATGAAAAAGAATTCTTTTCATATGTATTTCCAGGAGCTCACAAAGCAGGGAAGGATATTCCAATAATAACTGATTTCTCCTATGACCTTACTGATGTCTTAATTGCCGATAACTATATCTCTGAATCAATAACCAATACTGCGATTCCTGCAAAGGTTATAAGAAAAGACAATGATACATACGTTAATGCGGAGTCTCTGCTTGTATTAATTGGCTACCGCCACACCTCTGATGTATATTTTGGAATATTTGGAACCTCCATAAGATATTACCCGGACAGGATTGAGATTTACATTGTGGGAGGGGGCACAAGATGAAAAAGCTAATTACTGTCTTAATCATTGCTCTCCTACTTTTAGAGGTTGCTGGCTGTAAAAATATGCGTGAAGCAAGTTTTAAGATTCTCTCTTCCCCTGCCGAGGCAGATGTGTATATAAATGGAAATTTAAAAGGGAAAACCCCACTAACAATTACGCTTCCCTACGGCGACTATGAAATTGAAATAAAAAAGGAAAACTATGAAGTTGAAAAAAGAGAGCTCACAGTTAACAGAAAAACAAAAGACATAAATATTGCTCTTTCTGAAAAAAAGCGTTGTGATGTCGTCCTCAATATACAAGAAAGCCCACTATTAGAAAGCCCTTATACGGTTTATCTTGATGGGCATTTCACAGTAGAGGTAACTGAATGTACCTTAAAAAATATTCCAAAAGGAACGCATACAATAAGACTTGTATCCCTTGAAGACATCCTTGAAAAAACGATTAATCTTACAGGCGATATTACTCTTTCACGCCAGGATTTTAACAGAGCTATTAGTTACGGGAACTATTCATGGCTCTCATCTTTAATGGATATTGAAGATTATTCGGAACACTACGGAAAAGGGATGAAATTGATTGTATTTAACGATGATAAGCCTCTCGTCAATGTATGCTGCTCTGCTGCGGCAACTGCTTACTCAAATATTTTTTACGGTGGAACTTACACAGTAAGTGGCGCAACTACCCTCGATTCTTTTGATATTATCTTTCCGGGTGGCAAAACCGTGCACTTTGACACAGAAAAAGTTCCAAACTATGTAAGGATAAGGA
>Ga0315282_10011194_pt1 | contig 13942 bp, 11 predicted proteins | sample YL17G07_20_MG_FD_203693 | JGI IMG/M metagenome (GOLD analysis project Ga0315282, IMG submission 203693) | Sediment microbial communities from Yellowstone Lake, YNP, Wyoming, USA - YL17G07_20 | ecosystem: Environmental > Aquatic > Freshwater > Lake > Sediment | place: USA: Wyoming | collected... | reverse complement strand
GGGGGGCCGCCCCCCGGGCGGCCCCCCCCCCCCCCCCCCGCCACCAGCGCCCCAGTCATCAACGGCCAGGCCGAGTTCAAGCGCACCCTCGACGACTTGGCCCGTCGCCTCTGCGAAGTGGTGGCCGTGGCGAGTTGCGACGTTCTGGTACGGCAGGCGCCCACGGGCACGCTGAAGGTCATAGCCCATCACGCGACCGGGGGAGACGAGCAGCCTCCGGTGCCGCAGGGGCGCGACTACGGGCTCGGCGAGACCGGCGCCCGCGGGCGGGCGATCGCCATGCGTCAGGTCACCCACGTGCGCGACGACGATGCCGACCTGGCGGCTGAGGAGCGCGCCGAGATGGCGACGCGCGGGGAGCGGGCGGCCATGTACACGCCGATCGTCTCGGAAGACTCGGTGGTCGGACTGCTCTGCGCGGTCGAGACGCGGGTCGCGCGGCGCTTCACACCGGCCGAAGAGGCTTTCGCGCAGGAGATCGCCTGGGAGGCCGCCGTAGCGGTCTCGAGCGCCCGCATCGTCGAGCAGCTGCGCGACCAGAACGAGGAGCTCAAGCTGCTGCTCGAGACGGGGTCGGCGATCGCCTCGAGCGTCGACCTGCGCGAGACGCTCTCGACGATCACCGAGCGACTGGTGAAGACGCTGGGCGTGGCCTGGAGCGACATCTATGACTATCACTCCGAGACCGGCGAGCTCGAAGTGGTCGCCTACTACCAGATTCCGGGCGTTCCCGAGGATCCCACCTGGGTCGGACAGCGCTACGATGCCGGTACTTGGCCCGAGGGACTGCGCTGCGTCACCGATCGCGTCCCGCAGACCAAGTACTACGACTACACCAAGCTCACGCCTGAGGAGTTCGCCTACATGGAGCCCTGGGGCGAGAAGGCGACGCTGGCCGTGCCGATGGTGCACGGCGAAGAGGTGCTCGGCGTCCTGGACATCACGGAGTCGCGCTATCCGCGTCGCTTCACCGACGAGGAGGTCCGACTCGCGCAGGCGATCGCCAACCAGGCGGCGGTGGCGGTCCACAACGCGCGGCTCTACGACGAAGCCACACGGCGCAACGACGAGCTGGCCACGATCCTCGGCGCCACCGAGGCGCTGGTCTCGACCGTCGACTTGAACGAGGTCCTGCTGGCCGTCTCGTGGCGTCTGCGAGAGGCACTGGGCAGCGAGGTCGTCGAGATCTACGAGTATGAACCCGTGCTGAGCCGCCTCACGCACGTGGTGCACGCGGCCGCCGACGAGTACTGGTACGAGACGCCTGAATGGATCGGCGTCTACGACCTGGCCGACGACGAGTTCCTGACGCGCAGCATCACGCGTCGCGAGACGATGGTCGTCTACGTCGACGATCCCGACGTGCCGCAGCAGACCCGCGACGAGATGAAGAAGTGGGACGACACCGCCGCGCTGTGGATCCCCATGGTCTACAAGGATGAGGTGCTGGGCATGGTCTGGACGTCTGAGGTCGAGCCCAACCGCCGCTTCTCACAGGAGGACATCCGCCTCGCCCAGGCCATCGTCGCCCAGGGTGCGGTGGCGGTCGCCAACGCCCAGGCGTATCAGCGCGTGGAGGAGGAAAAGGCCAGGCTGGCCGAGTTCAACGCCCGGCTGACCGCCTTCGCCGAGCTCTCCGCGCAGCTGCGCGGCCTCCTGACCGAGGCGGAGATGCTCGACGTTCTGGGCCGCGTCATCTCAGACGCGCTGGGCTTCAGGCAGTGGGTCGCCTACGTCTACCACCCCGACGATCGGCACTACCGCGTCGCGGCCTTCGTCGGCGCCACCCCCGAGATCGACGAGCAGTACCGCGGCACGCTCGTCCCCGAGGCGGTAATTAGGGGGCTGCTGGCCGACGCGACGCGCATCTCGCAGTCGCTGTTCGTCGACCACCTTGTGCACACGTGGAGCGACGAGGAGCACGCCTACATGCCGGGATCGGTGGAGGGCGAGCGCGCCGACCACGAGTGGGACAGCGACGACACCCTCTTCGTGCCCATGGTCGGCCAGCGGGGCGACGTCATCGGCTACGTCGAGGCCTATGACCCGGTCGACAGGCAACGCCCGACCGAGGACATCGTGCACCTGCTCGAGATCGTCGCCGGCAAGGCGGCCGGCGCGATCGAGCTGCAGCGTGCCTACGCCGAGCTCGAGCTGCAGTCCCAGACCGACGGCCTCACGGGTCTGTTCAACCACCGCCACTTCCAGGAGCGGCTGCGCCAGGAGGTCGCCCGCGCGGCGCGGCAGGGCCACTCGCTGACGCTGCTCATGATCGACGTCGACGACTTCAAGGAGTTCAACGACACCTACGGTCACCCGCAGGGCGACGAGCTGCTCAGGCGGCTCGCCGGGCTGCTCGTGGAGTGCACGCGCACTGACGTCGACTTCGTCGCCCGTTACGGCGGCGAGGAGTTCGCGGTGCTTCTGCCCGAGACCGGCGTGGGCGGCGGCGAGACGGCGGCCGAGCGGCTGCACGACCGCTTCACGGCCGAGCGGACGGCCGAGGCGGTCGCCGAGGCGATCCGCTCGGCGACCGAGGAGCAGGCGACGGCCGGCGTCGTCGACGATCTCGAGGTGAGCATCACGATCAGCATCGGCGTCGCCGGCTTCCCCGAGCACGCTCAAACGCCCGACCAGCTGGTGGCCAACGCCGACAAGGCCCTCTACCACGCCAAGCGCCTCGGCAAGAACCGCTTCGCGGTCTACGAGGAATAGGCGTAGGGAGGGGTGAGGCGGGGGGCGGCGCCGCAAGGCGCCGCCCCCCGCCTCACTTTCCTACCTCCGGTACTTGAGCACCAGACCCTCGTGGTTGCCGGGCGGCAGGTCGGCGTGGCCGACGGCGTACAGGGAGGTCGAGCCGGAGAGCAGATCGGCCTCGAGCCGATCCTCGCTGCCGGTGCCGTCGTCCCACTTGCGCAGCCAGCGCCGCGTGCCGCTGGCCGCATACTTGGCCACCAGAGCGTCGTCGTGGCCGGCCAGGGTGTCGAGCGTGCCGACCACCCAGGCATTGCCGCTGCCGTCTGTTGCCAGGCCGTCGAATCTGGCGTAGCGGGCGCCGTTCTTGTAGGTTCGGTCCCACTGCCGCGTCCCGTGGGCGTTCCACTTGACGAGGAACCCGCTCTGGTTGGGCGCGCCGCCGTTGTCGACGGTGCCGCACACGTAGAGGTCGCCGTCGCCGTCCACCGCCACGTCGCCGGGCCAGTCGGCGAAATGGTTGAAGTCGTCCCAGGTGCGCACCCACTTGCGGTGGTTGGCCGTTGTGTAGGCGCCGACGATGACGTTGGTCGCCGGGCCGGTCCCGCGTTCACCGGCGACGTAGAGCACGCCGTCCTGCAGGCACAGGCCGTACCATTCGTTCTCGAGGTTCGTGCCCGCCTCCTGACGGCGCACCCACGTGCGGGTGCCGCCGGCGTCGGTCTTGACGATGACCCCGTCGCTGTCGCCGGGGGGCTGCCCCTGGCTCCAGCCGCACATGTACGTGTTGCGGGCCGAGTCGATGATGATCGACGAGGCGCCGTGCTGTGTGCCCGGGCCGACGTACATCGACTCCCAAGCGACGGAGCCGTTGGTGTGACGGAACTTCACGGTGTCCATCGCCGTGCCGCCGCCGAAGACCGTGACGTACCCGCACGCGTAGGCGTTGCCGTAGCGGTCGATGGCGAGGTCGATGAGCTCGTCGCCGCCGTTGGCCGGACCGTCGAAGGTGACTCCCCAGAGCAGGGTCCCGGCGGGATCCCATTTGGTGATCAGCCAGTCGGCGCCGGCCGGGTTGTTGACCTCGCCGGCGACGACGATGTCGCCGTCACGGTCGACCGCCACCTCGGTGCCGTGCGACGGGACGAAGAGGGGGCTGACCCAGGTCTCGGCCCAGCGGCGCGACCCGCTGCGCGCGTACTTGCAGACGACGAGGTCGCCGCTGACGCCCCAGACCGCGTTCTGCACGCCGGCGACGTAGAGCCCGCCACTCGGACCTTTGGCGCAGTCGTAGAACTCCTCGATGTTGCCGGTGGCTTCGTAGTGCTTTGACCAGAGCAGGGTGCCGGGGGCGGGGGCGGCGCCGGCCGGCGCTGCCGCTACCAGCGGCAGCGCCGCGATCAGCGCCGCCCCCGCCACGACCAGCAGCGCGATGATCGCGCGAGACCGTTTGTCTGTCGTCCGATCCATGCCGACCCCCTCGACTGTCGGGCCTTCCCGACGTTGTTCTCGACCTACGGCTCGAACCTGATCGTGAACCAGTCCCAATTCGTCGTGTCGCCGCTACCGTTGCCGGTCACGTAGAGGCCCTTGTACGCGCCACCGCGCCAGCCGATGTCCTGCGCCGTGTCGGTCCCCGAGGTGACCGTCGTGCTCTCCTTGGCCGTGCTGGTCCACGACCACGTTCCCGTCCCGTCCCACTTCATCACCAGGTACGCCGGGTTGGCGACGCCCTCGTTCGAGTAGCCGGCGGCGTAGGTGTCACCCGACGGATCGACGGCGACGTGCCACAGGGTCTGAGCGCCGGCGTGGTAGTAGGTGTCGGACCAGAGCGTCACGCCGGCGCTGTCGTAGCAGTAGGCCATGGCGTTGTCGCCGCTGACGGCGCTGTTGGCTTCGCCGACGGCGTGGACCTTGCCGAAGCGGTCGACGGCCACACCGTAGAAGTCGTCGTTGCCACCTCCCACTCCGTCGTGGATCCTGGGCCAGCCGGGGGCGATGACGCCGGCCGCCGTCCACCTGACGATCGCCGCGTCGCTGTCCGACCCCCCGCCGCCGTCGGCGTTGCCCACCTGGTAGATGCTGCCGTCGGGGCCCAGGGCCAGGGCCTTGGCCTGGTCGTCGTTCAGGCCGCCCCAGAGCCACAGCCAGCGGCGCGTGCCGCTGGTCGAGTACCGCGCCGCCAGCCACTGCCAGCTGGCGCCGGGCGTGTCGATCACGGCGCCGACGAACACGCGGCCGCGCTTCTTGTCGACCACCAGGCCGTTGGCGTCGCAGTACATGCCCACGCCGGGATCGTACGAGCGCACCCACTTGCGGTGGCCGTACCGGTCGTACTTGAACAGCTTGAGGTCCAGGCCGACGAGGTCGGCCGGGTCGGTGCGGCTCGTGGCGGCCACGTAGATGTTGCCGGCGCCGTCGAGGGCGAGACAGCGTCCGATGTCTTCGCCGTGCTTGGGGCAGTCCCAGGTGCGAAGCCAGAGCCGCTTGCCGCTGGGGCTGTACTTCATGAGCACCAGGTCGATGTTGTACACGCCCCTGACGACGTAGCCGGTAAGGTAGACGTTCCCGGCGCCGTCGCAGACCGCCGCCGACGTGAAGTCCTTCTCGTGCGCCGGGCCGTCGTAGCGACGCACCCAGCGGCGGGCGCCGGCCTTCGAGTAGCGCACGACGGCGATGTTGGCGTTGCCGCCGGCGGTGCGCGTCACTTGACCCACGACGTAGAAGTAGCCCTTCGGCGCGAAGACGAGGTCGGCGGCCTGGTCATCGTAGCCGCCGCCGCCGCCGTCGTAGCTCCTGCGCCAGATCTCGGCACCAGGGGCCAGGGCGGAGGCGTTCTGCGCGAACGCGCTGAGGCCGGCTGCAAGGATGCCGAGGGTGGATATCAGGACGAGCGGAAGAAGAAGCGGGAGAAGCGCAAACCGATCGCGGACCGTCATGGTCCCCCCCTTGGTGCGACGATGCGTCTACGAGCAGTATACGCCGGGCAACGCCGCAAGCTTCTGACGGACGGCGTTGGGGTTGGGCGGGGGCGGGGGTGCGGCGTATCCGCACCCCCGCCCCCGCATCCGACTCCTACCTCACGAACCAGCCGGCGGTGGCGTTCCTGCCGCCGATCGTCTGGACGGCGTCTCCGGCCACGAACAGGTCGCTGGTGCCCGACAGGACGCAGGCCCAGGGCTGTCCGCTGGTGGGCTCGCCCGGCTGCCCGGTCGGCCAGGTGGTCGTCCAGAGGCGTTTGCCGGCACGGTTGTACTTGACGACCTTCCAGAACGCGTCGCCGGCCGTGAACAGGGAGCCGACCAGCCAGGCGCTGCCGCCGGGACTGACGGCCATGTCGGAGCACTGCAGGCCGCCCGTGTCGCCGGTCACGCCGCGGTAGAGCTTCGTCCAACGACGCGTGCCACTGTGCGCGTACTTGATCAGAGCCACCTTGTAGGCGCTGCTGGTCGGCCAGACCTCGGCGGCGAGAAAGGCGTTGCCGTAGCGGTCGATCCCCAGTCCCGCCACGTTCTCGCCCTTGTGGAGGCTGTCGTCCCAGGTGCGCACCCAGACGCGGTGGCCGCTGGCGCTGTAGTGGAGCAGCGCGACGTCGGTCGCGTTGTGCGGTTTGTCGGCGTTGCCGGCGACCCAGATGCCGCCGTTGCCGGTGGCGATGGACGTGGCATAGTCGCCTCGTTTGCGGTAGCTGTTGTAGCCCCGCAGCCAGACGCCCCCGCCGTCGGCCTGGAGCCTCGAGACGAAGATGTCGGCGCCGCCGGTCGCGGTGGCGCGATACCCGGTGACGTAGATGCGGCCACTCGAGTCGATGGCGATCGCCTCGCACGACGCCTGTTCGTAGGCGGCTGTGCCGAGGAAGTGATGCACCCACTGCTCGTCGCCGTGGCCCGGGTTCCCGGGATCTTCAGCGGCGGCGTACTTGACGACGATCCCTTCAGTCCAGCCGTCCATCATGCCGGCCGCGTAGACGTTGCCGGCGCTGTCGGTCACGAGGTCGTTGCCGCCGTCCCAACCGCCGGCAGCGCTGGCTTGGATGGCATACCAGACGAGCGTGCCGGCTGCGTTCCACTTGGCGGTGAACATGTCGTAGTCGGCGCCGTCCCAGAGGCTCCCCGTGACGATCACGTTGTTGTTCGCGTCGGTGGTGATCGCGGATGCCCCGGCGGTCACCGAGCCGGGGACGTGGTAGACGAGCTGCCACTGATGCGCGCCGGTCGAGTCGAACTTGACCAGGAAGATGTCCTTCGTCACCGGCGCGTTCTCGTTCGTGGCGCCGACGGCGTAGACGGAACCATCGGGAGCCTTGGCACATTCGAGGAGCCTGTCGTCGATGTGCAGCGAGCCGTCGAACGACCACCACTCATGTAACTGGCCGGGGCCCCACCCGCGGGCGTGGGCGGGGGGTGCGACGGCGGCGCTCAGCAGCGCCAGTGTCGCGGCGAACGCCACGACGGCGAGAAGGACCAGGGACGGCAGACGACTGGTGCGGGCGGTCATGGCTCCCCCCGAAAGTGTGGCCCGCACCTCAGCGCGGGCGCGGCCGGTGCGACGACTCACCGAGTATACGTCACGGCGAACCCGAACCTTCCGCCGTGGTCGAGGCGGGCGGACCGTCTGGGGGGACGTTCTACTGGGCGCGGGCCTTCCGCCTGCGGCGGTAGGCCCGCGCCTTCATCTGGCTGCCACACACGTCCATCGAGCACCAGGTGCGTGAGTGGTTCTTGGAGCGGTCGTAGAAGCCCCAGCAGCAGGTGTCGTTGCGGCAGGCCTTGAGGCGCGACCAGGTGCCGGCCTCCATGGCTCCGTACACGATCGCCAGGATGCGGTCCAAAGCGCCGTCGACGCCACGGGATTCGGTATCGAGGGCCGCGACGCCGCGCTCATCGAAGCGCGGCGCCAGCCGTGCTCTCGCGCCGGCGTGGTTGAGGGTGTCGATCGCCGCCGGGTCGGGGGCCCTGCCGTCGTTGTTGCAGAGGAGCAGCGTCCGCAGAGCTTCGCGCACGCCGACGGCGCGCCGCAGGTCGTCGTCGCTCACAGCGTCCGACGGGTCCGCAAGATCGTGGCCGACCAGCCAGTCGAGCAGGGCGGAGGGACTGCCCAGCTCGTCCGTCCCGGCGTCGATGTCGTTGCTGTTCACGAACGCGCGCACGAGTTCGAGCTCGCCCGGAGCTCCCAGGACTGCCTGAGTCGTCATCGTCGCATCCCTTTCCTCGACATTCGACGCAGTATACCCCCAAAAGTGGTTTACTAGTGATGCGTTACCGGTATAGACTGTTTACCGGTGACGAAAGGCGAAGACGAAAGGCAGTGGTCATGGATCAGTACCAGGCGGCACAGTTGGCTCGATACCGGATGGAGATGACAGAGCGGAGCGCGGGGGAGGCGGCGGCGCATGCGGAGCGCCGGAGGGCAGCGGCGCAGGCGCGGCAGGCGGGGAGCCCGTGGTTCCGCCAGACGGCGCGTGCCGGGCGTACGAAGTACGAAACCCACGGCGAGCGTGTGGTCGCGCCGGCGCGGTGACGATCGCAGGATCCCAGAAACGAGGCTGATCAAGATGACGACGAACACGACAACACTGCGCATCACGTCGATCGACAGGCTGGCGGCGCTCCGCGATGCTCACGCGCTGTGGACCGCCAGGACGCCGGCCGCGAGCCGGTCGCGTACCAGGGCGCGGTCCGCTTGGGTCCGCGGTCTGCGCGGCATCGCCGCCGACCTGGGCCGCGCGGCGGGTGCGCCGACCGGGCAGAGTCCGCAGCTGCGGCGGGTCTGAGCGCAGAGTGGGGGCAGGTGGCTCGAAGCGGCACCGCCTCGACCAGAGGGTTGGAGCGGAGCCGGGCGGGTACATCCAGCGTAGGCCGTCGTGCGCGACGGCGGTTGCGATCGCTGCGGATAGTCGCAATCGCAGTCGTGAGCGACACAGACGCAACCGAACAGGGAGACGAAACGATGGCGTTGCACCATCTCACCTGCCCATCCTGCGGAGCAGGGTTCGACAGCAATGACGCGCTGCGCGGTCACGGCTATCGCGAACACCGCGACATGACGCCCAAGGACCGCGACATCCTCACGTGCCCCGAGTGCAAGGCCGAGTTCGAGGCGCGCCCCGCACACGACGCGCTGGAGGCCGAGAAGCTGAAGAAGGGCATCGAGCGGACCGACTGAGACGGTAGAGGGGCGCGAGGGGCGGGCGGCGCGAAGCGCCGCCCGCCCAGCGTATCCCCTAGGCCGCCGCCTGTCTCTTCCACTTGGCCGACGTGCGCCACATCTGGATCAGGCCGACGATCAGCCACACAGCGGCGACGAGGGCGACGACGGCGAGGATCTGACGGAACGAGCTGGCGCGCCAGTGCGCGTCGACGAACATCAGGATCCAGTCCCCCACGAAGATGAGGATGAAGACCACGCGGATGACGATGCCCGCGGGAGACCCGCGCCACTTGTACGACTTCTTGCAGGTCGGGCAGGCGAGCGTCATCCAGTCCGAACCCTTCTCGGCGAAGAGCGGCCCCGAGCATGTGGGACAGACGTAGCGCGTCGCTTCGGTACTGCTCGGTCGCGTTGTCATGAGCCCCCTTCGTCGGTCTCCGGACTGACCCATCCTACGCTGCGCCCTGGCCGAGAGGGAGGCGTGGGCGGGTCGCCCCTTCGACCGTCCTCTCGAGGAACGCCTCCACTCGCTGCTGGTCGAGATGGGGGATCGAGGCGCTTAGACGTGTTGTTACGGTACAAAGAGTGTAATTCCCTCCCAGGCGTGGCATACTCGTCGGCGTACGGAGTGTCCGCTCCGTCATGATCGGAGCGGGGAAGGAGGCACGGATGCCCGAGATGCGCACCATGTCCTGTCCTACGTGCGCGGCGAAGAACCAGCCGTTCACCGTTGTCGACGGGATGGAGGAGTATCGCTGCGGCGGGTGCGGTCTCGTCTACTACGGACCGTGCGGTTGCGACACGCATCGCTCTGCCGAAGAGGCGCAGGCGATCGGAAGGCCGGCCGTCGAAGTCCTGGCCGGCGACTGGCAGATGTCGACGACGCCGGTCGGGCTCGACGACGTGGCCGGCATCAAGAAGTACCCGGGCTGCTCCTGAGCGGACAGAACGCGGGCCGGTGCTGATCGGACCCCCCGACGCCGGCCGCCTGGCCTACCCTCGTGCCAGCGCTACCTGGTTGGCGCCGGCCTCATGGGCGCGGCCCAGCGCCTTCTCGGCCGCCTCTGTCATGTCCATGGCGTCGTCGGCGTGGTTGGGGTAGCAGGCCACGCCCATGCAGACGGTGATGTGGCCCAGGGGTTCATCGTCTTCGTTCTTGAAGGCGTATCTCTCGATGGCCCTGCGCAGCCGGTCGGTCGCCTTGGCCGTGCCGCCGTCGCTCAGGCCTGTGTTGGGCAGCAGGAGCGCGAACTCCTCTTCACTCCAGCGGCAGGCGACATCGATGCGGCGCCGCAGGTTGCGTTTGAGGAAGCGGCCCAGGGCGCGCATGACGTCGCGACGCTGTGAGTCACCGTGCTCGTCCGTGTAGTCGTCGAGGCCGTCGACGGTCAACATGATCAGCGTCACCTGCTCGCGGTAGCGGTAGGCGCGGGCGATCTCGGCGAACAGCCGGTCGTGGAAGTACGACCGGTTGTAGAGTCCCGTGGCCACGTCGATGCCGGACTGGCGCGCGATGGTGCGCTGCAGACGGGCCTTCTCGACGGCGACCGCCGTGTGGTTGGCGAGCGTCTGCACGAACTCGATCTCGTCATCGGTGAACCTCCGCGGCAGGTTGCCGGCAAGCTCGACGTAGCCCGAGACGCCGTCCTTGAGGATCAGGGGGACGACCAGGCGCATGCGGCTGTCGTCCTCCGTCCGTCCCTGCACCGCGCGCACCTCTTCGAGCGCCCGCTCGGCCAGTCCGTCGGGCGTCTCGACGTTGGCGCTCAGCTCGTCGCCGGACGTCTCGGGCAGGAAGCGGACGAACTCGCCGTCGCCGCGATCGACGTGCAGGTCGACGTCGACCTCGATCCCGCTGAGCAGGGTGGCGATCTGGGCCCGCATGCTCTCGACGGTCTGCTGCGTGTCGGCGGCCACCGCCATCGCGCGGCTCGACTCGAGGAGCGAGAGGGCGCGGCGATGATGTTCCTCCTGGCGCCGGTACAGTTCGGCGTTGTGGATGCCGATCGCGGCGAGCTTGCAGAGCTGGCCGAGCAGCTCGCGCTCGCCGGCCGGGAAGCGTCGTGCCTCGCGCGTCTCGGCCAGACTGAGGCTGCCGAGGACCTCGTCGCCGACCATCAGGGGCGCTTCGAGCATGGTCTTGATGCCCTGCTTCTCCAGCATCGTGCGTGTCTTCTCAGGTAGTCCGGGATCGTCGATGTGGTGCTCCACGACCTCACGGCTCTCGAGGAGCAACGCGACCTCGGGCCGTGCGTCGAGGGCGATCGTCCTGCCTATGTGGTCGCCGATCTGTGCCAGCGCGTTGTCGCGGCTCCAGAAGGCTTCGAAGACGGCCACCCGACGGGCGGGCGAGAACCGCCACATGCCGACTGACGCGACGCCCATGGTCTCGCCGATCTGCTGCACGACGGTGGCCAGCGCCTCTTCGAAGGCGAGGCTCGAGACGAGCGCCGAACCTACGTCGAGGACGGCGCGGGCGAGGTCGTCGCTGCCGCTGCTGCTCTGCATGTCGTACCCCCTGGAAGACCCTGCCGCAGCATTGTAGCGATTGCGGCTGTGCAGTGGTACAAGGGACACACGTCGGGCAGGCGTCGCAGCCTCGCCGGCCGTCCTGCGCGGCTGGTCACGATTCGAGCCTGACGCGAGGCGGGGGCTCAAGGTCTTGCGCCTGCCGGCCGATGCCGGTAGAAGAGGCTCACCGCGGGACAGAGGCCGACCGCGCCGTCACGGCGCGGGTCGGCCGTCTTTTGGTCCTGCCGGGCAAGGGGCGGCATAGGCATCGTAGGGAGAGTGGAGCTTGGGCATCCGCGCACGGACCGCCGCCGTCGTCACCGTGACGATGCTGGTGCTGATGGCGCTCATGATCGTGACTGCGCGCAGCGTGATCCAGGGCGGCTTCGCCAAGCTGGAGCGCCGCGACACCGAGAAGAGTGTGCGCCTGGCGCGCAACTGGATCGCCGGCCAGACGCCGGCGATGGGGGCCACGGCGGTCAGCTACGGGGCGTGGACGCCGACCTACCGGTTCATCGTCGACCACGACCGGCGCTACGTCGAGAGCTACATGCGCGACGTCGACATCGACAGCCTCAAGATCGATTTCATGGTCTTCATCGACGAGAGCGGCAGGATCGTCTACGCGAAGTACCTCGACCCGCAGACGAGACACGCCCGTCCGTTGCCCAAGGGTCTGCGCGAGTACCTCCTCAGCCGTCCCGCTGCCTTCGACTTCAGCGACCCGTTCACGTCGACCAACGGTGTGGTCGGCCTGCCGGAGGGGACCGTGGCGCTCGGCGCCGCGCCCATCGTCACCAGCCAAAGCAAGGGCCCGATAAGGGGCACGCTGGTCGCCGGCCGCTTCCTCAGCGAGAAGGACAAGGAGACGCTCGCCAAGGCCATCGGTCTGGACGCCACCTGGTACTCGGTCGCCACGACAGGCCTGCCGGCCGACGTGAGGTCGGCGCTGGACCGCGTCGTCGGCGGCGGCGAGCTGGTCGAGCCGGTCGACGACAGCACCGTGGTCGGCTACGGCGTCCTTGACGGGCTGGGGAAGAAGCCGGCGGTGGTCGTCAAGGTCGACCTCGAGCGCACGATCGTGGCCCAGGGCCGCGCGGTGCTCAACTACACCGTCGTCGGACTGGTCATCTTCATCGTCGTCAGCATCATCGCCCTGCTCATCGTCCTGAACACGTCGGTGCTGTCGCGCCTGGCGAGGCTCAGCCAGCGCGTCATGGAGATCGGCGCCAGCGAGGAGCCGGCGGGGCGCGTCGAGATCGGCGGCGAGGACGAGGTTGCGCGTCTGGCGACGAGCATCAACGGCATGCTCGCGGCGCTCGACCGCTCGCGCCAGGAGCTGGTCGAGATGGCGACCCACGATCCACTCACGCACGTGTTCAACCGGCGCCGCTTCGAGGAGGAGCTCAGCCGCGAGCTCGCCGAGCAGGAGAGGCTGGGGCACGGCGGCGCCCTGCTGTGGTTCGACCTCGACAACTTCAAGGACATCAACGACGAGTTCGGGCACCGCGTCGGCGACGCCGTGCTGGTGCGCTTCGCCGATGCACTGCGCGAGCAGATGCGCCGGTACAGCACCCTGGGGCGCCTGGGCGGCGACGAGTTCGTGATGGTCATCCCCGGGGCGGATGAGGAGGAGGCGCTGCGCGCAGCGCAGCGCCTCCTCGACCTGCTCGGATCGCGCACGTACACCGTGGCGCGGCACGAGATCCAGCTGAGCACCAGTATCGGCGTGGCACTCTTCCCACGCGACGGCACGACCGTCGAGGAGCTGCTGGCCCGCGCCGACACGGCCATGTACGAGGCCAAGCGTGCCGGACGCGGGCGCGTGACCAGCTACGTGGCGGTGAGTCGAGGATCGTAAGGGGCCCCTGCCCGCCCCCCACGCGCTACGGCCTGTGCTTCACCGTGAACGCGTCGTAGCTGCTGGTCGGGCTCTGGCCGCCGCCGGTCACGTACACGCCGGCTCGCGTGCCGGTCCGCAGCACGATGTCGCGCGCCCCGTCCGGACTGCTGTCGGGGGACTCCCCGGCTGTCGCCGTCCACACGCGGCCGGTCGAGCGCGGGAACTTGGCGGTCAGGTACTGGTAGCCGTAGGAGACCGTGTCGTTCGTCTCTCCCGTGGCGTACACGTTGCCGGCGCCGTCGCAGGCGACGGCCCAGAACCAGTCGTTCTGGCCGAACGAGTCGACCGAGCGGTAAGACTGCGGGGCGCCGTCGGCTGTGCGCGTGAGCACGAAGCCGTCGTAGTTGCCCGACGAGTTCATGACGCCGCCCACGGCGTGCACCAGGCCGTAGCGGTCGACGGTCACGTCGCGGAAGTAGTCGGCGCCGCCGTAGTTGGCGGCCTGGGCCGGGCCGGTCCAGGGCTGGGTTCCGTCGCGAGCCCATTTGACGAGGGTCGCCTGTCCGGCAGGATCGGGTAGCCAGAACGTGCCCACCTGGTAGACGCCGCCGTCGGCCGGGCCCAGAGCCAGCGCGCACGAGGAGTCGCTGGCGCCTGCGGTGCCGCACGTGTGCGCCCACGACTGGTTCCCCGCGAGGTCGTACTTGACGACCAGCCAGTCGCCGCCGTTGACCCCGTCGTTGG
>Ga0315282_10011193_pt1 | contig 13943 bp, 14 predicted proteins | sample YL17G07_20_MG_FD_203693 | JGI IMG/M metagenome (GOLD analysis project Ga0315282, IMG submission 203693) | Sediment microbial communities from Yellowstone Lake, YNP, Wyoming, USA - YL17G07_20 | ecosystem: Environmental > Aquatic > Freshwater > Lake > Sediment | place: USA: Wyoming | collected... | reverse complement strand
GCGATCGGCGCGATGATCAACGGCGCCGGCGGCGGCGGCAGCATCCTCCTGCTGTGTCGGCCGGGGCGCAAATTCGAGGTCGAGCGCACGCTCACCAAAGAGGGCTTTCGCGTTCTGCCCTGCCGGATCAACCCCCACCCGGCCCGCGCCTGGCGCGCCGGATGAACGGACAAGAAAAAAGTAGTCGGAGTTCAGACGTTCATTCGCGCAGATGGACGCGGACAATCTCGACTCCCACGAACGACGTCGCGATGCTGCGGGCGAAGTAGATCGAGCGAGAATCCGGCGACCAGGCAAGAGACGGGAGAAAGCGCAGCTGACGCCACGCTTTGACCACCACGGTTCTGCTCGTTTGCATGTCATGGACCCAGATGCGAGGCCCGAGTGGGATGGCCAGTTTGCGACTGTCGGGCGACCAGAACAGCGACGGGTTGCTCTCGCTGCCGGGCAGGAGAATCGTTGCGATCTGTTTCCCATCCTTTCGGCGGGCGATGGTCACGCGGCTTTGTTCCCGCGCGAATTCGGCTTCCGCAAACCACTCGTCGTTTGGTGAGGCGACTCTGAAACCAAACGGAGAGACGCCCTTTTGCCGTGTGGGCGAGGTCGCGGCGTTGTCTCCGGACGTGAAAGGATAAGACTCCATCCGGCCGCTCTCGACATGGATCACAACCGTGGTGCGCGTTGTCGGGCTCGTCGTTATTTTGATGACCGTAAGGTTCAGGCCGCCGCTGCTCCAGGCATCCTGGGGAAAACCCATACAGAATGAACTGCCGGGAATTCGGCGGATGATTTTCTCGGCCGGTCCTGCGATCCAGAGATTGTCCGTGGTGCTGGTACCAAAAGTCAGGAGAGCGATCCGGCGGGAATCAGGCGACCAGGGGCCAAGGTGGCCGAAGGCGCTCGGTAGGATGAGGTCGCTTGCTTCGCTTCGCCCAGTCGGAACAAACACAATGCGAGACATTGATACGCGGGGAGGAAGATCGGGCGGATACGATTTCAATAGCGCGGTCAGGAATCGGCTCAGCCCCTCGACCACCGAATCGCGCCGTGGAACGAATTCCGCCTGCACGGGGGACCGCGTCCGCCCTTCATCCATCAGTTCAAAGGCGAGGGTCTGTGCATCCGGCGAAATCGTCACACCCAGCCCGACCGCTAGCCGATAGCGAATGGCGAAGATCCTTTCCACGCGGCCGGTTTGCCAGTTGGTGAAATAGATCGCGGCCGCTGCGAGGTAAGCGACAACGAGAATCGCGACGCTGACCCACACCTGCCGGCCGGTCTGTGGTCCGAATCGCAGGACCGCGAGACTGTGGATCACGAGGAGCAAGTAGGCCGCCAGCGCAAACCACACGATCGGATAGAACCAGATGAAAACCGCGGACAGAATCAAGCCCACGACCGAGGCGACCTGCGTTGCGAGGCCGGCGAGATTGCCCTTGAACCGGTGCGGGACCAGCCGTACCCAGCCCGTGGTTCCAAGCAGGCACAAGGGGAATACCAGCATGAGTATGTCCAGAAGTGAGCCGCCGCGCAGGTGAAAGAAAACGAGCACCCCCAAACCGATCAGCGCAAGGCAGCAGAAGAGGAGGCCCGCGGTCTGGTCGAGTCGTGTAGTTCTGCAAACCTTTGCGGGCAGCGCGTCGAGTGAGGCGTGAAGCGCTTCCACGTCCTCGATGGGAATCGAAGGCGGCGACGCACGCGATGTCTTTTCCGAAAACCGCCTGGCGCGTTCGATCGTTTGCCGTTGTCCGGGCGACGCGGCTTTTCGCTCGGCCAGTTGGATGAGCCGCTCGAGAAGCCGGGGATGGAAGCGAAGCGTCGCGGCGCCGACGCGCAGCTGGTCAACCGTTCGTTCCCAGGAGCGGCAGTCCACCGAACCGCAAGAAACAAACCCTCGTCCGCGAATCCGGGCCGACAACTCGCCGCGGACAAACGAACCGCCTCTGAACGCGACCTCCTCGACATCGGCGGTGTTGATCATCCACATTTCTCCGAAGCGGCGACCGAATCGCCGATAGAACACGATTCGGTGCTCATCGAGGTAAAGGAAGTCCTGCCGCTTGCGAAGCTTCCAGAGCGACCTGCCGAGGAGCAAAACCAAGACGAGGGAGGCGCAGCCGAAGACCAAGTGGTGTTTGACTACGACTTGAGCTCCGCCTGTGGCGAGAAACAGCGGAACCAGCCCGCAGACCAGACCGGCGAGAAACGCGAGGAGGATCAGCAGGTTGGTGCTCGGCGCGTAGGCCTTGCACTCCCAGCCCGCTTTGTCCAGCCCGGCAGATGGTTTCTCGCCAATGCTCACCGACCCCATCCTCGTCCCTTTGCGCTTTCATATAGGACAAGGGCGGCGGCTCCGTCAATGGGATTTCCGGCGGCGTTTCCTTTGGCCGCTTTCGCCGGAAACAATCCTCGCGTCACCGCGGCTTTCGTTCTTGATCTGTGAAAACTCGTGAAATCTGTGGTTCCCGTTTCTCTTCTTCACGCCGTGTACTGCGACAGATCATACAGCCCCAGCGTCTTCTCGATTTCGGTGACCTCGCCGACGATCGTCTCGAAGCCGCTCTTGCCGAACAGCTGCTGCTCTTTGTCCTCAAACTTGTCGCCCAGAGCATCGTACACGTCCGCCGACACGATCGAATGAAACGCCGGGAACAGCACCGTGTCTTCGCGCGCCGCGTGGGGCCGATACATGCGGATGAAGAGGCGGATGTTTCGCACCATCTCCTTTTTCAGCGCCGGGTCCTTCAACGTCGCGGGCACGGCCAGGGCGTTGATCTGCTCAACCAGTTTGCGGCCAGCGTTGTGCTGGACCCGAAGCGTTTGCGTCAGGTCGGTCAGCTTCTTCGCGTCCTCGAAACGCGGGAAGATAAAGTGCTCCTCCAGATACTCATGATAGTCCTGGGCGAATCGGCGAATGATCCCGGTGCCGTGAAGCAGAACCTCGAGCGGAAAGTCTTTCCCCGCACCGAACCGGCTGACCGCCTCTTCGAAGACCAGCAGGATTCGTCGCAGCACCCCGTGTTCGCGCATCAGGTCTTCGAGCGTCGAAACCTCGGGTGCCGCACCCGCTGCCGGCGCCGCTCCTGCCGCCGGCTGCGGACTTTCCCCGGCCAGCGCGACGGCCGGCCCGACTGCGGCGGCCGACGCCATCAGCGCCCCGCCCCACGCAAGGAATTCCCTGCGTGCGTGGATCGTACGAGTGATGTCTTTCATGGTAACCCTCCCCGTTGAAATGAAAACGCTGAAGGATGAATTATGAAGGATGAACAAAAGCCGTCGGGCCTCTTTTCGGTCTTTGCCCAAGGTTCAGTGAGTCGGTATTCCTTCGTTCGAGTCCAGCTAACGTTCATCTGCCCTGGCTGCGGTTCATTCATCATTCATCATTCATCCTTCATCCTTACAGTTCCACGACTGAGTCGTCGCCCACCAGCAAGCGATAGGCGGCGGGGCGGCGATTGCTTTTGTGGATGAGCACTGCGCGGCCGACCAGGCTGTCTTCGAGCCGGTCAATGTCGCGCACTTCGCTGTTGTTGAGAATCACGCAGTGCTCGACCACCGAATTGATGATGCGAACGCCGTTGCCGATGCTCGTGTACGGGCCGATGAAGGAGTTTTCGATCTGCGCGCACTGGCCAACGATCACGGGTCCGCGAATCGTGCTCGCCGTCACGCGCGCATGGGCCTCGATGCAGACCCGGCCGCTCACGCGGCTGGCCTTGTCCACTTCGCCGGCGATGTTGGGCGTGATCCATTCGTCGAGCACCACGGTGTTGGCCGAAAGCAGATCGTCCTTTTTGCCGGTGTCGAGCCACCAGTGTTCGAGAATCTGGCTGTCCACGTGCTCGCCCCACTCGACCAGCTTCTGAATGGCGTCGGTGATTTCGAGTTCCCCGCGCTTCGAGGGCTTGATCGCCTCGATCGCCTTGTGAATCGCGGCCGAGAACACATAGACGCCCACGAGCGCAAGATTCGACGGCGGCTGCGCGGGCTTTTCGATCAGGCGAATGATCGCGCCCGAAGGACCAATCTCGGCGATCCCGAAGTCCGACGGGTTGTCCACCGCTTTGAGCAGGATCGCCGCCCGCGCGCGTGTGGCATGGAAGCGCTCGATCAGGGCCGTGACGCCGCCGCCGATCAGGTTGTCGCCGAGGTAAAGGACAAAATCTTCGTCGCCGAGAAACTCGCGCGCGATCTTGACGCAGTGGGCCAGACCCGCGGGCGTCTCCTGAAGAATATACTGCGCCGCGAGGCCCCAGGTCGAGCCGTCGCCGACCGCGCGTTTGACCTCTTCGCCGGTTTCGGGGCTGATGATGATCCCCACGTCGTGGATGCCGGCCCGGGCGATGTTTTCGAGCACGTAGAACAGGATCGGCTTGTTGGCCACGGGCACCAGCTGCTTGGCGCCGGTGTGAGTGATGGGGCGAAGGCGGGTTCCCTTTCCTCCGCTCAATACGAGGGCTTTCATCAAATGGGCTCCTTCGGCATCGGCATCATGCGAAATCAAAATGAAAGAGCGGCGCGCTTTTTCACAACTTTATGGTTTCGACTCTATAGGCCGACACGAGCGGCTCGTCAACGGGTTTCCCTCAAGGAACGCCGGCGGCCTCGCCGGTGCTTTGACTCATCGGACTTGTCGGACCTGTCGGACCTATTGGACGTGGGCGCCGGCGTTCCTTGCTCTTTGGACTTGCGTTTGGCCGGAACGGTTCCTAGTGTGCCAACAATTTTACGGCGAGACGCTTTTGCGGACTTTTTTGGAATTGTCTTCGGGCTCGTTCGTGTGTCTTCGTGGATGAACGAGAGGTCCCAATGGTTGAGAAGCGCATCTATCTGACCACACCAATCTATTACGTGAACGCCCGGCCGCACCTCGGTCACGCCTACACGACCGTCCTCTGCGACGTCGTGCGGCGATACTACCGCCTGCTCGGCTATGACACCTATTTTCTGACCGGCACCGACGAACACGGCACCAAGATCATGCAGGCCGCCGAGAAAAGCAACGAAACCCCGCAGGCCTATGTGGACCGCATCAGCCAGGCCTTCCGCGAGCTTTGGCCGGAGCTGTCGGTGTTTCCCGACGACTTCATCCGTACCACCGAAGAGCGCCACCAGCAGGTCGTGCGCAAGATTCTCCAGGACCTCTTCGACCGCGGCGAGATTTACTTCGAGCGCTACGGCGGCCTCTATTGCGTCGGCTGCGAGCGCTTCCACACCGAAACGGAGCTGGCGTCATCCGGCGGCCTCTGTCCCGACCACCAGACCAAGCCGACCTATATCGAAGAGCAGAACTACTTTTTCCGCATGTCCAAGCATCAGCCGTGGCTGATCGAGCACATTCGCGCGAATCCCGATTTCATCCGCCCCGAGCGCTACCGGAACGAAATCCTGAGTTTCCTCGGCGAGCCGTTGCGCGACCTCTGCATTTCGCGGCCTGCGTCGCGCTTGCCTTGGGGAATCCCGCTGCCGTTCGATCCCAACTATGTGACGTATGTGTGGTTCGACGCGCTGGTCAACTACGTGAGCGCGCTGGGCTGGCCGGACGGCGAGAAGTTCGCGCGCTACTGGCCCGTCGCCGAGCATTACATCGCCAAGGACATCCTCAAGCCCCACGCCGTCTACTGGCCGACGATGCTCCGCGCTATGGCCGCGCCGATTTATCGCCACCTCAACGTCCACGGCTATTGGAACTACGGCGAACTGAAAATGTCCAAGTCGCTGGGCAATGTGGCCAGTCCGCTCGACTTGACGCGCATCTACGGCGTGGATGCACTGCGCTATTTCCTGTTGCGCGAGATGGTGTTCGGACTCGATGCCGCGTTCGAGGAAGAAGGCTTCAACGATCGTTACAACAGCAACCTCGCCGACGATCTGGGCAACCTGGTCAGCCGCCTCACCGCGATGATTCAGAAGTATTGCGAGAGCCGCATGCCGCCGGCCCCGGCGCTTGAAGCGGGCGACAAGGCGCTGCTCGCGCTGATCGAGGCGGTGGTCCAGAGCGCGCCGCAATGGCTCGCCGACCTCAAGTTTCACCAGATCATCGAGGAGACACTTCAGGGCGTTCGGGCGCTCAACCGCTATATCAACAACCAGCAGCCGTGGGTGCTGGCCAAGGCGGGCAAGCGCGAGCGGCTCGAAACCGTGTTGAACGTGGCGGCGCGCGGAACGGTCGTTGCGCTCCAGTTGCTCGCGCCCGTGATGCCGTGCAAGACCGCGGAAGCGCTTTCCTGGCTGGGCGTCGAGACGAGCGAGACCGGGATTGACACCAACCTGCTCAAGGTCGGCGCGCCCGTGGTGGCCGGCAAAATCCTCTTTCCCAAAATCCAGTGCCGTGAAGAAGCAGGACCGGTTGGCAACCTGTCTCAAGCCAAAGCCACGCAGCCCGCTGCTTCGTCAGTCGAAAGCCGAAAGTCCAAAGTCCAGGGTCCAAAGCTTGCCGCCGCAATTGAAATCCGCAATGCGCAATCCGCAATCCGCAATGAGAAAGGAACTCCCATGCCCGAGATCACCTATGACGAATTCGCCAAGATGGACTTGCGCGTGGCGCGCATTCTCGAAGCCTCAGCGGTCGAAGGCGCGACCAAACTGGTCTGCCTCAAGATTGATCTCGGCACCGAACAGCGCCAGATCGTGGCGGGCATCGCCCAGCACTACACGCCCGAGCAACTGGTGGGCAGGAACATCATCGTGGTGGCCAACCTCGCCCCCCGCAGACTGCGCGGCCTCGTCTCGCAGGGCATGCTCCTCGCCGCCCACGACGGCGAAACGTTGCGTCTCGTCACCACCGACGCCCCATGCTCGCCCGGCTCCGCGGTGTCGTAATCACGGTCTGGGAAAAAACGCAACCGTTCACCGAATCGGGCGGCAAGCCGCCGTCTTGTGGGGGGGGACATACGACATCAAGAATTGCTGGACACGTCGTCCATGCCGGGTGTAACAAATACAGCGCGTGGAAGGAGGTGCCAGAATGTCTCCCGTGCCTTCCGAGATCGAGGAGCAGGCGTTGAAGCTTCCCGCGTCGGAACGGGCCTTGTTGGCGCAACGCCTGACCGCCAGTCTGGATGAAAACGACGCTTCTGAGAACGAGCGGCTTTGGGTCGAGGAGGCCGAGCGCCGCTACCAGGAGTATAAGAAAGGCCATGTCCGCTCGCGCCCGGCGGCGGACGTTTTTCGCGATGCATTCGCCCGGTTCTCATGACTACCGCACGCTTTCTTGCCCCTGCCGAGGATGAGATGCTGGCGGCGGCGTATTATGAATCGCAAGCCTCCGGGCTTGGCCGCGAGTTCCTTCAGAAGGTGCGCAGCGCCGTGTCGGACATTGAGGAACATCCTGATCGGGGGCCTGTGGCTGACTTCGGGGTTCGCAGAAGGCTCGTCCACAGATTTCCGTATGCGGTGCTATACAAGGAGGACGGCGATGAAGTGGCGATTGTCGCCGTGATGCACCTCAGCCGGCGGCCAAACTACTGGATCAGGCGAATCTGAAATTCAGGAAACCGTCCGAACGAAATGCTCCTCGCCGCCCACGACGGCGAAACGCTGCGTCTCGTCACCACCGACGCCCCCGGCGCAAAGGTGTCGTAGGCTTGACTTTGCCTTCACGTGCAGTCAAACTGCATTTGATTGGCAAGAAGGGGGTGGAAGACATGGCTTACCGAGGACACATTCAGGGCGGCGTGGTGGTGCTCGATGACGCCGTCTCGTTGCCCGACGGAACCATCGTTGCCGTTGAACCTGTCGAATCGGGCCGCGGGATGACCCTGGCCGAGCGCTTCAAGGACATCATTGGAACCGTTCCGGATTTGCCGGAGGACATGGCGGACAATCACGATCACTACATCCACGGGACGCCGAAAAAATGAGGCGGGTTTTCGCCGACACCTACTACTTTCTCGCCATTATCAATCCCCGGGACAAGGCCCACTCGAGGGCGCTGGCCTTGTCGGCTGCCCGCGATTTGGGGCTTGTCACAACGGAGTGGGTGTTGACCGAATTGGGCGATGCGCTCTGCCGAATTTCAGGACGCCATACTTTCATTTGGACCCTCAAGGACTTGCAGGCCGAGCCCGAAAGCGAAATCATCCCAGCATCAGCCGAACTGTTCAAGCAGGGTTTTGATCTTTATGCCTCCCGGTTGGACAAAGAATGGTCGCTGACAGATTGTATTTCCTTTGTTTCCATGCGGCAGCACGGCCTGACCGAAGTCCTGACCGGCGATCGGCATTTCGAGCAGGCGGGGTTCAAAGCCCTATTGGTCTGAAGGGCTGTCGCCGACCACGCACCGTTCCGTTTCAGAAGGTTCTCACCGCGACCTCGCTGCCTTTTCGTTCCGCCGAGACGTAGGCGCTGTAGATCGTCGAAATGCTGTCGGCGGCCAGACGGCTGTCGCTCTCGACCGGCTTGACGCCCTTGTATCGCGCCGTCTTATCCATCTATGACTTGCCTGCAAGATCGTGCTTTGCTCCGGCAAAAGCCGCTTCTTCCAACTCGATTCGCTCTTGAATGATATGCGTAAGCCATTGCTCAACGCTTGCCTTCCGGTGCAGTCGAGCCAGGAAAGACGCGCGCGCGGCCAGGTCGCCGGGGAGCGATAGCGAAGTCCGCCGCGCTCGCCGCACGCGAACAGGTTTTTCCCACGCCGAATCGTCATTCGCTTGCGCCGTCACGATTCGGTCAATGTCTTTTTCGGACAGTCTCGTCTTGTTTTTCGCTCTCGAACTCATACCGGCCACCCCGTAACGATCCGCACGATATTTCCAGGTTTGATCTGAAAAATGATTTTGAGTCGGCGTCGGCCGACGGTTCTCCCGATCAATTGATACCGGTCTCGATATTTCTTGTTCCGTCTGACTTCGAAGTCGAGGAAAAAGCATTCCACGGCTTCTTCAAATGTTACGTGGTGTACGGCAAGTTCATCGCGCTCGAAGTCATATTCAAAATCGGCAGGTCGGAACCGGCGCCAGTTGACCACGATCTCGGTTTCACTCCTTTGCCCACGGCAGCGAGCGCCACAGCCTGGTAAGAAATTACATCCGGACGGTTCTATGATTCAAGCCTTTTCAAAACGTCCGCACCGCGACCTCGCTTCCCTTGCGTTCGGCCGAGACGTAGGCGCTGTAGATCGTCGAAATGCTGTCGGCGGCCAAGCGGCTGTTGCTTTCCATCGGGTCGCCGTAGGCCACCGTGCGATAGAACGCCTCGATCTCCTGCGGGTAGCCCGTGAACCAGTCTTCGTCGGGCGACGGTGTGGTCCAGCCCTGCTTCGTGCCGATTTTCTCCACGACGTAAATGTCGGCGAAATTCGCATCCACAGGATTGTACGTCTGCATGGAGGTATTTGGATTGATGTTGCAGATCGTGCGGTGGTTGTTGGCCGCCACTTCCAGCCAGTTGTGGATGCCGCCCAGGATAATGTCGGAAGCGAACACGGTCGCAATCGTGTTGTCCTCGAACACGACGTGCATCATCGAGAAGTCGTCAATGTCATGGTAGTCGCGGCGAATGTGGCCCTCGTCCCTGAAGTTCGGCAGCCGCGTGAGCGCCGCCGTCCGCGCCGAAACCGCCTTGGGCCGGATGGGTTTGCCGTCGCGCGCCCGGCCCTCGACGCGTTTCAGGTAGAGCGCCGCAGTCAGCGGATGGCAGCCCTTGCCGATCATCACGCCGCCGCCCGACCACTTCCAGTACGCGTAAGTGGGATTGTGGGACCCCGAATGGGCCTCCTCGCCATGAATCCAGAGAATCTGCGCGCCGGTCTTTTCGATGATCTCGCGCTCTTTCTGAATCGCGGGGGCATAGACCCAGTTCTCGGCGTAGAGAATCCTGCCCTTGCTTTTTCGCTCGGCTTCGAGCATCCGCTCGACGCTCGCCAGGCCGTAGTCGAGCGCGTCCTGCTTCGGAAAGCGGTCGCCGTGGAACTCGGCCGAGCCGTCGCCGCAGTAACCGGTCAGCGGCTTTTCGCAAATCGCGAACTTGTCGCGCTCGAGCGCCGCGATCGCAACGGATTCGTGGCCGGCGACCAACACGCAAACATGAACGACGTCTACGTCTTCGATCAACGCCTCGAGTGAATCATAGCATCGAATCTCGCGCTTGGCGGCATACTCGGCGGCCTGCTTCGTATCGAGCGCATAGACGCCCTTCACGTCCACGTTTGTGTCGTGAACCTTTTGCAGGGCTTCAAAATGAAATGTCGCGGAAAACCCCGCCCCGACAATTCCCGCACGGATGGTTTTCTTTTCCATGTAGTGATCTCCAGGAAGACGCTTAAGAGTGCCTAAAATAAAGACTTAACCGCAGAGAACGCGGAGGAACGCAGAGAAAAACTCTCGCCTCAATTCTGTCTCTTGAGGCCTCTCCGCGTCTCTCCGCGCCCTCTGCGGTTTGTTTTTTTAGAGCCTCTAAGAAGGGAGAACCTCCGCAAGGTGAGTTCTCGCCTCATTAACAAAGGCATTGGCGTGGCCCAACACTTCCTCTGCCACGTCCTTTGAGACCTCGAACATCTCACGGTAATCGGAATCCTGTCGAAGGTCGAAAGCCCGATGAAGCCATTCGGAAGAGATCACGCAGCGACTCCTTCCTCGTGAATGGTGCAAACCAGCGGACTCACCGAGCAAGGCCCCGTCTGGAATTCTTCTTCTGAGAACACAACTGTGGAGATTACCAGATCGTGCTCGAAGCCGACCTCCCAGGCGATATGGCTGACCTCTTTCCGGGCAGACCCAGTTCGTTGTCCAATGACGACACAGATGTCGAGGTCGGATTCAGGGCCAGCCTCGCCGCGGGCACGCGAACCGAATGCCCACAGCCGCGTCTCGGGAAATCGTTCGCGCAGGCGCGCGGCAAATATTTCAAGAACGCGACGGTCTCGCTTGAACATCATGGCAGCAGTTCTCCATCGAAACAAGCTATGCAGAAGCAGCGATGCGTTTTGCCTCTTCATCCACGCGTTGAATCATTTCCTGGAGGGCAGTGGCCTGGCCCTCATCAAAATACGCCTCGCCGCATTGGGTGCATACCCACGCAGCCACGGCATCAAACGTCAGATGGTACCCATGCCGATGGAGATCGAACGGGGTCGTGCCCCGTTCCATACGTCCCTGGCAATACATGCATCTCATTTCTGCTTCCTCGTCCGGAAATCGTTTTCCCATTCGTCAGGGTTGGGAAGGTAAGCGGTTATGATAGCAAGATAGTCGTCTTTTGGCGAACAAACCACGTGAATCGGTCGCCCTTCAGCGTCCCAACCAAATTATTCCCCGATCACCTCGGCCATTGAACGAGGTATATTCTCGGAAATCACAAGCCTCTGTCAAGTCGGAAACAGGGAGGCCTCGTTCATCCTCGCGCGCTCAACTCCGCGACTCTGGCAATGAAGGCGCGGATATTCTCGGACGAAGCGCCGGGGGGCATTCCACCGCCGCACGAGAAAATCACGCGCCGCGTGTCTGGCAGAGAATGAAACTGTTGCTCGACGGCCGTCTCCACGTCTTTCACGCTGCCGGCGGCGAGGACGTCGCGCGGGGGGATGTTTCCCATGAGCGCCACCTGGCCCTCCGTCCAAGCCTGGATGTCCTTGAGGGCCGACTCGACGCCCATATTGTATAGATTGATTCTCGCTTCGCTAAGGTGAGCGGCGGAGCTGCGACAGGGTGCATCGTTGTGAAAGAAGCGGACGGCGGCATCGGTCCTGGTGAAAAGCTCTTTCACGTAGGGGAGGGCGAACTCTTTGAAATCCTCCTCGCCGAGAAACCCGACGATGTCATCGAGGAGCATCACACCTCCGATGGAGGGGAAGCACTCCCGTTGATAGTCCAGCCAGTCGGCGATGAAATCCGTCACGGTTCTCAACAATTGGTGCATCTTGTCGGGATTGCACTTTATCTCCATCAGCAACTCAGTGATGCCCATGAGAAACGAAGCGACATTCAACGGCCCCCGCGAAACCGCGAACCGGATCTGGTGTCCCGCCTCTTCCATTTTCGAGCGATAGTGCTGCAAGCGTTTAATCACAAATGGCAGCAAACCGTCGCGCCGTGGATTGGGCGGTTTGATCCGGTCAATATCCTCCAGCGTTAGGATAGTTTTCTCCGCGTAGGGGAACTCATTTCCCCGGAATGTGCACTTGGCCCCAAAGGCAGAAGGTTCGGCACACATCCCGAATTCGGACCAGAAGCCGGGAAGAAAAATGCAGTCCGGAAACTCGGACACCGCTTTCAGGTTGGCCTGAAACCACAATTCCTCGCTGGCGTAGTAGTCCAGGATCGTCATCCCTGCCCAGTTGGGCAGCCACGGGCTGTCAATGATGAAAGCCACGGGGATAGGCCGGATTACTTCGCCACGCAGCGCCGCCAGCAGTGTATCCCACTGTTTGTCGTTCATTGTATCAATGTCCCCTTTTCATGATCCAGGAGGGATGACATGACCCGTAGGACAAATTGGACAAATCGGTTGCCACGACTCGATATCCCAACCCCCCGGACCCCGAACCTCATTTATTTCTCGTCGTCCGTTGGCAACGCCTTGCCTTTGGTCTCCGGCGCCCAAATGAGCGTGAGGAGACCAACAAAGTAGATCATGCACATGACCACCGCGACCGCGCGAAAGGGAGTGGCCGATCCAAAGGAGGCGAAGAATTTGGTGATGCTATGCTGTTCATTGGAAAAGAAGTGGTTGAAGAAACTCTTCATCGGCGCCTGCGCGAAGATAATCGCCGCCGTGAGTACACGCGCCACATTGTAGCAGATAGCCGTTCCCGTGGCGCGAAGCCGAGTGGGGAAAATCTCCGGGAAATAAATCGCGTAGCCGCCGAAGACGCTCGACGCAGCAAACCCAAGCATAGGCATCATCCAGTAAACCTGCCGTGTGGAGTGCAAGTTGAGGAAAACGAACGTCACCACAACGAAGGCCATGGCGAAGCAGATACCGAAGGCTGCACGACGTCCGGTTCGCAAAGCCAGGAACGTGAAGAAAAACATCCCCAGCAATGCTCCGCATTCTTGCATCATGGTTCCCAAACCCCGAGCGAAGTTGACCTCCTCAGGGGGCGCGCCCTGGAGCGCTTCTTTGATGAGCTCGGGCGAATAGAAGGCAACGCCCCACAGGCCCACGGCGCCGGCCACGCCAAGCAGCACGCCAACGATCGCGTTTCGTCTCCAGCGAGGATGGCCCATCATGCTCTTGAGATCGCCCATCTGACGATCCAGTTGCTCTTTGGCGGTCTTTCGCGCCTGGCGCCACTGCTCGGGTTCCTTGATCGTGCGCATGATGAGGACGATCAAAAGCGCGGGAAGAATACCAATGCCAAAAATGAGACGCCAGCCGGGGATTGCGTGGCCAAGATACAGAAAATTGACGGGCATGTTCGGAGCGATGAGCCAGGTGCTGACCGCCGACCCCGTGATATTACCAAGAGCGGACAACGCTTGAAACGAACCCAGCGCCAAGGCCCGAAGATGTTGGGGAAGGGTTTCGGCAATCAAGGTGGCGGCCGTGGCGAAAGCCCCGCCAATTCCGCAACCCATCAAGAATCGCCAGAGACAGAAATCATACCAGGTCTGCGACAATCCCGACAGTCCGGTAAAAAATGAATAGACGAAAACACTCGTGGAGAGGGTGCGGACCCGCCCCCACTTGTCGCCCACGATGCCGAAGAACAACCCGCCGACCGCCCAACCGACCATCATGGCCGCCGTCACGTAGTCGCCATGTTTCAAGATGGTTAGTGCGGCGTCGTCCGGCGTCATTCCCGCGGTGAAGTTGGCCAGTAGCTGGGTCAGTGCCGGTTGGCGCGACAGCGCGAAGATTCGCGCATCCATGCAGTCAAACAGCCAGCTCATCATGCCAACGAAGAGAACCCACCAATGATAGGCGGTCATTCGCTCGCGTTGAGAAGCATTTCCCGAAAGCATCAAGTCTGGCATCGCTGTTCTTCTATGAGTGGCGCA
>Ga0315282_10011192_pt1 | contig 13943 bp, 13 predicted proteins | sample YL17G07_20_MG_FD_203693 | JGI IMG/M metagenome (GOLD analysis project Ga0315282, IMG submission 203693) | Sediment microbial communities from Yellowstone Lake, YNP, Wyoming, USA - YL17G07_20 | ecosystem: Environmental > Aquatic > Freshwater > Lake > Sediment | place: USA: Wyoming | collected... | reverse complement strand
ATCGAGCAATTTGTCAGTCAATACAACCGCGCTCCACACCCCTTTGTCTGGACAGCGACAGCTGATTCAATCCTCCAAAAGGTCAAAAGACTTTGTCAACGTATTTCCGAGACGGGACACTAGCACTGAGTTGCTTAAACACCTATTCGATAAAGAATCACCTCTCCCTCGACGGGAGAGGTTGGGTGAGGGTGAAATGGATACCCCCTCACCTTAGTCCTCTCCCACATAGGGGAGAGGAAATATTTGTCTTATTATTGTAATTAAATATCAATCAAGCTTTAGATTTTCAAGCCCTTTGATAACTTCATGGAAGTCCGTAAAGGGGATACATTCGACTTTTTCTTCACGGCATCGTTCCAGAAGGTCAGCGGTAGCGAAAACATAGCGAGCGCGACGGGATGGATAGATATCCGAGGTGCCGTTGCCGATGTAAATGACGTTATAGCCTTTTTTCCGCAATAGCTCGGTGTAGGCCTCTTTAAAACCGACCTCCATCTCGGTACCGTCCGGGCCGACGTACCTGACCTTCATGCCGCCGGGATGGAAGACGTTTTCCGCGGCATATATATCGAGCCCGTCTATTCCCAAGCTTTGCAGGATGGCTTCGATATAGAAAACAAGGCCATTGCTGACGATGACGACTTTAAAGCCTTTCTGTTTACAGTAGTCCGTAAGCTCGCGAAAGCCGGGGCGGATTTTCACACGTTCGCTATGTAAAACCAGGTCGGTCATAGTCCGTCGGTCGGCTTTCATCATGCTGAACACCTTTTTATTGAATGTGCCCACCGGAATCCTGCCGGAGGTATATTCCCCGAGATATTCGCGCCACCGGCTGCCGACATACGTATCCAGTAAAAGGAAGCTGACGTCTTCCACGGTGACGGTGCCATCAAAATCAAACTGAACGGCGATTTTCATGATGCGGACAAGCTCCTTCTGGTAGAGAATACCCAGTTCCAATATATCGGATACAGCTTCGGAGGTCAAGGTTTGGAAAATCACCACACCGATGTTAGAATGAACTCGGGGGACGAAATTGGCACGTTACTATATCGGTACATCCGGCTGGCACTACGACGACTGGCGCGGCCGGTTCTACCCCGAGAAACTGCCGAAGGCCAAATGGCTGGAGTTCTATGCCCGCCATTTCCCCACGCTGGAACTGAATAATACCTTCTACCGGCTGCCTAAAGAGACTGTATTCAATAAGTGGTACGATTCTTCATCAGATGGTTTTATCTTCTCGGTAAAGGTTAGCCGCTTTATCACACATATCAAGCGGTTGAAAGACTGCAGTGATGAAGTCGATAACTTTATGTCAAGAGCCACTATCCTGAAAGAGAAGCTGGGTCCCCTCCTCTACCAGCTTCCGCCCGGCCTGCATCGTGATGATGACAGACTTATATCGTTTTTAGCTATTCTGCCGCATGAAATGAAACATGCCATCGAGTTCAGGCATGAATCATGGCTTACAGAAGATATTTTCGATATACTGCGCCAGCATCAGGTAGGTTTTTGCGTTTTCGATATGCCCTCTTTGACCTCTCCCCTGGTGGCTACGACGGACTTCGCCTATATCAGATTTCACGGCAGCGATAGCCTTTACTCCAGCTGTTACAGCGACGAGGAACTGGCCGACTGGGCCAAGAATATAGCCCAACTGGCGGAGAACCTGGAATCGGTCTATATCTATTTTAACAATGATATTGCGGGCTACGCATTGCAGAATGCGGAAACTATCCGTGATTATCTTGAGAAGCGAAAATAATGTATATAAGTAATAATATTATTTGTAATTACCTCTTTCCTCCCCGTCTTTCCCACTCATATGCACGTTCGCGAGTTGTTCTCCGCCCGACTTGGATTATTCGGCTCTGTGGCCACCGTGACTTGTGTTCAGTTCCACGCCGGTCTAGGTCTTTGGTTATACCGCGATAGATTATCTTTTTGCCTATCTTGACTTGATATTTATAGGTGTCTCTCTCACTACTCATTGTCTTCCTTGACTTCTGTCTGTTTTCTCTTTTCTTGTATCTCTGCAAGTTTCTGAATGCTTCTAACTATTGATTTCCGATGACGTCTGACCAAATATGTAAATTTGTTAAGTTCCTGCCTAATCAGGTCAAGATACTGTTCGAGATAACTTTCATGTATGATATCAATAGCATAACAGCATTTTACCATTCTTGATGTATAGTGTCTTATCAATAAAATGTGTTTCGTATCTCTTAATTGAGCGGGTCCTGACGGTGGCATATGATATTCAAACATAGGACCTCGCAAGACAAGTAACGGATAATACAGTTGATAATCAGTAGTCAATTCTTCTTTCTTTGGAACACATGCTTTGTTATATTCGTCTATTTCTCTTGACATTGCTTTAATAAGAGGAATAAAGGTATTTTTGAAAATAGCCTCGGATTGAACTTCCCATTTATTATTCTTCCATATTAGTTCACAAAACTGACTTGACACGATATTCATCTTTGCAATATGAAGAAAATCATGAAGCTGGAAATGCCATTCAATTGCCTCACTTTCATCGTCTTCTCCATATATTTCTAGTGGACAGCCAGCTATAGGCACGTCAGAATTCAGTGTAATACCTGAAAAGGGTAGCTCTCTTGTAAAGAAAACATAGGGATTTTTATTAGCTTTGCAGGATGCCAATACTACTATAAAGGCAAACTCCGATCTCCGCATGGAGATTGATGCCGCTCCCGTAGCATGTAAGTCTAACTCTCTAGCTTCTCCTGTATCATGGTCTTCAAAGCTGTAATTTGGCTCTACCCAATAGAAGTATTTCTTATAAGTTTCAATTCTTCTCACAATTTCTAATTCATATGGATAACCGCTGATATCCTCAAGAGCCTGTTTAATACTTTGAGCACTTAAGTTTGCTTGTGGCATCTTGGTTAACCTACTAAATTAGTATATACTAAAATTATACCAAATTTGTGACTTGCCATCCATGTAGCTTAATAATTATAAAGTCACAATTTGAACAATGTGATCAACTATTCATTACTTTATAAGTGCAGCTCTATTATATCCCCGTCTTGTAGTATATGGTCACGTTTGACCGCCACGCCGTCGAACTTGCCGGAGCCCCAGATACGGGCGTACTTCATACGCTGGTCAAAGGACTTGTGTATAGCGGTGGCGGCCATCTCCAGGGTGCTGCCCCTTTCCAGTATAATCGGGTCGGTCATATCCGGCTTGCCGCCTGGTTCCTTGGTATAGACCCGGATAACATCCAACATCTGGAACAGCCTTTGTTTTAGCTCGTCCAGCCTGCCGCTAATGGCCGATATCGCTATAGCGGGCAATTGCTCCCCATATCGACCCTGCAAAGCCCGGAAGTTATTACCGCCCGCGTCCAAGTCGGCCTTATTGCCCACCAGTAGCGCTTTTTTATAGCTCACGGGGGACTCTTCATCATCGGTAGTATCTTTAGCTCTGCCGAGCCCAATATTCTTCTCGTTCAGCGCGGCAATAAGCGCATCAGCCTGAACTGTGGCATCCTGGCTGAGGTCGACGACAATCAGCAGGGCGTCCGCCCGTCTGATGATGTTCAGGAGCCACCACTCCGGTGTCTGCTCTCCCAGCGGCGGCGTGTCCACAAGCTGTATCTGGACGTTCTCAAAGCTCATCATACCGGGTGTAGCGGTCTGCGTGGTGTAGGGGTAGGCGGCCACCGTTGGCCTGGCGTTGGTGATGCTGGCGACGATTTGCGATTTGCCCGTGTTGGGCGGACCGATGACCGCTATCTGGGCGGCCCCGGCTTTTTCAATCTTGGTAGTGGTGTGCTGGGTAGCTGCCTTTTTATCCATAGATTTGGTCAGACTGGCTATTTTCGTACGCAGGTCGGCGCGAAGGTGGTCGGTGCCCTTGTGTTTGGGCATAACCGCCAGCATCTCCTCGAGCCAAGCAATCTTTTCCTGGGTAGTCTTGGCCAGGCGGAAGTTCTTTTCGGCTTCAAGGTACTGCGGCGTCAAATTGGCGGGCATATCTACAGATACTCCTTTATCCTGTCAGCCTGGTCATGGGTCATGCCCGTGGCGGCGACAAGCTCCTCGGTGGAGGCTTCCCGGATTCTCTGGACGGAGCCGAACTGACGAAGGAGAGCATTTTTACGTCGTGGACCGATACCCGGAATGCCGTCGAGGGCCGAGGTAAATGTCTTCCGGCGATGGACACTGGCGAAATAGCTTATGGCAAAGCGGTGCGCTTCGTCCCGTAGGCGCTGGAGAAGCTGGAGGCCGGGGGAAGAACGGGGCAGGACTAAAGGCTCTTTCCTACGGGGGATGAAAATCTCTTCATTTTCCTTGGCCAAGCTGGCTACCGGCACCATACTGCCTACCTCCTTAAGGATGGCAAGGGCGGCATTCAGCTGTCCCTTACCCCCGTCGATAAGGACGAGGTCGGGCTGGATAGCCCAGGTATCCGGCGCGGCAGTCCTGCCTTTAGCTCCATGTTTAAAGCGTCTCTGGAGCACCTCCTGCAGCATGGCGTAGTCGTTAGCCCCTTCGACTGTCTTTATTTTAAAGCGGCGGTAATGGGCCGGTTTCGGTTTGCCCTTCTCGAAGACTACCATGCTGCCCACCGCTGAGCTTCCCTGTATATTGGAAATATCGTACGCTTCCATGCGGACGGGCGGATTCTTCAGTTTAAGCTCCTTTTCAATTTCGGCTAAGGCAGCATCCATCGACTTCGTGGCAGCCATTTCTTTTATCTTGAGCTGTTCCAGTCCCTGCCGGGCGTTTTCGGCGGCGATGTCTATCAATTGCTTTTTTACGCCGCGGCGCGGCACCTGAATCTTGACACCTTTACCTCTTTTACCTTTAAGCCACTCCTTGATAACATCCCTGTCCTCTACCGGGTACTGGAGCAGTAAAAGCGGCGGAATCTGTGGACAGGAGGAGTAGTACTGTTTGATAAAGCTGGTCATGATTTGCCACGGCTCTTCCTGGCGTGTACCCTGAAGGAGGAAGCTTTCCCGACCGGTCAGTTTATTGCTGCGGATAAAGAGCACCTGGACATAAGCCTGGTCGCCGTCCTGGACGAAGGCGATGACATCTTCTTCACCGCGGATGACGGCGGCAACTTTCTCCCCCTCGATAACTTCATGTATCGCTTGAACCTGGTCTCGTATCCTGGCCGCATTTTCAAAGTCCATGGCTTCGGAAGCCCTGTTCATCCTGACTTTGAGCTCCTGTATCACCTTTTCCTGTTTCCCCTCGAGGAAAAGAATGACCTCTTTGATGACCCGGGCATATTCCTTACGGCTGACGGCGCCGGTGCACGGGGCCAGGCAGTGTCCCAGGTGATATTCCAGGCAGGGTCGCGAAGATTTGCCGGTGATATCTCTGGAGCAGATACGGAAAGGGAAAATACGCTGTAGAATTCGCAGAGTCTGCTTCACGGACCTGGCATTGGCAAAGGGCCCGAAGTACCTCCCAGCATCCTGCTCGAAACGGCGGGTAACATAGACCCTCGGCCAGTCTTCGTTGGCGTCTATTTTCAGGTACGGGAAAGTCTTATCATCCTTGAGGTGGACATTGTAGCGGGGGTGGTACTGTTTGATGAAGTTAAGCTCCATGATAAGAGCTTCCTGCTCCGAACTGGCAACATAAAAGTCGATATCGGCTACCTGGGCGACCATGCTCTGTATCTTGGGCGTGAGCTTCTGGGTAGCCTGGAAGTATGACCTCACGCGATGATGTAGATTAGTGGCCTTGCCCACATACAGGATAGTCTTCGAGGCGTCTCTCATGAGGTAGACGCCGGGACTCTGCGGCAATCGCTTCAGTTGCTCTTCAACCAGATTACTGACCAACTTCATTCTCCGGGTATTGTCCTAATTCATTCTAGCATAGCCGATTTAATGCGCAAAGAGGTACGGGAAACAGAATATTGAAAAAACCGCATATAAAAGCAGTAGACTGGTTATACGGAATTAACTGGCGGCTATAAAATTTTATAGTATGTGTTCTATGATTATGCGTATTCCGATGATAATGAGAATTATGCCGCCTATCATCTCGGCTCTCTTACCCACTAGCGGGCCTACCCTACTGCTTATGAGATGGCCAATAAGCGTAATGACAAAAGCGGTCAATCCGGTGGTGACAACGGCGGTAATTATATTTATCTTGAGAAAGGCATAGCTGAGGCCGGCCGCCAGCGAATCTATGCTCGTGGCGAGAGATAAGGCTAAAAGAGTCAGCCACCCGGTGACATCTTTTTCCGCCCGGCCTTCATCCTTTTCATGAAATGACTCCCATATCATCCGCCCGCCGATAATCGCCAGCAAACCGAAAGCCAGCCAGTGGTCATAGGCCGATATAAGGTCGACTACAGTGCGTCCGGCCAGCCACCCGATGGCCATCATTACCGCCTGCGAGATACCGAATGCCAGCGGAAAACGAAGGAACCGCCGTAAAGAAAAAGTCCGCCAGGCAATGCTAATGCTCAAGGCAACGGCAAAACAGTCGGCAGATAAGCCTAATGCGATGACAAGGATGGATATAAAGTCGGTACCAGACACCAGTTTATTATGGCATATTGTGATAGATGGATTCAAAAACCGTGTTTGAGAGCGTTTAAAAACATCATTCTGGCCCCGATGGAATCGGGGTAAACTCCAGCGGGAATCCAGTCTTCCTATATTATCATTCCAGCGAAAGTTGGAATCCAGTGGGGTAAAGGAGTGTGGATTCTGGCCTGCACCAGAATGACAATGGGTGCTTAAGCAGTTATTATCTATCAGGTTATCTTGATTAACCCCTGCTTGATAGCCACGACCACGGCTTCGGTGCGGGCGTTAGCGTTCAGCTTCCGTAATATGGAAGTAACATGGTTTTTTATGGTCTGTTCACTGATGCCCAACTCGGCGGCAATCTGCTTATTAAGATACCCCTTGGCGATATACTGCAGTATCTCTATCTCTCGGGGAGTTAAGGGCGATATAAAAGCCTCGGCTTCACTCCGGGAGGTAAGCTCCTGGAACTGCTGTAATACGTGCTCGGCTACCTTGGGTCGATTGGTAAGGCTTTCGTTTATCGGATGCTCGCCTTTAGCGACACGCCTGATGATATCTATCAGTTGTGGCGCGGTCACTTCCTTGTTCAGATAAGCTACCGCCTGCGCCTTGAGTGACATAAACAGCTGGTTATCATCGGGGTTAGAGGTTAACAAAACAACGCCGATATTCGGCGAGCGCTGTCTTATTTTGCGAGCCAGTTCAAGGCCACTCTCTGACGGTCCGTCGAGGTCCAGTAGAGCTACATCCGGTGGCAGGTTATCGATAGCTTTGAGTACTTCGCTATTGACATTGGTAGTGCCAATAATCATGATATCTTCAGTCTCTGAAAACGAGTGTTCCAATGCCTGGAGAAACAGTGACTGCTGGCTGATAATGAATACCTGTATTTTATTTTTGTTATTATTCATAGTGTTTGTTTCAGTTCAGTGCCATGGAGAATAGCCCAAACTGGTTTCACCTCCTCGCCTTCCTTTTTGTGTTAGATATGTTTTTTTCATAAATAGAAATGAACTGTTCAACCAGATAAGGGTCGAACTGCTTCCCGGCACATCGTTTTATTTCTTCCAGGGCACTCTCATGAGTCAAAGTCTCAGCGTAGGACTTTTCGGAGGTCAAAGTGGCGAATGCGTCTGCAATAGCCAGAATTCGCGCTTCCAGAGGTATGTCGTCTCCCTTCAGACCATCGGGATAACCGCTGCCGTCATAAGACTCATGGTGATGTAAAATAGCATCGACATAAGGGGACAATTGAGGAATATGTCTGGCGATATCCGCTCCCAATTGTGAGTGACTTTTAATAGTCTGCCATTCTTCTTCAGTCAGTCCACCCGGTTTATTCAATATTTCATTGTCTATACCTATTTTACCAATATCATGTAGTAAACCGCAGGTCTCCAGACGATTCACTTCATCTTTGTCCAGCTTAAGCACGTTAGCCAGAGCCAGAGAGAAATCTGCTACCCTCTTGGAGTGGTTATAAGTATAATAGCTCCGGGAATCAGCGGTTTCCGCTAATGCACGAACAACACTTGAAATTTTGCTGTCCATATTGTTTTTAGTTTCCGGGATTGAGCTGTCATTTGCTATTGGCGCCAGAGGGCCGGATGCGCAGAAACTCTGGTTGCCGCCACTCCGTTTAGCACGATATAGAGTAACATCGGCGGCGGCAATGATGTCAGTATGGCTTATGCCGTCATCTGGCCAGCTTGCTAGGCCGATACTGGCAGTAATGGGAATTTTCCCGGAGTCTAACCCTTTGGCGATTTGTTTGCGGACTCGGTCGGCTACCTGGAAGGCAGCATCTATAGTTGTCTGCGGCAGGAGGACGGCAAACTCATCACCGCCGTAGCGAAAAGCATGGTCAGCGTTCCTGATAGCACCTTTGATGTTAATACCGACATTCCGCAGGAGCTTGTCACCGGCGAGGTGTCCATAGGTATCGTTGAACGTTTTAAAAGAGTCCAGGTCGAGAATGGCTAACGAGAAGGCGCCGCCGTATCGGGAGTGCCGACTGATTTCGCTATCAATCATCTCGTCCAGAGAACGTCGATTTAATAATCCAGTAAGTTCGTCAACACGAGCTTTCTTTTCAGCTTTGGCGTAGAGTTGAGAGTTTTCCAGGGGCATGGCGATTTGTGAAGCAAGTTGCTCCAGAAGCTTCATATGCCTTTGACTGTAGGCATTCGGGTTTTTACTGGCGGCGATAAAACTACCGATAACTCTGCCTTTGGCAATCAGCGGCAGATAAACTACGGTACGCAATCCCGTTTCATAAAAATGTTCGCCGGTGCTAAAGACCCTTTCCTGTGCCAGGTCAGGCTCGATAAACGGTTTCTTCTGGGTGACTACCCAACCCGTGCCGGTCCCTTCCATCGGTAATCTGTCCCCTACCTGATACGCCGAAATTTCCGGAGAGGACAGTGCCATGCAGCAAAGCCCATTGTCTTCAAGAAGAACGATGGATGCCCAGCTGACATCAACCACCTTCTTCAGCTCTTCAATGAAGTTGCCAAAACTCTCCTGAATATCCAGACTTGAGGATAATATGACACTGGAGTTATTGATTACCGATAACTCTTCTTCGCGCTCCCTGAGTTGTTCACGAAGGTATTCTTTCTCCATACTCACGGCTACACGGCCGGTAACATTCTCAATGATACTGAGGTCCTCCAGTGAATACTTACTTGATTTCTTTTCACCAAGTACCAGAATGGCTATTAAACGGTCACGACTTATCAACGGCATGAACATGGCAATCTTTTTGGATTCTATTTCTTCTTTTTCCTGCGGCCAGAGACCTAAAAAGGCGGGAAGAATACTCAGGTTCTCCCTGTGCAAAGACTTCTGTTCTCTCTCCAGGTATTTAATGATGGGATTGCCTGCCCTGAGTCTCAGATTGCATAAATGACTACCCTCGTCTTTAGGCTCAACGAACTGGGCCTTGAATTCCTCACTACTCGCTTCAGGAAAAAGCAGACATGCCTGTTTGATATTGAGTGCTTTTATAATCAGTGTCAGCAATTCGCCGCCCTGCTCCTTTAAGCTAAAGACATTGTGTATTCTATTGGTGAATTCATTAAGTCGCTGGTGGTAATCATAGGTCGACCCCTGAAATGCCCGGCTCATCAGTTCGAACAGGTGCCCGCGCACTTTATAAATGAAGATAGCTACGAAAAACGCTGTTGCCGTGGCTATGGATGAAGCAAGGAGGTCCAGCTCAAAATTGAAAATACTGTGGAGAACCATGAGCAATAGCCAGAAAGTCAGAGTGCCTATAACCGCCAGACTTAACCAGGCTGTGCTCTGCCGCAAAACTATTCTGATATCTACAAGACGATGCCGGATTACAGCATAACTGAGAATAAAGGCATTGGCAATATTCCCAAAATGGGCTATAGGAAACTCCCTACCGACCGGCAGAAAACTCGCCAGCGTAAAGACCGCCAGTGCCCCGATACCAAGGAATATGGAAATGATTTGATTGTAAAGAACCGGATTGTCCAGGGTTTTTAATCGCTTCCGTAGTATATGTACACCCCGGAACAGCAAAACAAGTATAGGTAGCGCAACTATTAGTACCAGTCTGCCGTACACAGGATAAAGCTTGTCGCCGCTGACCTCGACCTTCTCGGGGATATAGCCTAAAACCACCAATAGAATGGCTACTACTAGGAAAAGGTAGGCAAAAGGTATCCAGCGTCCCTTTCCAGGCTCATAAAAAGTGGAGGCAAAACAATGAAACTGCACTACCATCAAAGGGAAGGAAATGATAATGAGTTTAAACAGTAATACGCTATATTGCGGGAAATAATTGCTGCGAAACAGGTAGTCGATGAGACTCCAGAGCATCGCCGAGACCAGGAATAATATGAAAAGCGTATTCCTTTTTTGCCATGGGCGGCTCCCGGCTGTAGTCAGCAGCAGCGGTATATAAGCTATGGTGGCGATTAAAGGGAACAGGGCATAAACATTCATATACGGGCATTATCAACCCAAACGTAGCAACTGTCAAGAGGTAACTAAAGTAGGCAAACCAAGGTAAGGGAACTAAAGTACTATTGTTAAACGGCAGTTTCCTTGGCTTTCGTTGCGGTTTTTGTCTTGACCACTTCGATTTCTTCTATTTCGCGCATAAGTTGAGTAAGTACTTCATCTGAGGGGTTGACATGGGGAGGTTTGAGATGGGCTAAATCGGCGCCTGCCGCCTGTTTACTTGCGGTGTAATAGGCAAAAGTACCCGCAGGCAACAAGGTAGCCTCGACTTTAAAATCAATCATCTTCTCCAGTTCATCATGGGCAGCTGACTTGGTATAGTCATCATTATCCGAATTTAATAGCTGCTGACATACAGCTTTGGATATTGCGTCCTCATCCATTCCAGAGTTGTCCTTAAGCTCAATAAAAAGCTTTAGCACGGCCTCCCCCGGCTCCTTATAGGCAGTCCAATCCTCGTAGGGAATGCCAGTGTTTTCAATAGCCTGCCAGATTGTTTTCTCCGTCAGCCGCACGACCACAAAATCAAGCATGCCGTCAACACGCCGCTCAAAGACCACCTGAGGTATATTAATGCCCAGCTTCTCATTACGGAGGGAAGATATCCTGACCAGATCTCCGGGTCTATACCTTGTCATAGCCCCGCCGTGGAAGTTAGTAATAACTATCTCATAATTCTGGCCAACTTTAACCTCATCGAGCAGCAATGTCTCGGGCTGGTAACTATGGTCCATTTCCCACTTGATGAGTTCTTCCTCCGGTATAAACTCCAGGAAGTTGAGATTGGGAACGAATGTCATGCTATCATAGTCCCATGTCTGGGTAGCGATAATTCCTCCCTCGGTGCCGCAATATACGTCCAGGGGATATCTGCCCCATAGTTCCTTTATTTTATCTTTGTAGACCCAGCTATCCAGTCCACCACTCAGGATTCCCTTTATGTTCCACAGGTCTCTGGGCAATATCGGGCGCCCGGCTAATTTACTTTTCAATAAACCCTTAAGAAGTCGGGCAACCGCTTTAGGTTGTTTAATTAAGGGGAGAATAGAGGCTTTGTTCGAAGCCTGGCTTATCTTTTCCCCGACTTTAACCAGGACCAGAGACAGGCCGCAAAAACCATCGAGTCCCTGTGATAAGGACTGTCTGAAACCGAGTTGAATTCTCTCCTCGAAGGAAAGGCTGTCCATGCCTTCCAGCGGCGGCATGAACTTTGAAGGTGATTGAAGGTCCAGCATTTTAGCCAGAGCACCTGACATATAAGGTCTTGGTGCCACGGCATTGATAATTCTGGGACACTTAACAACCCGGGAAGTATCTTTCCAGTCTTTACTGGTAGAGATAATGGCAATGCCGAATGAAACTACGCTCATCTGTTGCAGAAATTCCGGAGTCAGCGGTACCCACTTGCAGGGATACTCTCCGGACCTTCCCGAGGTATGTACCCATTCGGCAGGCTTGGCCGGCAGCATGTCTTCGTTTTTTTCTAATAACTCAGGGCAATAGTCTTTGTAAGTAGTCAGCGGAACAAGCCGCCGGAATTCCTCAATCGTCTTCGGTCTGGCCCCGCGCATGATTTTTTCACCGAGCGGGCAATGGTTAAGTAATTCCAGCTGCTTCAGCATGAGTCGTTTCTGGATATCCATGAACTCACCGATATTGAGACTGAGAAAACCGCAACACATTTGCCACAATTCTTCATCTCTGCCCTGATTTAGAAGCTCTATCGCCTTTGGCATGAACACCTCTCAAGCTAATTTGCCATTTGGCAAACATAGATACAGGAACAGACTATGATATTAAGGCTAGCTTGGGAAGTGATTGTGTTCTAGAACGCAGTTCTACTTGACGGGGAATTATGAGGATTTTTGGCTGCTTACGGCAGTTGATATAAGAGGCCGAATTATGGTTCTTCGGTTTCTTCGTCAGTTCCTAAAAACGATTCCAATTGCTTGTTCAACGCCTGGATATCTTTTTCCTGTTGTCCCTTGCCCATGGCCATACCATAACTGACGAAGAACTGGAGGAAATTATGAAGAAGCTCCAGAATCTGGTGGGAGAAAAGCCGGAACTCCTCTTTGGTCGCACATTTTTTCTGGTTTGAGTGCTCCTGAAGCTGACATTGAATGAGGTAGTTGACGAACTCGGTACGGTTCATTTCGCCGCGGTTCTCATCTATCTGCTTGACGACGTCTTCTTTGACCACCATTATTAAATCGTCTTCATCTAATAACAGAGTTCTTTTCATTGTTGCTGTGCAACCTCATCAACAGTCCCGCCTGTGGGGATTGATTTATTATTATTACAATTAGTGTATCACTGGGGCATAAAAATTTTTGTAAAAGTAATAAAGGATTCATAAAGTTTTGGTAAAAGTTTCATTAACACAGAGGTGAATTTGGTTTTTACCGGCAAGAGGAAAGTAATTCAATAAAAAACCTGAAGACTAGATTGCCTTCAGGTTATCTTAATTATCCAGTTGACCTTAGACGTTATCGGAGATAGCTTTGCCAGGTTCCAGCATTTCCATAAGGGTATCAATAGTTTTGAGCAACTTAAAGCCGCTTTCCGTTACCTGGTACGCCACCATCGTGTTATCGATGCTTACTTTATTGATAAAACCCTGATTGACAAGGTAATCAAGGTATTTCTGTATCTGGCTGTAGCTCATGTTGGCGGAATACATTATTTCCGTCTTACCGGCGCCGTTTTCGCCAACTCTGAGCATATCGGCAATGATTTCTATGTTGGAACGCCGCTGCCCTACCACCGCCCGCTGACCCGCAACACTGCTCGCGATGTTTTTACCATTTAGTCCTACGTTCATACAGGACTATTGTACTGCTGAGTAGAGACAGTGTCAATAAATTTCTTGTAGAGAGTGATAGATACCCACGAGCAAGCTCGTGGTTCTTTTAAAACTCAAGCTTCGCTTGTCCTGAATCCTGTCGTCCTTGGTACTCGACGTACTTAAGTATCCTCTCCCTTTCTATCCCAATTGTGGATACAAAGTATCCCGGGGACCATACTACATTCTCCCGTGAATACCGTAATTTCATCCACCCAAACTTTTTCCTCAATTGACTACTTGTCATGCCTTTTATTTTCCCTACTACTGCACTTACTGCATATTTAGGCGGGATTATCATCACCATGTGTATATGATCTGTCTGTATGCTGTACTTTACTATCTCGCATCCCGGTAACTCTGCCATCACTTTCGGAAAAAGCTTTACCAAGTACGCCTTCACTCCAGGATTCAGGACGTGATAGCGATATTTCGGTATCCATACTATATGATACTCCGTGTGATATGCAGAGTGTCCGGAAAGTCTTATTTCCACTCACCTATTCTACCACCTCATCTCGCTATCACGACATTCACCCACGTGCAAGCACGTGG
>Ga0315282_10011191_pt1 | contig 13944 bp, 12 predicted proteins | sample YL17G07_20_MG_FD_203693 | JGI IMG/M metagenome (GOLD analysis project Ga0315282, IMG submission 203693) | Sediment microbial communities from Yellowstone Lake, YNP, Wyoming, USA - YL17G07_20 | ecosystem: Environmental > Aquatic > Freshwater > Lake > Sediment | place: USA: Wyoming | collected... | reverse complement strand
ATATTTCATCTCTAAGCCTTTATTTACAGGGTGCGAATTTATTTTCGTTACATCGGTAACATTATAGTTTTCGCGCAGGATTCAGGATAAAGTGACACCACCCCCTCCCTAACCCTCCCCCCTTGAGGGGGAGGGGAGGGGGGGGGTAAAATAAATTAATACGTTTGTATTAGTGCATTCGTATCGTAATTCATTATGTTCTTCAACTCCAAGTATTTGGTTTATGGCCGAAGGCCAGAGGCTTTTTGAGAATCGGTATCTCCCGACTCTCAAAAAAATACCACTCCCCTCTGTGTCCTCCGTGCCTCCGTGGTGAAAAAAATTTAATTGAATTCACAAGCACATCATTCAAATCTTACTTTTGATGACGTGAAGAGCGTCACATTGAAGCTTCTTGCCTATTGTCGCGCCAATGATTGGGCGGGTTATGATCCTTACGATGCCCTCAATAGTAAGATATTCAAATCCTTACCGTTTTTAGACTTTAGGCTTTTCAGGCTCGGGCTAACCCAAATATTAAAGAGAAGTCCGATCAATTTCCGACCATTGTTATTGATTCCGAAGACCCAAAACCCTAAAGCAATCGCATTATTTCTTATGGCTTTTTTGAAACTAAAGAGGCTCGGATTATTGAAGGATGAAAGTCTCATCGCCTTGATGATTGAAAAACTGGTTAACCTCAGATCTCCCAATAACTCCATTAACCCAAGCAATTTATCCCGTGAAATGGGGAGCCTATTTCACCGGGACCCAAATAACCCAAGCAACTCAACTAACCTAAGCAACTCTTACTTTTGTTGGGGTTATAGTTTCCCATGGCAGACGCGGACGATACTGGTTCCCCGGGGAGCGCCAAACCTTGTCTGCACGACCTTTGTTGCCAACGCGCTTTTGGACGCCTACGAGTATTCTTCTAAGCCTGAAACCCCTCGTTCCTCAGGCGAAGCGCTCCTTATGCCCTCAGGCTCCCATAGGCCTTCCGCCTCAAGCGAAACGATCCTCCAACCTTCCGCCTCCAACGGGGAGTTATCCCCCAGCGAAGCGGACCTCCAACCTGCAACCTTCGGCGCCTTATGCCTCAACATGGCAACCAGTGCCTCTGAATATATCCTGAATGAGCTTTACTGGGAAGATGGTAACTCTGCTGCTTCCTTCAGCTATCCTCTGCCGTCTTTGAGATCACAGACGCACAACGCCAACTTCCTGGGAGCTGCTCTTCTTTGCAGGGTTTATAAACACTGTACTGAAAAGAAGTTTCTTGAACCAGCGTTGAAGGTTGCTCGATACTCGGCATCTAAGCAGCACGACGACGGCTCGTGGGACTACGGTGAGACGGCCACACAGCGCTGGGTAGACAACTTCCACACAGGATACAACCTATGCGCCCTGCGATCCATCTGCCAAGACGCTGAGACGTCGGAGTTTGAATCCCAAATTCGTCGGGGATTCGAATTTTACCGAAAAAACTTTTTCAGAGAAGACGGGGCGCCCAAGTATTTTCATAATCGTACCTATCCAATCGATATCCACTGTGTAGCACAGAGTATCAGTACGCTGCTGGCCTTCAAAGATCTCCATGAGAATAATGTCAGTTTGGCTCACGTTGTCTTCAGATGGGCAATGACTAATATGTGGGATGAACAGGGATATTTCTACTACCAAGTATTTTCTCTTTTCAAGAACAAGATTTCATATATGAGATGGTCACAGGCATGGATACTCCTGGCGTTGGCAACACTGCTGGAACATACTGAGCAGTCTATAAACGTTTAGACCCTTGCCCCCTAAACAATGATTCAAGCAAAAAATATTGATATAAGCTGGCATCCCGGCCTCTCCATATATGCATCTGAAGCATTTTTGAAAACAGTTGGAGATGAATATGGCTGGCTGGGTGGCTCTAGCGATGCTGGAGAGCTCCGTTGCATCTTACCATATACAATAGTGCGCAAAGCAATATTTCGCATGGTGCGTTTTCGTGTGGAAACAATTCCAATTGATAATAAGTTTACGATTGAGGAGGAAAAAGTATTTTTAAACAATGTTGTTATTTATTTCCGTAATGCGGGAGCAGATATGATCATACCAGCAACAACCAATACCATCTTTAAGACTTATCCGGATGGCGCGGATGCTGCTCCCTACGGCTCTTATATAATTGACCTCACGCAATCGGAAGAAGTACTCTGGGCAAATATGCACTCAAAACATCGTAACGTAATACGCAATGCAATGAAAAAAGGGGTCGAGATTGTCAATGGTATAGAGCTTGTGAAAACAGCGCACGCAATAATAAGGGACACTCTCAGACGATCTAAACTTGAATTCATGAGTTATGATGAGTTTGAACATTTTGTTTGCAACCTTGATGAGAACATTAAACTTCTAGTTGCTAATTACGAGGGTGTTGCACAGGGCTGCGCGGTTATACCATACAGCAAACACAGCGCTTATTACTTGTACGGTGGCAGCGTTCCCCACCCATTAACCGGAGCAATGAACTTACTGCAATGGGAAGCGATCAAAATGTTTCGGAACTTAGGTGTTCAGCGCTATGATTTTGTTGGTGTACGTATCAACCCGGCAGAGGGTTCAAAGCAAGAGGGACTTATGACTTTTAAACAGCGGTTTGGCGGTCACTTGGCCAAGGGTTTTGTGTGGAAATATTCGCTGAGTCCTTTAAAGTATGCAGTCTATTCGCATGCCGTGAAATTTCTACGCGGTGGCGATATCGTTGATGCAGAGAGGCATAAATTGCCAGGTTTTAAATGCTGTGATTAAGATACCGGAATAGTCTTATCCCCCAACAGAAGCTAATCGAAAGCAGAAAGTTTCTTTAATGATACGTGTCTTGCTAATTCACGCAGACAAGATTCCGCATTATCGCGTACCTATATACAGTTATTTAGCTAGCTATTTGGAGCATTATGGGTTTAGTTTGATGGTTTTGGCAGATGGTATTCAAGCGGATAACCCGCATAAAGTTGCTTTCCAATTTGTAGAAATGCCGCTTTCAACCATCAAGATAGCACGTTTTATATATGAGCAGCACATTGATGCAATCATCGATTACATGAAGTTAAGGCATTTATATTTATTTCCAACTTACCTTATTGCAAAAGGAATAATGAGAAAAAAAATAATCTATTGGGGACAAGGTTGTGATCTGGCGGACACAAAAGCAATAATTAAAAATTTGGCTTATGCAACAGAGCAATCTTTGAGTGATGCAATAATTCTTTACGCAGAGCACTTAAAACAGTATGTACCGGCGTGCCTGCACAAAAAGATATTCATTGCCAACAATACAATTTGCATAGACTATGCGGGCCTCCCGGCCGGTTTAACAAGGCAAAGCATACTTGCACAATATGGCATTAGCACTAAGAAAAATATCATATGCATGGGCCGTATGCAGAAACGTAAGCGGGTGGATGTACTTGTTAAGGCCCTAGCCCTCACGAATCGTCCGGATATCGGCCTAATTTTAGTAGGGCCTGATACGGAAGGGATACTGGACGAGATAAAGGGTATTAATATTTATAAGCTTGGGCCTATATATGGCCATCAGAAATTTGACCTTCTTTCAGCATCAGATATTTATTGTTTACCCGGTGCCGTCGGTCTAAGCATAATTGATGCGTTCCATTGCGGCCTCCCTTTCGTTACCGAAGACGGAGACGAGTCAGCAGAAATTATGTATCTTAAAAACGGAATAAACGGGTTCGTTGTCAAGAGAGGCGATATAAAGGAAATGGCTCAAAAGCTATTACTTCTTATTGACAACGATGCGTTACGGGAACAATTTTCTGAAGCAGCTAAGAAGGAGATTGAGGAAAACGGCAGCATAGAGAAGTTGTGCGCTGGATTCAGAGATGCGCTCTGCTATGCAACAAGGGGAACAAGCATCGTTGGCAGTGCGGTTTAGGAAATATGATAGGTCTCATACCCTGCGAATATTGGGAACATAAATTCAGCGATCTTGTTTACGGCTTTACTGCCGCAATGAATGATAATAAAAAGAATGAATATATACACATACCGAAACTTGGTTATTGCATCCCTGCAAGATCAGGTAGAACCGCCTTAATCTTAGCGCTCAAAGCGCTCAATTTGCCACCGGGGTCATGCATCGGCGTACCGCTCTACTGCTGTTCAGTTGTATTCAAAGCAATTGTAGCAGCCGGCCATAAAAATTGCTTTATCGATATTGATCCCACGACATATTGTATGTCTTCGGACGATTTATATAGAAAGCGGGATCAAATCGATGCCCTGATCCCTGTCCACATGTTTGGAAATATGTGCGACATGCCAAGCTTGCAGGAAGCAGCTCAGGGCAAACCCATTATTGAAGACTGCGCGCAATCTCTCGGCAGCATGCTTGATGGCCGCATGGCTGGTTCCTTTGGTTCTATGGCTGTCTTCAGCTTCCGATCCGGCAAGTATCTATCAGTCGGCGAGGGAGGAGCCCTTTTTTCAAGTGACGCAGGAATGCGCTCTCGCTTGTCGCAGTTACTAATCGGTCCATAATTGTATGGACATTCCCTCCCCCTTTGATGGGGGAGGGTGCGGGTGGGGGTGGACAAGACAAAGACCTTTTGGTCCCCCCTCCCCTTCATCCCCTCCCGCCGAAGGGAGGGGAGATTTTCTTGGATTATGTCTTTTCAATTATGGACTCCTTAGTAATTGCCGCGATGCCAGCCCCTGGCTGCGGCGAGGAGTGTGTGCATGTTGCAGCAACGTATTTAAGATCAATGCTTCGTAGTAAACCACTTTATGGTTTAGTCGGTGTCCCACTTTGGTCTTTCTACAATAAAACTACTGATTACTCAGCAAAAACGCCCATTATCCTCAGCCAAACTTACAGGTCGGATTTTAACCTTATAATAAGACGGCTCGCACTCCTTCATGCCATAATCGAAAGGCAAAGGGCCAATGCAGAGGTTTATTCTAATACGCTCAAAATGGACCCTGGCATGTTGTGCGATGAAAGGCCTGGCACATTTTATAACCGCTACTTGTATCCCATTCTCTTCCCTTCCTCCAAACACCGGGATAGAATCGCTGCCTATTTGCACAGCCGACAAATTGAACCCATACAACCCTACAAGGATATTGCAGAAGTTGCCGCCGAACACTATGGGTACAAGGGTGATTGTCCAGTGGCAGAGCAAATTGCAAAGAGGGTGCTTGTTATTCCCAGCTATCACACACTCAAGAAGGAGGATGTCCAACGCATTTCTCAGTGCGTGAATGCAGGCTGGGCGGAAATTACAAGTCGCAGCCATGATTGAATGTATCTTTACGATTGATTACGAGATATACGGAAACGGCGAAGGTTCGCTGAGAGAACTGGTCTATGAACCGGCGGAGAGGCTGAGGGAGATCTTCAGGAAATGGAATGTAAGATTCGTGGCCTTCGTCGAAGTTGCTGAACTGGAGATAATAGAAGCTAAAAGAACAGACCCGACCATTGATTTGATAAAAGGTCAAATACGGGATTTATACAGGGAGGGATTTGAAATCGGACTTCACCTCCATCCGCAGTGGTACAACGCCAAGTACGAAAATGGAAAGTGGCTACTCGATTACAACGAGTATAATCTCTGTACACTGCCCCACGAGCGAATCGTTCAAATCGTCGATCGCTCTATCACTTATTTCCGAAAGTTATTAGATGTTGTCGATTTCATTCCCTTTTCTTTTAGGGCTGGTAACTGGTTGTTTCAGCCCACGCGAACCGTAGCCAACGTGTTGGCTGAACGGAGTATAAAAGTGGATTCATCGGTTTTTAAGGGAGGGATGCAGCATCACTATAAATTAGATTATCGCCAAGCGCTCAGGAACGGGTACTATTGGAGGTTCTCGGAAGATATAAATGTGCCTGACCCGAAGGGAGTTTTGATTGAGTTACCCATACACACACAAATGATCCCGTTCTGGAAAATGCTCACCAGCAAACGAATTGGCCTTCAGCAAAAAGGTACTTCAGCAGTCCAAAATAGTAAAGGAAAACTATATCGCATTATGGATTTCCTTCGCTGTTGGTACCCATTGAAGTTGGATTTCTGTCGTATGACATTAGACGAGCTAAAGAAAATCGTAGACACAGTAATCCGGGAAGACCAACAAGACCCAAAATCATTTAAGCCTATTGTAGCCATAGGCCACACCAAGGATTTGATAGATTTTGAAACTGTTGAAGCTCTTCTGACATTGTTGAAGAAAAAGGGCATCGTGATATCCACCTTCGAGGGAGTATGGTCGAAGTCTCTGAACTGTGCGTAAAGCCTCAAAACCTGTCCTCGATCCAATGACACAATGAAGCACAATTGGATAATCGACAAATCAGACCTCGTTCTGATCACCGGCGCCAACGGGTTTATTGGCTCAAAAGTATTTCAAACGTTACTGGAAGACGGCTTTACCAAAATACGCTGCCTCGTCAGATCCAGTAGAAATCTTTCAAACTTGCAGCGGATCGTCGATCGCTCAAAAACAGATGTCCAATTTTTTCAGGGGAGTCTCTTCTCTCAAGATGATTGTATTAATGCTACCAAGGATGCTGCAGTTATATATCACCTTGCGATAGGGACAAGCGGGAAATCATTTCCAAATGCATTCATGAATGCGGTCATTCCGACACGGAATCTACTTGAGGCGAGTCTACAACACAAATCTCTTAAGCGATTCGTAAATGTTAGCTCTTTTGCGGTATATTCGAACCGAAACAAGCCGCGGTGGAGATTATTGGATGAATTGTGCCCTATTGATGAACACCCCGAACTCCGGGGTGATGCCTATGGCTTCGCGAAATTAAAACAGGATCAAATAGTTGTCGAGTATGGGAAGAAATACAGAATACCATACGTAATTGTACGACCGGGGGCCGTTTATGGCCCCGGAAATGATAAAATCACAGGTAGGGTTGGAATAGATACGTTCGGGATTTTTATGCACTTGGGCGGACCCAATAAGATACCCCTAACCTATGTCGATAATTGCGCGTCAGCAATTGTTTTGGCTGGTGTCGTGAAAGGAATCGAAGGAGAGATTTTCAATGTCGTGGATGATAACCTCCCATCCAGTAGACGCTTTTTGAGTTTGTACAAGAAGAATGTGAAGCGATTCAAATCAATCTATGTCCCTCACGCGTTAAGTTATCTGCTATGTTATATTTGGGAGAAATACTCCGCCTTCTCAGAGGGTCAATTGCCGCCTGTCTTTTCCCGAACTGAATGGCATGCCTATTGGAAGAAGACCCGGTACAGCAATGAAAAGCTGAAGAGCCGATTAGGATGGAAGATGAAAGTGTCTACAGAAGAAGGACTAAAAAGATACTTCGAAAGCTGTCGCGAAAGGGTTGAACATGCTTAAGGTTGCTATCATCGGATGCGGGAAAATCGCTGATGCGCATGCCTTTCAGATCCAGAGAATCGCTGGATGCGAAATTGTTGGGGCCTGTGACAAAGAAGAGCTCATGGCAAAGCAGCTATGCGAAAGATTCCGTGTCAAACGGTATTTTAGCGACCTTAACGAACTTCTGAATGCGGTACATCCAGATGTTGTTCATATTACAACGCCGCCGCAAAGTCATTTTGAAGTTGGCAGGCAATGCTTGGAGAAGGGTTGTCATATCTATTTAGAAAAACCTTTCACTGTAAATACAGCCGAGGCGGAGCAGTTGATTGGCCTTGCAAACCGAATCGATAAAAAAATAACGGTAGGGCATGATGCGCAGTTCAGTGAGGTGTCAAGACGGATGCGAAAGCTGGTTCGAGATGGTTACTTAGGAGGCCGTCCTGTACACATAGAAAGTTCCTGGTGTTATGATCTCGGGGACGCAGTCTATGCGAAAGCGCTATTAGGAGATAAAGAACACTGGGCGCGCATGCTGCCGGGAGGATTATTGCATAATATAATTAACCATGGGATAGCTAAGATTGCTGAGTTTCTTATAAGTGAAAACCCTCATATTATCGCATATGGTTTTGTGAGCCCTTTTCTTAAAAATTTAGGAGAAGAAGAAATTGTCGACGAGCTCAGAGTTATAATTAGTGAACAGCAGGGGACCACAGCCTATTTCACCTTCTCCTCACAAATGCGCCCTTCATTACACCAATTCCATATCTACGGTCCAAAGAATGGCCTTCTGCTCGACGAGGATCAGCGGACACTCATAAAACTTCGGGGTGAAAGATTTAAGAGTTATGCTGAGCACTTCATCCCGCCAGTGACTCATGCAGGGCAATACCTTGCGAACCTTGCCCGGAACGCACGACTGTTCCTCGCGATGGACTTTCATATGGATTCCGGTAGGAAACACCTTATCGAGTCCTTCTATCGATCAATTACTGTTGGCACCCCCTTACCCATACCGTATCGCGAAATTCTGTTGACGTCTAGGATAATGGACACAATATTCGAGCAAATCGGCGCCAAGCATGAGTGCTAAATTCCTTTCATGTAGTGGTTTAGGATATAGTCCGATCCACATGATTTCCGGATGGATGCATTCTTATTCAAAATTACCAGACTGGTTTCAATTTACAGATCGCGACATCACATTCACGCATCAAGGACGTTACGCTATCTCTTTGGTCTGTCAACTATTGCACATTGGATCGGGTGATGAAGTAATTGTGCCTGCCTATAATTGTGGGGCAGAAGTTGATCCATATGTCTGGGCAGGAGCTAAAGTAGTTTTTTATAGAGTCGATAATAGGGGGATCATAGACCCGGAGGACATAATTCGTCGTGTGACCCCATCAACACGGATGATTCATGTTACTCATTTTTTTGGGTGGCCACAGGAAATTAGGGAACTTACCAAATGGTGCAAGAAAAGAGAATTGTACTTGTTGGAAGATTGCGCACTTTCCCTTTTCAGCAGGGGCCCCCGTAATACAATTGGCCGGGTTGGGGATGCTGCAATTTACAGCTTTGTAAAATCGCTTCCGGTACCTGACGGTGGCGCTTTAGTATTAAGTAAAGACATTTGGAATGAAAACAAAATTTTTAGGCTACCTCGGCATCGCAATGTTCTCCTTAATAGCTTGCCCCTGCTAAAGAAATGGTTCATGCATAAAAACAAATTTTGGCAACGTTACGTATTTACACGCAAATTACTCAATAGAAGCTGGTTAAAAGGGCCCACGGATCACGACTGCCAAGTTGAACGTGAAATGCCCCAAAGTAATTATTTTGATCCACAAAAGATCGATTGGTCTATATCGAGATTGTCTAAGGGAATATTATGCCAAACTGACCCGGACAAAATAGTTGAAACACGCCGGCGTAATTACCGGCATTTGCATAAAGCGCTGCAAGGGATTCCGTCCATACAGTTACTATTCGATAATTTACCAGATGAAGTTTGCCCCCAGTCCTTCCCGTTGTTTGTTAAAGACCGGAACTATTGGGTCAATGCTTTGGAAAGTAACGGTATTGGGGTGGGTGGATGGCCATCATACCATCGTGGCTTTGGCTGGAAAGAATTTCCAGAAGCACGTCATCTGAAAAATGACCTCCTGACGCTGCCTGTTCACCAAAGTTTAGACCTGCATCATATGGATTATATCGCTAACTGCGTCAAGTCAATTGCAGGGGGCAATGATCATTATAACAGCCGATGATTACGGCAAAACCAGACATGCCACGGAAAGTATTCTTAAATGCTTTTCGAGCAAACGAATTACGTCCGCCAGTGCCATGGTTTTTATGGAAGACTCAGAGCGCGCTTCCTCCTTGGCCTTGAAGACCGGGTTCGAGGTGGGATTACACCTCAACTTCACACTGCCATTCAGCGCCCCCAACATACCGTTAAAGCTTCGCGAACACCAAAACAGGGTTGTATCATATCTGGCAAAACACAAAATATTTCAAGCCATTTACAACCCATTATTAGCAAATTCATTCAATTTTGTTTTTCTGTCGCAGGAGGAGGAGTTCATGCGCCTGTATGGCAGGTACCCGGACCATTATAACGGACATCATCATATGCATCTTTGTGCTAACGTATTAGCAAGCAAGATGATTCCGAAAGGGGCACGAGTACGCAGGACCTTCACATTTGATCAGGGTGAAAAGAATCCATTCAATCGCTTGTATCGACATATCCTCGATATTTGTGTCTCCAGAAAGTTTATTTCAACCGATTACTTTTTCAGTCTCGCTCCCGTCCAAAATCATGAACGTCTTCGGAATATCTTCGACCGTGCTGTCAGAAAGACTGTTGAGATTGAGGTGCACCCGGAAAACCATGAAGAAATTGAATTTCTTTTTAGCGATCAATTCCAGCATTTAATGGATTCCGTTCAGAGTGGTAATTTTCAAGAATTACATAATAGGAGTTGACTGACTAATAATACTATGAACTCCAAACCGATACCTCTTGAAGATGGATACACTGCTGAATTCGACACCGTTGACAAGGATGAATGGCACAAAATCATCGATCTGTTTTCAGATGCAAATATTTATCAAACTTGGTCCTATGATGCGATTCGATGCGGGGAAGAAAACATAAGCCATCTTGTCTTGCGATCGAAGGATAAAATCATTGCTGCGGGACAAGCCAGGATCGTGCGTATTCCCGTTCTCGGCTTTGGAGCAGCATATATTCGGTGGGGTCCCTTATGGCGGCCCCGAAACCAAAATGCAGATCCCACTGTCTTTCGGTTTGCACTCCGAGCACTTCGGAACGAATATGTCTGCCGTCGCGGTTTGATCCTCCGCATTTTCCCTATATTGTATGATGACAATCGCAATTCATGCGCCGACATATTGACGAGTGAGGGGTACACCCCCGTTCCAAAAGAAGATCGAGGACGTACGCTCATTCTTGATATCAGTCCGCCGTTAGACCATCTGCGAAAGAACTTGGATCAAAAGTGGCGAAACTGTTTAAACAAGGCAGAGCGAAATAATTTAGAAGTAATTGAGGGTACAGGCGACAGTTTGTTGACAGATTTCATCGGCATCTACCATGCTTTATTGGAAAGAAAGAAGTTCCAGGAACCTAATGATATTAATGAGTTTAGGATGATCCAACGAGAGCTTCCACCCGAATTCAAAATGAAGATTTTCCTCTGCCGATCTGACGGCGTCAGCTCAGTTGGTGCAATTTTTACAGCTATTGGGGAGACCGGTGTTTATTTATTTGGCGCCACCAATGATCAAGGAATGGCAAATAAAGGATCCTATTTGCTTCAATGGAAAGCAATCCAATGGATGAAAAACAACGGATGTCGATATTACAACCTCAATGGCATCAATCCGATGAAAAATCCGGGCAGCTATCACTTCAAGGCAGGCGTTTCAGGGAAAAACGGGCAGGACGTTTACTATCTTGGAAGGTTCGATTGCTATTCGGGTGCGGTAAGTACTGCGTTAGCTCACACCGCTGAGTTGGTATACTCATTCATGAAAAGGATCATAGCTATTTTGGGATAACATGCAAGATCTAAAGCCAGGCAGCTACGATCGAGGTGGAAGGCAATGAACAGCTATGCAACTCTTTCGAAACGATAAAATCTAATACCTTCCAGCATCTTGGCAAAAGGGATTCAGCGTGATGCTTATATGAGCGAAACTGATGGCGGAGGCGTGAGCGATATCTAAGATCTAAGATCCGGAATAGGGAAAAAGAACCTCAAAAATCGGTTAAAGATTTACTTGGGGTCCAACTTGGTAGTTGTGGAAAGCTCTTATTTCTAAAATGGCAGAGCAAACCAAACCAAACCCTGTAAACAATAATCTGGCCCTTTTAGGGTCACCCATGAGCCATCCCTTTTTTCGGTGGTTGTTAACTCGTGAGAACTGCGGACTCGCTTCATTAGAAAGGACGACCTAACTTGAGCTATTTTGCTGCCGGATATGGTGTCAATACCTCTGTGGCCAAAGATTTTGAGAAATCTTTCATTGACGTCGCCCCAGTCGAAATCAGAAACGATGTTTTGCGTATCGAGGAAGCCACATCTTTTTTGCTGAATTACGGTACTAATAAGGTAATACCCGATGTTGTGCTCCGTAACGAAAAAACGGGTTCATGGATTGCACTTCTGGGAACGCCGCTTGTAAATTTGACCACAGAAGAGGAAAAGAGAGGGTTTCTGAACAGGTTTTTTGGCGATCCTAAAAGTACCCTTCAAGATGAAATCCAAGGCTGTTTCGCACTTCTATCGTACAATGCGGCTAAGGACACATTTTCCGTCGCCACAGATTACAACAATACAATCCCTATTTACTATGCGATAACGCCGAATGGCGTCTTAATATCAAGTCATGAACTGCAACTTGCCCGGTTACTGCAGGCTGAAATTGACCCGTTAGGGTTCTCGATGGCTATTCATTTGAAGGTTACGTGGGGATCATATACGCGCTTTAAAAACATCTATAAATTGCTGCCGTGCCAAATTATAGCTTTTCGCGACAATTCGATTATCCATTCTGAACACTATTGGCGTCCTTCCACTGAAACACAATGGCCGGCTAATTTCGATGACGTAGTCGAGAAATGGCTCACGCTCCTGAAGGAATCTGTCCAAGCTTACTTCGCCTGCTCAAAAGAAAAAACCGTAATTTGCGATTTTACCGCGGGAGAAGACGCCCGATTGATTCTTTCGCAATGTCACGCCCTGGGGATCCCTTTTTATGCCATGGTAGATGGCCTCGATGGTGATATCGATGTCAGAGTGGCAAGAGAGGCCGCACAAAGAACTGGGTTTAATCTCGTTGTACGGCGCAGACACCTGATCACAGAGGAGCAGTTGATCGATAATGCGATATACGTCAGTCTTCTCAACGATGGCTATCAGGATTACTTCCAATCATGCACGGACTACGCAACTAATTTGGCACACCCAGCAGAAAATTACCGATATGTAAAGTATTGCGGCGCTCCGGGCGGTGAAGCCTTTAGAGGTTCCTATTATTTAAGAGGGAAGGCTCTCTTCCCCTCAAGAAGGGATAAACTCGACTATCGATTCTTTACAAAGATGAAGTGGTTACTTGATTTCTATCCAGGCCTGTTATGCTTTTCTGATGAAGAATGCAGAAAAACGATATTTGGCTTGGTGGAAGAATCTTTGAAGGATGTGGACGGGTTTCCCGTAGGTATCAAAATAGATCATCTATTGCGGTTGTTTCAGACGTGTAACGGCGGACTTATATACAAAAATCCTCGTTATCTCCCATTCGCATCGAATCGCATGACTCGCTCCGTTTATTCTATTCCACCTCGTTTCAAACGGGGTGGTAGACTTACGAAAGCATGTACTGAAATTCTGCATCCGGAACTCGCCTTCGTAAAAACTCAGAAGGGCGTTCCGACGATAAGGAAAACTCTGCCCAGGACCCTGCTGTTTATGCCCGAGCACGTTTCAGTGGTAAGGGGGATAATGAGCGGTACGGTCAGTAGACTGCTAAAATGGACGGACTCCAATAAACCATCCTACAGATGGAGTGAAAACGCACCCGCCATTAAGACGCTGTTGACTAAATCGCCATATGCCAACTGGTTTTCATCTTCAAGATCCATGATAACCGGGTCTTTATATAATAATAAGGTAGTCGATTCACTTCTTGCTGATGCGAAAGCAGGGTCGACCAGGTACGTTCCAATTCTCGGAAGAATTATCAACCAGGAGCTGGCTTCTCGTTGGGTTTATCGCGATAGATAGTCTCCCTCATATCCCAAAGCCGGAAATACCGCTGGTTTTTCTGACAAGGCCTATTGAGATCTGGCCACTTCTTGCGAAGGGTCATATCGAGACTGATTGAAATCCAGTATAAAAGGAGGAACAAAGATGGCGAACATTCTCTTAAGACTTGATGGTGTCAAGGGAGGTCCGATAAAGCCGCATGGAGCGGTGGAGCAGATAAGCGCGGGCCAGCAGGCTGAATGTTGGATATATGGTAAGGAAGGCACATTTAGCCTCG
>Ga0315282_10011190_pt1 | contig 13944 bp, 17 predicted proteins | sample YL17G07_20_MG_FD_203693 | JGI IMG/M metagenome (GOLD analysis project Ga0315282, IMG submission 203693) | Sediment microbial communities from Yellowstone Lake, YNP, Wyoming, USA - YL17G07_20 | ecosystem: Environmental > Aquatic > Freshwater > Lake > Sediment | place: USA: Wyoming | collected... | reverse complement strand
GTCCGGCGAGAAATATTGTAGAAACGGCAGCTGGACCTCAATTGAGTGCTCATAAAGGTGGGCCGCCGTATCCTCCTCTAGGTATCTGGAGTGAGCTAGAATCTGCCTTCCCAGCTCAGAGTCAATCTCCACCTCACCCAGGGGTGTTTGCCATTTGCCTTCAGTCATGATGCTGAACGGTTTTCCCCTTCCGCTGTGGTTTGGCCCCATGATGATAAATGTGTCCTTAAATTTGATTCTGGATATAGTTGCTCCCGCCACCGCTCCCGAATAGATGTAGCCGGCGTGGGGGGAAATCAGCCCGATTACCTCCTGCCTTTTTGCCTTCTCCGCCACCATCCCCTTGAGCATCCGCTTAAGCTCCGGGGCTGATGCCGGGTAGAACTGCCCAGCGACCACCGGCTTCCTAATCACCTTTACCTCCTCTCCGTCCCCGGGGTTCTGAAGTTAAGCTCTGTCCCGCAGAACTTGCACCTTGTACCGGCAAGACCGACGACATTGGCCTGGTAGCCTGACCTCTGGACAACAAGCCGCCCGCAGGCAAAGCAGGTGGTGGATTCGGTTTTATGCCCGGGAACATTACCGGCATAGACAAACTTAAGCCCGGTTTCCTTCCCGATGTCATAGGCATGCTCTATGGTGGATATTGGGGTTGGGGGTAAGCCCGTCAGGTGGTGGTGGGGATAAAAGCGGGTAACATGCCACGGCGTTAGCTCGCCCAGCTCGTCCCTTATCCAGCGAGCAATGCTCCCGAGTTGCTCGTCATCGTCGTTCATGGTTGGTATGATGTTGGTGACGACCTCAACATGCATCTTCCACTTCTCCTTAGCCCGCTTGGCGACCTCAAGTATCCCCCGCCACTGGTTTATCTTGGCCAGGTTACGGTATAAGGAGTCGGTAAAGCCCTTGATATCAACCCGCCAGGCATCAAGGTAAGGCCCGATGGTGTCCAGGGCTTCGGGGGTGAGAAAGCCGTTGGTCACATAGACGGTATAGAGGTTGTTCTTCTTCGCCAGCTTGGCTGAGTCAAGGGTATATTCAAACCAGATGCTTGGTTCATTATAGGTCCAGGCGATGCCGGCACAATGATAGTGCTTTGCCAGTTCCACGGCGGTCTTGGGCTGGATTTCCTGGGAGTTAGCCCATGGCTCGTTCTCCGCCGGGCAGGAGATTTCCCAGTTCTGGCAGTCCTGGCAGTGGAAGTTGCACCCCCACCCCCCGATGGAGAAAGCCAGGGTAGCGGGGAAGAAGTGGAACAGCGGTTTCTTTTCAATGGGGTCAGGGGCTACCGAGGACGCCCGGGCGTAGTTCATGTTGTAGAGGACGCCGTCTTTGTTGTGGTAGACGCGGCAGACGCCATACTTGCCCGGGGCGATATTGCAGCGCCACTGGCAGGTGCCGCACCTCACCCTGGAGTTAGGCAGTTTTTCATAGAGCAATGCCTCATGCATGATGCTCCTTTGCTTTATTATAACACTCAGCTAGTGTGAGTTACACCCTCACCCCCTTAGTCCCCCTCTCCCTTGAGGGAGAGGGGGAGGATAATAAAAAAGAGGGGCTTCCGCCCCTCTTAAACACCCCTTAATCTGTTTATCGTCTTCCGCCACCAGTACCTCCTCACGCCCGGTAATACTACTTGCCATCGGTTCAGCCATCTCTTGAGTATCAGGTCATATTCACGCATTATTTTTCTGTTCTTGCCCAGAACGGTAATTCTAAGTAGGTACTGATTAATTTGTGGTTTCTCTTTTGCATTAAGGTGATGCCATATTTGGTTAAACTTGTGGTCGATGTCTTTGAAGGCTATCACACTGTGAAACCAGAAGGCATCTTCAGTATCATAATCAAAAGTTCCAGGGATGGATATCTTGCTCAATTCCTTCCGTAGTTCCAAGCGGAGCTTTTTTAACTCAGGGGAGGCAGTTATGCCAGCGGCTATGACTTTTTTCCCTTCTTCGTCAACCCGCCACTCAGGCCAATCAGATCCCTCAACTTTGAATGGTACAATCGTGTACTTTTTCCCCACCTTCTCCACCGCAGATAAGACTTTTCGGCTAGCAGCCGTTCCTGAGGAATTATAGAAAAGTGCCATGTGGGGTACTGGTCTCGGTTTTATTGCTCCCTTTACCCTGAATTCTCGCGCCACTTCGTAAATTAAGCTCTTTAAGTAGCGCTTCGCATAACCATGAAATCGAAATTCAACAAAAAAGTGGGTCATTGCTGAGTGTTCCTAATTATTTAATTTTAGCGCCCGATTATTATACTCCAGAAACTGAGTCCTAACTACCCTTTAGTTATTCTTTTTTGGTGAAGAGTTGAAGAGAGGCGAAAGCCCCTCTTTTTAATTAAATTCCCCCTCCCTTAGATAAGGGAGGGGGATAAAGGAGGTTCCCTGAAAAATCAAAGATTTTTTAGGGTGCATAAAGGGGGAGGGTTACAAGAAAATACTAAGCCCAGCCCTCGGTGGCGAGCTTGTCGTGCAGCTCATCGGGGTGGTGGCGGCAGTGGTATTCCAGGCGGCTGGACTCGGCGTGAGCCTTGTTGTAGGGCCAGCCTTTAGCCATGCGGTTTCGCTCGTGAAGTTCGTGCAATAATACATAGCCCCGCTCTGACTCTACGATGGCATCATCAATCCAGACCTCGTTCTCAGGCACGAATTCATAAACATAGTCGTGACCACCTTCGGTAAAGTCAATATCAAATACGCTGCGCACCAGGCGCCCGTTAACAATCCAGACGCTTATGCCGTTCTCCAGCTTCTTCCAGAGCCGCTCGTGGACATCCTTGCCCGCCGGTAGTGTCTGCCCGTGATGGGTCAGGCGGCTGAGGTCTCCGGCACGGCGGCGCTCCCTTCTTTCCTTCTGGTCGGCTTTTTCCAGTGCCTCGTCATAGGGCACGCCTTCCGTCATCAGCCGGTGCTCCACCAACAGGTGGTCAATAAAAAACTGCCGCTCATCATGCTCGGCTTCACGGTCAATCCAGAGTTCGTTTATGGGGATATAGGGGTAGCTGTAATGCTGGCCGAAGTTGGTGAATTCTTCATCAATGTGGGTGCGGATATAAGCGCCGTCTACAATCCAGACCTGGAGGTTGCCGCGCTCGTCCACCTTTTCAATGTAAGCTGGTTTTAAAGATGCGGGCATCATTCGCTCTCCAATGCTAGTGAAGGAATAATATCACCTTGACTGTCTGTTTGGCAAAGACTAGACTTAAATTAGATGAAGGTTATTGGTCTTACCGGCGGCATTGGCAGCGGCAAGAGCACTGTTTCCGGCTTCCTGGCGGAGCTTGGGGCGACTATTATTGACGTGGATAAGGTATGGCATGGGGCACTCAAGCCCGATACCGAGCTGTGGCGGGGGGTGGTGGCTGCCTTTGGCAACGATATTCTTGCCCCAAACGGCAATATTGACCGCAAGAAGCTGGGGGAGATAGTCTTTAGTAATCCCGAGGCTCTAGCCCGGCTGAATAATATAATGCACCCCTGGATGTATGAGACGGTGAAGGCTCAGCTTGAGGAGTACCGGCGGCAGGGGGTGAGGGTGGTGGTGCTGGAAGCCCCCCTCTTGATTGAGGTGCCTCTTTCTCTGGGAGCCGGCGAGCCTTCGCTGCTAGACGAGGTGGACGAGGTCTGGGTTACTTTTGCCCCTGAGTTCACCGTGTTCAAACGCCTGAAGGAAAAGAGCGGTCTGTCTGAGGAGCAAGCGCTGGCTCGTATCCACTCCCAGCTACCTCCCGAGGAGAAAATAAAGCGCGCCAATGTGGTCATAGAGACCGATTGTAGCCTTGCTGAGCTGAAGCAGAGGGTAAGGGCGTTGTGGGATAAGCTTGACACCTAGCCAGAGCAATTGCTACAATAATCTGTTTACGGAGGTTTAAGATTTACGCTATTATTGAAACCGGGGGCAGGCAGTATAAGGTAAACCCCGGTCAGACCATAGATGTGGAACGCCTGGATGTGGCTGAAGGCAAGACCGTTGAGCTAAATCGGGTATTGCTTATTGCCGATGGCGAGCGGCTAATTGTCGGTACGCCCACGGTTGACGGGGCAAAGGTGGTTGCCACCTCGCAGGGGGAGGGGAAGGGCAAGAAGGTCATCGTCTTTAAGTATAAGCCCAAGGTCCGTTACCGCAAGAAGACCGGGCATCGTCAGCTTTACACCAGGCTGGTTATAGATAAAATCGTTGAGCTGGGAGCAGCTGAAATCAAGCCGAAGAAGGTTCGGCGTAAGAAAGAGGTGACCGAAGGTGGCGCATAAAAAGGGAGGCGGCAGCACTCGTTGCGGTCGCGATAGCAAGTCAAAGCGGCTCGGCGTTAAAAGATACGACGGTCAGCAGGTAAATGCCGGCACGATTCTGGTTCGCCAGCGTGGCACCCGCATCCACCCCGGCAACAACGTTGGCGTGGGCAGGGACTACACCATTTACGCCTTGATTGACGGCGTGGTTAAATTTGAGCCGACGACTAACAACAGGAGGAAGGTTAGCGTTCGCGCTAACCAGTGATATGAAGCCTAAGATTCATCCTGAGTATTTTAACGACGCCAAGGTAGTCTGTGCCTGTGGCAATACCTTTACCATCGGCTCGACCAGGAAGATGATGAAGATTGAGCTTTGTAGTAAGTGTCATCCCTTTTACACCGGCGAGCAGAGGGTGGTGGATACCATGGGGCGGGTGGAACGCTTTAAGCGCCGCTATAAGAAGGTGGAAGGTTAAATAGACAGGATTGAGGGGGCAGGAGCGGGTTTACTACCTGCTCCTTTTTATTATGAGCAATAGGTTTTATTACGGGGGGCAGGCGGTTATTGATGGGGTGATGATGCGGGGGCGGAAAGCGATGGTGACCGCAGTGCGCCGCCCCGGCGGTGGGGTGGCGATAGATGCCCAGCCCCTGACCGGTATCTATTCCGGCTGGGTGAGGCGAACCCCGCTCCTGCGGGGCATTATTGTTTTGCTTGAGGTCCTGGTTTTAGGTATCAAGAGCCTGCTCTACTCGGCTAACGTCTCCCTGGAGGAGGAAGGGACGGAGATTTCGGGGTGGCTGGTCTGGCTGCTGGTGGCGGTTTCAGTGGGTTCGGCGGTGGCTCTCTTCTTTATGGTACCCCTTTTCCTTACCAAGCTGCTTGCCCCGCATATCACTTCGTCCCTGGTATTTAACCTGATAGAGGGCGTTATCCGTGTGGCTATCTTCATCGCTTACCTTAAGCTAATCACCCTCCTGCCTGACATCAAGCGGGTATTTGCCTACCACGGTGCTGAGCACAAGGCGGTAAATGCCTATGAAGCTAGCGTGCCGCTGGAGGTAGAAAAAGTCAGGAAATACAGTACCGCCCATGTCCGGTGTGGCACCAGCTTTCTCTTTGTCGTCTTGATTATCGCCATCATCGTTTTTGCCCTTGTTGGCTTGCCATCGCTATGGCTGATGGTCTTATCGCGAATCGTGCTCACCCCGCTCATTGCCGCCCTCAGCTATGAGGTCATCTACTTTGGCAATAGACATAGTGGTAATCCTGTGGTCAGGGCGGTTCTCGCCCCGGGGCTGTGGTTGCAGTCGCTGACGACGAGGGAGCCTGACGATTCCCAGCTTGAGGTTGCCCTGGCGGCGTTAAAAAAGGTGGTTGAGCTTGACCAGGTTGAGGATGCGGCTTAGGTTTACACGTCCTCTTTGGTTAGCTCTTGAAAGAAGCAGGTCTTATTGCCGGTGTGGCACACCGGGCCTGAGGCTTTACCTTTAATGAGTATAGTATCGCTATCGCAGTCCTTCCATATTGATTTGACCTTGATGATGCTGCCCGAGGTCTCCCCCTTGTGCCATAGTTCTTTTCGGCTGCGGCTGTAAAACCAGGCTTCGCCGCTGTCCAGTGTCCGGCGCAATGCCTCTTCATTCATGTAGGCGAGCATCAATACCTCGCCGCTGTCGGCATCCTGGGCGATAGCCGGGATAAGCCCGTCTTTATTGAATTTTATATTCTCCACGAACCCTATCCCCCTTTATCCCCCTTCCCCTTATCAAGGGTAAGGGGGATAGGTTGTATAATAGAGGCGAAGCCTCTCTTTGCCTCTCTAACTAATGGCTAGAGCCTGTTTCAGGTCTATGTCCCCGGTATAGAGCGCCTTGCCGATTATGGCGCCCTCAACGCCGAGCGATTTGAGCATTTTAAGGTGGTTCAGCGATGAGACGCCGCCGGAGGCGATGACAGGCGCCCTGATGGAGTTTACCAGCTCGGCGGTGGCGGAAAAATTTGGCTCGGTGAGGGTGCCGTCGCGGTTAATATCGGTATAGATAAAGCGCCTGACCCCCAGCTCCACCATAGATTGGGCAAATTCCACTGCCACCAGTTGCGTTTCCTTGCGCCAGCCGTGGGTGGAAATAAGACCTTCTCTGGCGTCAATGCCGACAATGACAGACTCCCTGAACCGCTGGCACGCCTGCTTAACCAGCCCTTGGTCTTCCACGGCGGCCGTGCCCAGGATGACCCGCTCTATGCCCGCCTTGAGCATTTGCTCAATGGTCTCCAGTTTGCGGATGCCGCCACCCAGTTGCGTTGGGACCAGTACTGCGCTGGCTATCTCAGCGATAATCTCCAGGTTATAGACCTCGCCGCTAATGGCACCGTCCAGGTCAACGATATGCAGCCTTGGTGCCCCCAGCGATTGCCACTCTAGCGCCACCTCTAGCGGGTCGTCGGCGAAGACCGTTTCCTGGTCAAAGTTGCCCTGATACAGGCGGACACACCTGCCCTCTCTAATATCTATGGCGGGGATGATTTCTATGATAGCCCACCTTAAAGATTGATATTGGAATACTTTCGCCACGGTCGGGCGCGAAATGCCTTGTTATCCTTATTCTTATTCTCCAGGAAGTCCAGGGCCCTATTTATGACCTTCCTGGTATCGCTGGGCATTATTATATCGTCGGTATAGCCTCGCTCGGCACTGCAATATGGATTCTCATAGATTTCATCGTATTCTTTTATTCTCTTGTCCCGTGTCTCTTCCGGGTTGGCTGATTCCCTTATCTCCTTGGCGAAGATGACACTGGCCGCAGTCTCGGCACCAACGATGGTGATTCTAGCCGTGGGCCAGGCAAAGACAAGGTCAGCGCCAATGCCCTTATCCAGCATGCCGTAATGGGCGCCGGCGTAGGACTTGCGGATAATAATTGAGACCAGCGGTATTGTGGCATCAGCCCAGGCAAAGAGCATCTTGGCGCCGTGGCGCAGGATTCCCTTCCAGTCCTGCTCCGAGCCGATCATATAGCCGGGGCAGTCCTGAAGGGTAACCACCGGGATATTGAACAGGTCACAGAACCTGACGAACCTCGCCCCTTTGTCTGAGGCATCAACATCAATAACCCCGGCCGCCCACATCGGCTGGTTTGCCCAGATACCAACCGGGCGTCCGTTGAAGCGGGCAAAGCCGGTGATTACACTCTTGGCATGGTCTTTTAGCGTCTCAAAGAAATAGCCGTCATCAACGACGGCTTTGATTACCTTGTACATGTCATAGGGTTGGGTTGGGCTGTCGGGTATTATAGTGTCAAGCTCAGGGCAGGTGCGATATGGGTCATCTTGGCACTCAATGCGGGGTGGTATTTCCCTGTTGTTTAACGGAAGGAAGGACAAAAGCTCCTTAGCCTTGTCTATGGCATCCTTATCGTCCTCGGCGACAACATGGGTCTGCCCTGATTTAACGGCATGGGCCTTCCACCCCGAGAGCTCCTCAAGGGAGATTTCCTCCCCGAGCTGGGTCTTAACAAAAGCCGGACCGGCGATTCCCATAAATCCCGTATGCCGGCATTGAATAAGGAAGTCCTGCATTATCGGGTGATAGGCCTGCCCACCAAGGCAGGGACCCATAAGCAGGGCTATCTGCGGGACTATGCCCGAAGCCAGGATTTGGGAGCGGAATATCCAGCCGTAGGCTTCCAGGGTATCCATTCCTTCCTGGAGTCGGGCACCGCCGGAGTCATTCATACCGATAAATGGCCACCCCATTTCCTTGGCCAGATTGATAGCCCGGATTTCCTTCAAGCCGTGATACTCGCCAAACGTCCCCGCCATCGCCATATAATCCTCGGCAAAGGCAACAACCGGTCTGCCATTGACCAGACCGTAACCGGTTACCACTCCTTCAGCCGGCACCTCCCTCTTGTCCATGCCAAAGTGCACCGTTCTGTGCTTAACGAACAGACCTAGCTCGGTGAAAGTGCCGGGGTCAAAGAGGTAGTCTATCCTTTCCCTGGCTGTCCACTGTCCCCCTTTGTGGCGCTTTTCGATAGTCTCGGGGGGTGCCATCTTCAATATTTTGGCTCTCTTCTGCTTATACTCATCAATCAGCTTTTTGGTTGTTGCCATCTTGGTACTCCCAATCCTCTTTCTAGGCTTAAAAGCCGTCTGTATTATATCATTATTATCGGGGGGTTAACAACGCCGCCACCCCTTCCTTGACACTAGTGGGTCAGGTTGTTAAACTATTTTGTCAGGTTAGCTTTTCGCTTAGGTGTTTCATTGGCTAAAGAGGCATCAACAAATCCCTCGTCACCACAACCATCGCGCCGGGGTCTGGTTCAGATTTTCACCGGCGATGGTAAGGGGAAGACCTCGGCGGCTATAGGGGCGGTAATCCGAGCCTTAGGTCACGGTCTCAAGGTCTATATTGGCTTTTTCATGAAGGGCGGCTACCCCTCCGGTGAGCGCAATATCCTGTCTCAGCTACCTAATGTCACCATGGAGAGCTTTGGCGCTGGCGGATTTGTTGAGCGGGCAAATATCAAGCCGGAAGAGAAGGAGCAGGCAAAGCGGGGTCTAGCTGCCGCCGGCAAGGCGATGCTCAGCGGGAACTATGACCTGGTAGTCCTTGACGAACTTAACCTGGCGGTAGCCTGGAATCTGGTTGAGCTGGATGAGGTGCTTAAGCTTATTGATAGCAAGCCTGAGGGGGTGGAGCTTATCCTTACCGGTCGCCAGGCTGATAGCCGGCTGGTTAAATCGGCTGACCTGGTTACCGAGATGTTAAAGATTAAGCACCCTTACGATGAGGGGGTGAAGGCGCGGGAGGGGATTGAATATTAACTACAAGGAGGAATTATGAAGGTCACATTTAGTGTCATCAAGGCGGATATTGGCGGTTATGTCGGGCATTCTGAGTCTCATCCCGACATCTTAGCCAGGGCGAGGGAGCTTGTGGCTAAGGCTAAGAAACAGGGACTACTCGTTGATTTTCATGTAACCAAGTGCGGAGACGACCTGCAACTGATTATGACCCACCAGCACGGCGTGGAGAATGGGGAAATCCATAAGCTTGCCTGGGATACCTTCGTTGACTGCACCCAGCTAGCCAGGGAACTCAAGCTTCATGGTGCCGGGCAGGACCTGCTCTCAGATGCTTTCTCGGGCAACGTCAAGGGGATGGGTCCGGGGGTAGCCGAGATGGAATTTGAGGAGCGGGGGTCTGAGCCTGTAATTGTGTTTATGGCAGATAAAACGTCATCTGGGGCGTGGAATCTGCCCCTGTATAAGATGTTCGCCGACCCATTTAATACCATCGGGCTGGTTATTGCCCCTAATATGCACGCCGGTTTTACCTTTGAGGTGCATGACATAAAGGAACACCGGAAGATAACCTTTAACGCCCCCGAGGAGATTTACGATTTGCTTGTTTTCATCGGCGCACCTTCACGCTATATGGTGAAGGCGGTCTACCACCGGGAAAGCAAAAATATAGCCGCGGTGTCTTCTACCCAGCGCCTGGCGTTAATTGCGGGACGATATGTGGGTAAGGATGACCCGGTGTGTATTGTCCGTTCCCAGGGGGAATTCCCGGCAGTGGGTGAGGTAATGGAACCATTCACCCTGCCCCTTCTGGTGGAGGGGTGGATGCGGGGCTCGCATCATGGTCCCCTTATGCCGGTGTCGGTTGAGGATAGCACCCCCACCCGCTTTGACGGACCACCACGGGTGGTGGCACTTGGCTTCCAGCTCGCGGAAGGCAGGCTGGTGGGACCACGGGATATGTTTGCCGATAAGTCCTTTGACGGAGCCCGCCGCCAGGCAAATAAGGCCGCCGATTTTATGCGCCGCCACGGTCCCTTTGAGCCACACCGCCTCCCCCTGGAGGAGATGGAGTACACCACCATGCCCCAGGTGATGGAGAAGCTGGAGGGAAGGTTTAGTAAGCTTGAGTGAGGTAAATGCCTAAGCTCCTCCTGGCAACAAATAATAAAGCCAAGGTGCGTGAGTATAAGGATTTACTCAGGGGCTTGCCCTTTGAGCTCGTCTCCCTGTCCGAGCTGGGCATTAACACCAGGGTTGACGAGGTGGGAGAGAGCCTTGAGGAGAATGCCAAACTTAAGGCAACCACCCTGGCCCGGGAGAGCCAGTTATTGACGCTGGCTGATGACTCCGGGCTTGAGGTCGATGCCTTAGGTGGTGAGCCGGGTCGACTTTCGGCTCGCTATGCCGGCGAGGGTGCCTCGGATAAGGACAGGGTTAACTACCTCTTGTCCAGGCTTGAGGATGTGCCCGCGGAGAAGCGCTCGGCTCGCTTCAGGTGTGTTATTGCTATCGCCACGCTTGATGGCAAAGTGGAGCTTTGTTCTGGTGAGTGCCAGGGGGTTATTACCTTTGAGCCAAGAGGAGAGGAAGGCTTTGGCTATGACCCGATATTCTACCTTCCCGGGCTGGGTAAGACTATGGCTGAGCTAACCCTGGAAGTAAAAAACGAGGTCAGCCATCGGGGGCGGGCGGCAAGGGAGGCAATTAAGCTGCTCAGGAGAAAATATCTATGACCGGGCTTTCTGATTCATTTCACCGTCCGATAAATTATCTGCGCATCTCGGTGACCGACCGCTGTAACCTGCGCTGTGTTTACTGCATGCCGGCGGAGGGTATCAGCCTGATGTCGCATAACGATATTCTCACCTATGAGGAAATCCACACCGTAGCCCGGGCTGCTGCCGGGCTGGGGATAAATAAGATAAGGCTCACCGGCGGCGAACCGCTGGTAAGGCTGGGGTTATCTGAGCTAATACAGATGCTGGCTCAAATAGATGGCATAGATGATATCTCCCTGACCACAAACGGCACCCTGCTCGGTCGCTATGCTGCTGAGCTTAAATCAGCCGGGCTGCGGCGGGTCAATGTGAGCCTCGATACCCTCAAGGCGGAGAGGTTTAAGCTAATTACCCGCATCGGCAATAACCTTGGCGAGGTGCTGGCAGGCATTGAGGTCGCCAGGGCGGTGGGGCTTGAGCCGGTCAAGCTTAATGTGGTGGTCATGGCGGGCGTTAACGATGATGAGCTCCTTGATTTTGCCGCCAAGACCGTCACCGAGGGGTGGCAGGTCCGCTTTATTGAGCTTATGCCCGTTGTCGTTGGGGACACCACCCCCCGCTTTGTCTCCGCCGGCGAGATGAGGCGGCGGCTTGAGCCGTTGGGGGAGCTTACCCCCTGCCTGCCCAAAGTGGGCAATGGACCAGCCAAGTATTTTCGCCTTCCCCAGGCCAAGGGGGCTATTGGCTTTATTACCCCTATCAGCGACCATTTCTGCTTTCAGTGCAACCGGATGCGGCTGACGGCTGATGGCAGGCTTCGCCCCTGCCTCTTAAGCGACTACGAGGTAGACCTCAAGCAGCCCTTGCGCCGCGGCATATCTTTAGCCGGGCTGAAAAAGCTGATTAAGCAGGCAGTGGCTAATAAACCGCAGCGCCATCAGCTCGCCGAGGGTTCTGTACCTAAAGATAGGCCATTCTCTCAGGTGGGGGGATAGAGATATGATTAATATATATACGGATGGGGCTTACAACCCGGTTCTAAATCAGGGGGGCTGGGGGGCGGTTATTGTTGAAGGCAAACAGAAGCAGGTTTTCTCGGGCACGGTGAAGAAAACGACCTCTAACCGCATGGAGATTACCGCTGCCCTTGAGGGCCTTCTCAAGACCAAGCCCGGTGCTGAAGTGGTCGTATACACCGATAGCCAGTACCTATTCGGCTGCATGGCTTCGGGGTGGCAGAGAAAAGCCAATCGCGACCTGTGGCAGCAGCTGGACGGGGCGGTCAGCCAGCGCAAGGTGAAGTGGGAATGGATTGACCAGAGCGTTAGAAATGCCTTCCACAGGGAAGCCCACGACCTGGCGAACAGCCTAGCCAGCCAGGGTGAGGGGCTAAAGCCAGCGGTTAAGACCGTAGCCAAGGGGTTGACTCATATTGATGCCGCCGGTCGCCCCCGGATGGTGGATATTTCGGGGAAGCCTGATAGTGAGCGTGAGGCGGTGGCTAAGGGGGTGGTCAGGATGCAGGCAGCTACCTTCCAGTTGATAAAACGGGGCGGGACCGTCAAGGGGGATGTCCTTTCCGTAGCCCAGCTCGCTGGCATCATGGCTGCCAAGCAGACGCCTAATCTAATACCTTTGTGCCACCCCATCCTTATCGGAGATATTAAGGTTGAGTTCAGTCTCGATGAGGCAAAGAGCACGGTGGAGATTACCACCACGGTGAAGAGCGTGGGTAAGACCGGGGTGGAGATGGAGGCGCTTACCGCTACCGCCGTTGCTGCCCTGACCATCTATGATATGTGCAAGGCGGTAGACCGGAGCATGAAAATAGAGAATCTCAGGCTGGTCAGAAAAAGTGGTGGCAAAAGCGGGACAATTAGTCTTGAGTAAAGATAATTATTGGTATATACTACCTTACTACCAGTCGAAGACTCTTTGAGTAAACATGTTGGGGGTGTGCCATGAAGCTGTCATGCCTTCAGGAGAACCTGAATCGGGGACTTAGCGTGGTGGGGAGGGCGGTAGCCACCCGGACTACCCTGCCCATAACCAATAACGTCCTCTTAGCCACCGAGAAGTCCCGCCTGAAATTAGTTGCCACCAATCTGGAGATGGCTATCAGCTGCTGGATTGGGGCCAAGGTGGAGGAGGAAGGAGCAATCACTGTTCCTGCCCGGCTTCTAACCGAGTTTGTCAGCTCCCTCCCCACCGAGAAGGTTGGTAAAAAGGGTGAAAAAACGGCCGAGACAGTTGATATGAGCCTTTCTCCTCAGACCAAGACCCTCGGGCTAAAGTGTGCCCGCTTTGAGGCGCGAATCAGCGGCATTGATGCCAAGGACTTTCCGCCAATACCCAAGGTGGCTGAGGGTATCACTACCAAGGTTGAGGTAGGAGCCCTGCGTCAGGGGATTACTCAGGTCGCCTTTGCCGCTGCCACCGAGGAGTCCCGCCCCGTGCTCACCGGCGTTGACGCTAAGTTTGAGGGTGATTCGCTGACGTTAGCCGCGGCTGACGGCTTTAGATTAGCCGTATATAAGCTACCCCTTGCCTCCCCGGTCAGCAAGGAGACCGAGGTCATTATTCCAGCGCGAGCCTTATCTGAGCTAAATCGGCTGGTGGCGGAGCAGGAGGAGGCGGTGGAGATAACGGTTAACTCGAGTAAGGGTCAGGCTCTATTTCGCCTGAAGAATATTGAGCTGGTTTCCCAGCTTGTTCAGGGCAGCTTCCCCAATTATGCCCAGCTCGTCCCCCATAGCTACACCACCCGAGCCGTGGTCAGTGTTAGCGATTTTCTGAGGGCGACCAAGACCGCCTCTATCTTTGCCCGTGACGGCAGTGGCATTGTCCGCTTGATGATAGCCCCGGGCAAGCTGGTGGTTTCCGCCCGCTCAGAAGAGATTGGCGATGATGTCGGCGAGATTGACGCCCAGGTTGAGGGGGATGAGGCAAAGATTGCCTTTAACGGCAAGTACCTGACTGATGTCCTAAGCGTTCTTCGTGAGGCTCAGGTAGCCCTGGAGGCTACCAGCCCATCAAGCCCCGGTGTTCTCCGGCCGGTGGGGGTGGATAACTATATCCATGTCGTCATGCCGATGTTCGTTCAGTGGTGAGTGGACTGTGGCTCAAGCTCAAGGCTAATATCAAGGGCCTTTGCCGAGTGGGTGAGGGCA
>Ga0315282_10011189_pt1 | contig 13944 bp, 9 predicted proteins | sample YL17G07_20_MG_FD_203693 | JGI IMG/M metagenome (GOLD analysis project Ga0315282, IMG submission 203693) | Sediment microbial communities from Yellowstone Lake, YNP, Wyoming, USA - YL17G07_20 | ecosystem: Environmental > Aquatic > Freshwater > Lake > Sediment | place: USA: Wyoming | collected... | reverse complement strand
TCTAAGCCATTGCTCGCCAAAATCCTTTATGGTTCGGCCGTTATCGTGAGCGAGACTCAATCCAATCAGCCTCCTCTCCTTTCAATCTTTCCGAAATGGTACTTTTTAACTTTTGCAGATTATACTCTACCCATCGGAGGGTTTCAATATAGTTGGGCCATCCCACTTTAGAAATTCAGGTAAGACATTACTTCCAACCATCGGCCCGGTATTTGACCATTATGGATGCATGTGGTAAAAATGTGTCCATGAATCAAACCAAAATTGAAAAGAATCGAACTCCTTACGACATTGAAACCAGGGTCGAACGTTTCCATTGGTGGTTTGTTGTAAGAAGGAAACTACTCCGCTCTATTTTAATATCTCTTAAGGTCCCGAAAAGCTCTGTCGCCCTCGAGGTGGGATGTGGGACGGGTGCCAACCTAAGCATACTGGGATCAACCGGGCTTTATGGGATCGGATTAGATCGATCTGCTTACGCTCTAACACTTGTCAGATTCAAAGAAGAACTCCCTCTTTTAGCGGGTGACTTAAATAACCTGCCCGTCAAGACGGAGTCAATTGGCTTAATTATTGCAATGGACATCTTCGAACATCTCGACGATGACGCCCGTGGCATCAATGAATCTTATCGCGTCTTAAAAAAGAACGGTGTGCTTATCTTAACTGTTCCAGCCTTTAAATTTCTCTGGGGGATTCAAGATAGGGTAACCGGACATAAAAGGAGGTACACAAGGAAACAGATCGTGAACAGACTAAAAGAGATGGGGTTTGACATATTGAGATCCTCTTATTTTAATTTTTTCCTTTTCTTCCCTATTCTTGTTGCAAGATGGATGATTCGTCTTTTTCATCTGAAAATTGAATCTGAGAATGAAATTAATTCTCCTTTGATCAACCTTCTTCTCAAAGTCCTTTTTTCGGTAGAGATCCATGTCCTAAAATATTTTTCATTCCCCTTTGGAGTCTCTATTTTTTGTGTCGCAAGAAAAAGATGATGTAGGCGTCAAAATATTTCTACAGTCTTTTCTAAAATTGTTGGCGAATGAAAAAGAAGCGTCTCAAGATTTACGTCGAGGTCTTATTCATCATCGTTGCCACCCTGTGGATGTTTCACGAAGTGGGTGGAAGGTTCTATCTACCACTTTCAGAACCCGACGAAGCGGCGTGGATATATTCTGGGTACTACTTCAATCTTTATTTCTTAAGATTCGATCTTTCTCACGTAGATTGGGTCGATTATGACGCCTATGACCATCCCCCTCTCGTTAAATACATCGTAGGAGGAACCCTTTTCCTTAAGGGCTATGTATTCGACTCCCTTGATGCGAAGAAACTGTGGCGAAGTATTCCGATGGACCAGTACCTCGTCAATTACCGATTAATGAAAAGCAAATTCCCGGATCAGATCTTGCCTGTAACAAGATTCGTTATATTTAGTTTCGCCTTTTTATCTCTGGTCTTCTTTTATCTGTTCACCCGGAACTTTTATGGAATTTTACCTGCGATTGTTTGCACATCGCTTTTGATCACCAATGAAATTTTCATTCGTCTTTCAACGCAAACGATTGCTGACCCCGTTCTGCTTTTCTTCTTCATCTTTTTTGTTTGGTTGTGTTCACAATATATCAAATCGAACAAGGATATCTATATTTTGGGAGGATTTATTTTATCCTCATTCGCTTTTTTAACCAAGCTGAACGGATTGATATTGATTTTCGTATTATTCTTCGTCTTGTTGCTCAAGCATAGGTTTTCAATTCGTCGCTATCCCTATAAAGTTTTGGTTCCTGGTTTCCTTAGCTTCCTCTTTATTGTCGTGCTTTTGAACCCGTTTTTTCTCAAGTCCGGGGTTCAAGGATTCGTTAAGATGGTCGACCACAGGGTTACACATCTTAAGTTACAGCAGGAAACGTTCAAGATTTCCTCCCTTCCTTCGCTGGGAGAAAGGCTGAAAGCTGAAATCGACGTAATTTTTTTCAAGTATTCTACAATAAGACAACTCACCGGAATTCCCCTCGAAATCATTCTATTCCTTCTCGGAGTTTGCTACTTATTGGTGAAAAGAGATTTGATCCTATTTACAATACTCATCTTTTTTGTAGGGGCTCCCCTATCCGTTCTTCCCATTAATTGGGTGAGGTACTACTATACAGTCATCCCTTTTGTTTACATAATTTCAGCTGCCTCCCTAAACCTCTTCAAGAAATCGGACAGAACCTTGCCTCAAACGAGGTACGCTGGATGAAGAAATCGGCACAGCGGCAGATCTTCATTCTCCTTCTTTGTCTGATTGTGGGATTCGTACTACGGTTTTATACCTTCGACCAAAAATCTCTGTGGCTGGATGAAGTGCACACCTACAATGATTCCAGGGATGATCTCAAGGGGCAGATCAAATTCTATAAGGAGAATCCATCCTTTCTTCATCCCCCTCTCTTCTTCATCCTCACCCATCAATTCTATCCTTTTCCCAAGCCCGAAAGAGACCTGCGGATCATCCCCCTGATCTTCGGAGCCCTCTCCATCCCCATGCTCTATCTGCTTGCAAGATGGTTCTCTCCTTCCATCGCCCTCCCCTGTGCTCTCTCTCTGACCTTCATGACTTATCACATCAGCCTCTCCCAAGACGGACGGTCCTACTCGATGCTCATGTTCCTCGGAATGGCAGGGCTTTACTTCTTTATAAAACATTTGAAGACATCGAAGAGACGCCATCTGGTTCCGGTAGCCTTCTTCTTCTCAACCTTATTTTATACCAGCTATAGCTCTATTCCCTTTATCATTCTCTCCCAGATCCTCTGGTTCTATCGGCCAACGGAGGAGGTCAAAAGACCCACCCTCTCCTCCTTCTTAATCCTCAATGGTCTCATTCTTCTCTTCTGCCTCCCCTGGATCCTCTTTGTAGGTCTTCATTACAAAGGCCAAACGATCATGGACCCCCTCCATACCGAGAGTCCGGGTTCTTTTGGGTATATCCTCTATGGAATATTAAACGATTGGGTTCCCCATGCCCCTCTCATGATTGTCTCGGTCCTTCTTCTCATTCTCTTACCCGTTTTCTCCAAATTTCGGAAGAATGCTCTTGTCCTTTGTGCGGTCTTCGTCCTTCCCATAGGAGGGCTCTACCTATTCTGTAAATTACTTCATGTTAGCCACTTTGTTACCTCCCGGTACTTCATCAATTTTCTCCCTCTCTTCTTCATTACCCTTTTTCTATCCCTTGAGGCCATGGAAATGAGGTTTGAAAGATTGAGAAGGTTTTTGCGCCTTAGGTTGCTCTTCGTCATCCTCCTCATCGCATCCAATCTCATTATCCTTCCTCTCTATTACCGCTCCGAGAAGCAGGACTTCAGAGGTCTCGTCGCCTACTTAAAAAGCCACCTGCGAGATGGGGATAAGATCTTTGCTTCCGAAATGGCTTACTATCCGGGGATATTGCATTATTTCGGAGAACATCCAGAAGGCCGGCATCACCTCATTCCGTTTTTGAAGGTTTCTGAAGAAATTGTACACAGGAAATTCTTCACCTTTCGGGATCGGAAATTTCCCATCTATCATTCCAACTCTTGTTGTACCCAGTATGTTACCGGTGGGGGCCGGTTGTGGATAATCGTAGACAAATCGATAGCTAAAAAGATTAAAGAAAGCTCCCCTTCCGCCCTGAAAGGGTACTTTGACGGAAGCTTCCTTAATCTCAACAAATTTCCAACCGACGTCTCAATGTATCTTTTTCTTTGGGACCCTTCGGCTTCGGAAGAAAAAGGGATCGATATGCTCATTGAATAAAAATCAGCGGTAAGGGTTAACGCGATGAAGCCAGTTAATAAAGTTAAAAAGAATGCGAAAGCTTTAGGACTACTTAACCCAACTACTAAACCGGCATTTTTGCCTCAGCCTTCACCTAAGACCTTTCTGTTCTGTGTAAGCTTTTTATGAGTAATTCAAAACAAAAAGAAATTCTCATCGTTATTTTTTGCCTCATCATCGGGTTCGGTCTACGGTTTTATACCCTCGACCAAAAATCTCTGTGGCTGGATGAAGTGCACACCTACAATGACTCCAGAGATGATCTCAAGGGGCAGATCAAATTCTATAAGGAGAACCCATCCTTTCTTCATCCCCCTCTCTTCTTCATCCTCACCCATCAATTCTATCCTTTTCCCAAGCCCGAAAGAGACCTGCGGATCATCCCTCTGATCTTCGGAGCCCTCTCCATCCCCATGCTCTATCTGCTTGCAAGATCGTTCTCTCCTTCCATCGCCCTCCCCTGTGCTCTCTCTCTGACCTTCATGACTTATCACATCAGCCTCTCTCAGGATGGGCGGTCTTACTCGATGCTCATGTTCCTCGGAATGGCAGGCCTTTACTTCTTTATGAAACATTTGAAGACATCGAAGAGACGCCATCTGGTTCCGGTGGCCTTCTTCTTCTCAACCTTATTTTATACCAGCTATAGCTCTATTCCATTCATCGTTCTCTCCCAGATCCTTTGGTTCTATCGGCCAACGGAGGAGGTCAAAAGACCCACCCTCTCCTCCTTCTTAATCCTCAATGGTCTGATTCTTCTCTTCTGCCTTCCCTGGATCCTTTTTGTAGGTCTCCATTACAAAGGCCAAACGATCATGGACCCACTCCATACCGAAACCCCCGGTTCTTTTGGATATATCCTCTATGGAATATTAAACGATTGGGTTCCCCATGCCCCTCTCATGATTGTCTCGGTCCTCCTCCTCATTCTCTTACCCGTTTTCTCCAAATTTCGTAAGAGTGCCCTTGTCCTTTTTGCGGTCTTCTTCCTTCCCATAGGAGGGCTCTACTTATTTTGTAAATTATTCAATGTCACCCATTTCGTCACCTCCCGGTACTTCATCAATTTCCTCCCTCTCTTCTTCATCGCCCTATTCTCATCCCTTGATGCCATTGAAATGAGGTTTGAAAGATTGAGAAAGTTTTTACGCTTGAGGTTGCTCTTCGTGATCCTCCTCATCGCATCCAATCTCATCATCCTTCCCCTCTATTACCGCTCCGAAAAGGAAAACCTCAGGGGCTTAGTCGCTTATCTAAAAGGCACACTTCGAGAGGGGGATAAGATTTTTGTTGGGGCGCCAGGGTATATGCCCGGAATCCTTCACTATTTCGGATATCATCCGGAAAGTCGCCACCACATTATGACGACTACGATTGATTCAGAAAAAATAATTCAGATTCAAAAGTCCTTTATTTATCGAAACAGAGCGTTCACGATTTATTATTCCAAGACATGCTGCACTCAGTATGTTGCGGACGGAGGGCGAGTCTGGATCATTGTAGGAAAATGGACTGCGAAATGGATTAAAGACAGTTCCCCCAGCGTCTTGAAAGGGTATTTCGATGGAAGCTTTCTCAATTTCAGTCGATTTCCAACAGATGCTTCCATATATCTTTTTCTCTGGGATCCATCATCGCCTGAAGAGAAGGGGATTGATATGCCAATTGAGTGAGAACTTTTGGTCGAAAGCTGACGAAAAAGAGGCTGATCCTTTAAAGACTCAAAGCGAAGGATGATAACGGTTCACCCAGAGCTCCCAAACAAGCAGGGTCCAGAGTTGCTTTCGATTGTCTCTCTTATTCGTCAAATGATCCTGAAGAAGAGCAGTGACATATTCGGGATTCAGGAATCCCTCTCGACCGATTCGATCCCGAGAAAGCAAATCCCCAAACAACTCTTTGAGCGGCCCTTTGACCCATTTGGCAATCGGAACTCCAAAGCCTTTCTTCTTTCTGTGAATGATCTCTTTGGGCAGAAATGATTCCATTGCCTTCTTGAGTATATATTTTGACGTAAATCCTTTTAATTTTAACGAAGAGGGTAATCCCATGACGAACTCCACTAATTCATGATCGAGGAGAGGCGCTCTTACTTCAAGCGAACATGCCATGCTTGCGCGATCCACCTTAACCAGAATCGCCTCTTGAAGATAGAGCTTCAAATCGAGAAATTGAAGGAGGCTTGTCCGATCAGTCAACGGAAAAGCGCTCTCGTAGGTGGAAATCTCCTCCACCAATCGATCTCGATTGAGCTGAAAACCGATGCCTGAAGATAGGACGCGATCCAGGTCCGGGAATGGAAAAGAACCGAGCCAGACAAAATTCCGGACGCTATCCTTATAACCAATGCCCGACAAAAATTTTTTTACTTTGAAATCGAAGCTGATATTATCATCCGAAACCGGAAGGAGGTTCCCCAAAAAAGTTAGCATCGGGTGAAAAGGAGACATCAGTCCCTCACAATATCTTGCAAATTTATGAGCCAGGTACGTCGGATACCCTGCAAAGAGTTCATCTCCTCCGTCCCCCCCAAGAGCCACTTTCACATATTCCCGCGTAAATTTCGAAAGAAGGTAGGTAGGTAGAATCGATGCATCTGCCATGGGTTCATCCAAAATATCAGGAAGAAGGGGGATGATATTCAGTAGATCATCGGGAGTCATTCTTTGCTCATGGTGTTCCGTTCCAACCCTTGTTGAGGCCAACAAAGCATATTTTGATTCATCAAAAGAGGGATCTTCAAAACCAATTGAAAAAGTTCTGATTTTCTCAGGGCTCTCCTGCTGGGCCAGTGCAGTAACCGCGCTTGAATCGATCCCTCCGCTCAGGAAGACTCCCAGGGGAACGTCGCTGACAAGCCTGCGCTTTACGGACTGCCTCAGAAGTTCCGTTACCCTTACCACCGCCTCATTTTCTGAAAACGTTCCTTCTGTCTTGAGTGAATTAAAAGGGGTCCAGTACTCCCTCACATCCAATCCTTTTCCATCCCAAATGAGATAGGAAGCGGGGGGTAGCTTTCTGGCATCACAAAAGATGGTATGAGGACAAGGGACGAATTCAAAAAAGAGGTACTTCGTCAAAGAAAGGGGATCCACCCTTCTCGGAAACCCGGAATAGCTCAAGATCGCCTTCAACTCCGATGCAAAAAGAAGAGTTTCGTCCATCAGGCTGTAATAAAGCGGTTTTTTCCCCAAACGGTCTCTCGCAAGAACGAGCCGATTTCTCTTTTCATCCCAGATTCCAACCGCAAACATTCCGTTGAACCGTTTGAAACATTCTTCTCCATACTCCTCATAAGAATGGGCGATGACTTCCGTATCCGAGCGCGTTTCGAATCGATGGCCCCTCCCCTTTAAATCTTCTCTCAATTCCTTGAAATTATAGATCTCTCCGTTAAACGTCACCCATACTGCCCCGTCCTCGTTCGATAAGGGCTGGTGTCCAGCGGCCAGATCGATAATGCTTAGACGACGATGTCCGAGGAAGACAAAGGGGCCTTTCTCATCCAAGGGCCGGATGTATTCTCCCTCTTCGTCGGGCCCTCGATGGACGAGAATGTCCCGCATTTTTTTTAGAATTTCATGTTTCGGAATGTTAACCGCCTTTGAGGTGAGAAACCCGACAATGCCACACATAGAAGTTTACGGGATCGTTTCCTTAATTTGATAGGTAGGTTTTCCTTGAGATTCGTAGTAGGTTCGAGTCAGGATTTCGGCAAGGAAACCCATTAGAATGGAGAGAAAACCCAACATGAAAAGAAGAACACATAATAAAGGGAGAGGTGTCAAAATAAATGAAACCCCTTCAACCAATTTTAGGTAAATGGCAAATCCTCCGGAAAAAAAGCCGCCCAAGATCATAAGAAGTCCCAATCCTCCGAAAACGTAAATGGGCTTCTGAGAGTAGGATAGGAGAAATTTGACCACCATCAAATCCAAAATGACCTTAAAGACCCTGCTCATACCATATTTCGATGAGCCAGACCCCCTGGCGGAGTGGCGCACGGGAATCTCCGATACGCGGGCTCCGATCCATTGAGCATAGATCGGAATGAACCGGTGCATCTCTCCATAGAGTCGAATATTCTTCAAAATATCTCTCCGGTACGCTTTGAGCGTACACCCGTAATCGTGCAGAGAAACACCCCCTATCCAGGAGATGATTTTGTTGGCAATGATGGAAGGTAATCTACGTCTTAGAAAGGGATCTTTCCGGCCTTTTCGCCACCCGCTGACCACATCGTACCCTTCTTCGATCCCTTGGAGAAGAACGGGAATGTCTTCCGGGTCGTTCTGGAGATCGCCATCCATTGGAATGATGATATCTCCCCTGGAGAAATCGATTCCAGCGCTGAGCGCCGCGGTCTGTCCGAAATTTCGTGAAAAACTAATGATTTTGATGTTCGGATTTTTATCTCTGAGCTCCAGCAAAACCTCGAGTGATCCATCCGAGCTTCCATCGTCGACAAATATCACTTCATAAGGCCTTCCTACTTTTTTCAAAGCTACCACTAATTTCTCGCATAACAATGAGAGATTCCCTTCTTCATTATAGACAGGGATCAAAATGGAGAGTGTTTCATGTAGTCTACCGTCCATTTCGTTTCATCTCCATCAATAAAGCTCGCATCAATCTTTTAATTTATTGAAAAATTTGCTTTATTATTATATCCTTCCGAAATGGAAGTCAAGAATTTATGTAGAAAAAAGTTTTGAGAGTGAAGCCTCTGCGGTGAATGGTCGCGATGAAATCTATTTCCCCTGAAAAAATAGTTAAAATTTCCATTGCCATTTCGATGATCTTCGTCACCAGCCTGATGGTATTTGGAGTGGCATCCTATTTCTATTTCACTCATGATCTGCCGAGCATCCAAACTCTAAAGCATTATAAGCCGTCCACCGTTACAAGAGTTTTTGCCGAAAACGGAGAGGTCGTTGGGGAGTTCTTTTATGAAAAAAGAGAAGTCATCTCCCTTGACAGAATCCCCAGCCATCTCATCCACGCCTTTGTCGCAGGGGAAGACGCAAAATTCTTTCGGCACAAAGGATTAGACTATCTGGCGATTCTTCGGGCCCTCCTCAGAAATATTTTCTCTGGGGAGATTGTCCAAGGAGGGAGCACGATTACCCAACAGGTAGTGAAATCACTTTTACTCTCGCCGGAAAAGAGGTTTGCAAGAAAGATCCGGGAGGCAATCTTAGCTTACAAGATCGAGAAATACCTCACCAAAGAAGACATCCTTTTCCTCTATTTGAACCAAATCTACTTAGGTCATGGGGCGTATGGAATAGCAGCAGCGGCAGAGAGTTATTTTGGGAAGACGGTTGAGGAATTGAATATAGCAGAGTCAGCCTTGCTGGCCGGCCTTCCCCAGGCTCCCACGAAGAACTCTCCTTATCAATATCCCCAGCAAGCAAAGAAGAGACAGCTTTATATTCTCAATCGTATGGTCGAGGAGGGTTTCATCTCATCGAGTGAAGCTGCCAAGGCCACTCAAACCCCGTATGTCCTCCGAAGCAAAGAGAGGCCTTCTATCGACAAGGCCTCCCATTTCGTTGAATACGTCAGACGTTATGTCGAAGAGAAATATGGTAAAGATGCTTTATACAAAAATGGGCTTCAGATCTTCTCCACCATCGATCTTCAGTTCCAGAAAACGGCTCAAGAGGCCATGGAATCCGGATTGAAGGAGATGGAAAAAAGGCAAAAATATCCAGCCGCCGACGGGCCATCAGCCCCAGAAGGTGCGCTCGTTTGTTTTAATTTGGAAACGGGATATGTCAAGGCCATGGTAGGGGGAAGAGATTTTAAGAAGAGTCAGTTTAATCGGGTAACCCAGGCTCGGAGGCAGACCGGATCCGCCTTCAAACCAATCATTTATGCCTCCGCGTTGGACAAAGGCTTTACACCTGCTTCCATCATCGTAGATTCTCCCATCGTTTTTGATTGGGGAGGCAAGAAATGGAAGCCCAAAAATTTCGGAGAAAAATTTTCTGGGCCAACTACTTTCAGGAATGCTCTCACACACTCCGTCAATATTGTAACCGTGAAGATCGCTCAAGAAATTGGCATTAACTATATCACGGACTATGCCAAGAAATTAGGCATATCCGCACCCCTTTATCACGACCTTTCCATGGCGCTCGGTACCTCCAGCATCTCTCTTTATGAATTAACAAAGGCTTATTCCGTGTTTGGCAATCAGGGCAATCTCTTCAAGCCCATCTTTGTCAAAAAGATCCTGGATAGGGATGGGAATCTTTTGGAAGAAAACCTCCCTCTGTTCTATCCTAAAGAATCGCCGACGGATGAGCAAGCCATTAGTCCCCAGACGGCCTTTTTGATTACCTATCTTTTGGAGGGTGTCGTGCAGCATGGGACGGGTTGGAGGGCCAGATCCCTGGGTAGACCCGTAGCAGCCAAAACAGGAACGACCGACCAATTTATGGACGCTTGGTTCATTGGCTATACTCCGGATTTGATCACCGGGGTATGGGTGGGTTTCGATGAAGAGAGACCCCTGGGGGAGAATGAAACTGGGGCCCGTGCAGCCTCCCCGATCTGGGTGACCTTCATGTCAAAAATATTGAAAGACAAGCCTATAAGAGATTTTGTTCCTCCCGAGGGGGTAGAATTTATGAAGATCGATCCCCAAACGGGTCACATCAGCTCGGGAAGGGAAGGCATCCTCGAATGCTTCAGGGAGGGAACAGGTCCTGCTCAAAAAGCCCCTTCGCCGCTCAATACTTCAACAGATTTCTTCAAATTCGATTTTAATCTTTCGACAAAACCCAAGTAATGCTTCTGCCATCATTTGGAGCCTCTTGAGGGGTGGAATGTTCAGGATTTTCGAAAAACCAGAATGTGAGACGGAAGGAATGCCGATTGGGGCAGGTCAAACAAATCAAGAATCGGATCAACCAATCCCATTAGGAAGCCATAGAGTTTGATCAGCCGCTTTCTGAATATGGAATTTGAATCTTCGCTCCACGATTGTATCCCCACCATTAGGTCTTTTTTACGAAAAATTTTATTCAGACATAACCCCTTCCCCAAGGCACTAGCAATTTCCCAATAGGTGCAGCCGCGAAACCCATCGGACAAAAGCGCCTCCTGGGATTGGTCCACGGGGACCCGACGGGAGCAATGACGTGCAACCCAAGTGGCTAAGCCCAGTGGTAGGTAGTTCACCAGAAAAAGATTTGAAGTGTGAAATTCCTTAATCCACAATCTGTTGGGCGTGCCCATAATGACCAGTAATCCGTTCTCTTTCAATACCCGCCATAAGTCTGCTAACACAAACCTCCTTTGATCCGGGAGGACATGTTCCATGATCGCTTGAGCCCATACAATATCAAATTCCCCATCCGAAAAGGGCAACCGATATCGCCCGTCAATATAGTCGATTTTTACCAATCGATAATCCCTTTGGAAAAAATCTTTCAGTCTTGAACTTGAAATATCTAAAAGCGTTTCATCGACCTCAACGCCTGTTACGTCGGTTGCCCCACATCTTAAGAAAATCAGGGTAGAGGCTCCTGCTCCACATCCGAAGTCAAGCATTTTTTTATCTGAAAGGCTGATTCCAAACTCCCTCAATAGAATCTCTATCTTTCTTTTGAGGTAGTTTGGATTTTCACTCCGCTCTACCTCATCTCTGAAAAATCTTCCCTTCCTTAAAGCAATCTTCGAGAGCGTTTGCAGAGATAATTGAGCTTCGAATTCACTATACGAACAATGGTAAGATCCCCCTGGCACCACATGATCTCCTTTGATGCATATTTTTTTCGAAACTCCAAAATCTCTTACATAAATCTCCAAATCTTGAAAGGTACTTGGTAGTTTTTCATAATGTTCAAATACCTTCACATTTCCCATGAGCGAGACCTGCATGAGACCTCGGTCTATCTCATCCTTTGATCTAATATCACGATTAGCCCGGGGCCATCGCCCTTTCTGGTGCAGAAAGGATGGTGCCGAAGATAGCACTCGAACCCCTCCAGGAACTACTTCCCACTAGAGCCTGAAAAAAGAAAGTGTTATTTCCAAGTAAACAAGAGTAAAGGAAATTGGGTAAAAAATCAAGCAATTTGATTCCATCGAATTGCCTCATAAAAAATGTTACCGAGAGACTGATCAAGAAGGGATCGTTACGTTATAAGAAAGTCTCTCGTAAAAGAAAAACCGCCATCCTGGACGAATTCTGTGCCACTTGTCAATGCCACCGCAAACATGCTATCCGATTACTGCGAAGTTTCAGACAATTTATCAAACCCAAAATCAAGAAACGAGGAAGGACTCCTCTCTACCCTAAAGCATCTATCCTAAAGCCCCTGAAACAAATCTGGCTGGCAGCCAATCTCCCCTGTTCAAAACGCCTCAAGGTGATCTTACCTCTGTGGCTCCCAGGATATGTCCAACTCTTTGGCCCTCTGCCTCTGCCCGTTGTCAAAGCCCTCAACCATATCTCTCCCTCTACCATGGATCGGCTGCTCAGTCCTACCCGAATCCAATGCAGGAAACGTGGCCGATCCACGACCAAACCAGAAACCCTCTTAAGAAAGCAAATCCCTATCAAAACCAATCAATGGGACCAATCTCAACCCGGCTTCCTCGAAGCCGACACTGTCGCCCATTGCGGCGATTCCCTCTCCGGTATGTTCGCCTATACCATTGATTGCGTCGATATTGCCACCGGCTGGACCGAACAACGGGCCGTCTGGGGCAAAGGAGAAACGGACACCCTCGAACAGATCAAACAGATCGAAAAGGCTTTGCCCTTCCCCCTGCTTGGCTTCGATTGCGATAACGGCGGCGAGTTTCTCAACTATCACCTCCTAAGACATTTTACCAAAAGACAACATCCCGTCCATTTTACCCGTAGCCGCGCTTATCACAAAGATGATAACGCCCATGTCGAACAAAAGAACTGGACCCACGTCCGCCAATGGCTCGGATATCAACGCCTCGATGACCCCAGAGTCGTCCCTCTCCTCAATGACCTCTATACCAAAGAGTGGAGACTCTTCCATAATTTCTTCTGCCCCTCCATGAAGCTCATCTCTAAGGAAAGGATCGGTTCCAAAACCATTAAACACCATGACCCTCCTAAAACCCCTTACCAGAGAACCCTCCAATCTCCCCAGGTCCTTCTCTCTGACAAAAACAACCTCTCCAAACAACTTGAACAGCTTAATCCTTTTGTGCTAAGAAAGGCCATGGAGAATAAACTTAATAGAATCCTCAAACCCTTTACCAAACGCTCCCTCGCCAACAACCCTCTCCGGTAACATTTTCTAATGAGGCAACAGGCCATCTTAAACAGGAGTAAAATAGGTGAGAATCCGGAGAAATAATCAGGGCAGTGTTAATAAAGCGTTAATAAGATTTCAACAAGGGAGGTCCTACCCTACCCGAAGGGGGAAAGCCAATTTCCCTATTGGCCTGGGCCTCCGTCTTCTCTTAGGGGTCGTGAAGGGAGACGACATTGGAAGAAAAAACATTTCAATCTTTTCTGAATAAGATCATCCCTGATTATCCAAGCAATTTAGTTCATCACAATTACCAAACAATCTTCCAGGGATAAGACACGAAACAGAAGGATTATTTCACTAAAGTTCTTTTGAATCATCCCCAAGTCTTAATTGCCTACGCCTATGTTTATACGTCAATTCAAGATTATGATTTTAGGAATTAACTATTCAAATATATAACTCCAGGGGTTTATAAACTTATTAAGAAGAAAAATAGAAAGGGTTTTACAGCTTTTGGTCGTGAATTAAGAGAATTTGAGAATGGAATTATAAAACTATCTCTTTCAATTCCTGGTCAAGGCAAATGGAATGAAAATACGATTTACCATCAAAAACTTGAAGATTTAAGTGATTTATTTTGGGTTGTTAATCGGTCAGATATTTCTGAACCCCTCCCCATTGTCAAGACAAAATATTGGGGGGTATATGGTGCATAGTTTGAGCCTGCTCAAAGGGAGAGAAGCTCCCTTGCTGTGGGAAGTAGACCTCGTGAGGCGTTTGATTCCTCAAAGCGCTGTGCGGTCTCTCCCGATTGTAGAACTCAAAATACCTCGCCAGTCCGTCCCGAGCGTCTTTAACTTCCCGGTATTCCCTCAGATAG
>Ga0315282_10011188_pt1 | contig 13945 bp, 13 predicted proteins | sample YL17G07_20_MG_FD_203693 | JGI IMG/M metagenome (GOLD analysis project Ga0315282, IMG submission 203693) | Sediment microbial communities from Yellowstone Lake, YNP, Wyoming, USA - YL17G07_20 | ecosystem: Environmental > Aquatic > Freshwater > Lake > Sediment | place: USA: Wyoming | collected... | reverse complement strand
TTGAGCTCCTTCGTGAACTGCCGTCGAGACAAACCCATGACTCAATCCTCCCTCCAATGGCATTTTCATACCATTCGCTGATTTTTGAGTCTTAACCGTTTGTCTCAAAAATGGGGACAAGTCCACTGTGGCATATGCAATCGCACACGCCACTGGTTTCCGGCGCGCATGGTAAACTGACACGATGGACTGTGTGTTTAACACTCTCTAACCTGTAAGCAACGGATGTTGAGATGGAAGTTTCTAGCTGTTACGGACGGACGTTCCTGAAAATCACCCAAATGGTGCACGACGAGCCCATCAGCGGAAAAGTCTTCGGCTATTTTGTGGACCAGCCCGGGCCATTTGTTAGAGAATGGACCGCCACTTTTAACCGCGAGGTCTGGGTGGAGGGTTCTGCCTGCTCCGACTTCGAGAAGTGTTGTCAACTGTCGCAGGGAACGCTGCTGATGAAACTAGCCTTGAAGTATTGATAGAGTGCGTTTCGCTACCGCTTCTTATGAGGTATATCGTTCATGTTCGTTCCAACCGTTTATGCTTTAGCACTCTTCATGATGATCCTCAGCATGATTGCTTGGGGCAGTTGGGTCAACGTCCACAAGCTTTGCAGGAACTGGCGTTTTGAACTCCTGTATTGGGATTATGTTTGGGGCATCCTGCTCTGCTCCCTGATTGCCGGAGTGACCTTCGGCCGTACTGATCCAAGTAGCCCGGATAGCTTCTTTCTAAACCTGACTGCGGCCAGTACCCTCCACCACGTCTGGGCTATCCTGGCTGGAACGGTCTTCAATCTCGGCAATATCCTCGTGGTGGCTGCCATCAGTGTAGCGGGCATGGCCGTGGCGTTCCCCGTGGGCGTCGGCCTGGCTTTGGTGATTGGCAGCATCCTTAACTACGTACTCAAACCGACAGGGAATCCCTGGTTGTTGTTTGGCGGGCTCACCTTGATTTGCCTGGCCATTATCCTGGACGCCGTGGCTTACCGGAAGCGCTCGAGTGGCGTTGCCGTGCCCACGATAGGTCTTGTCCTGAGCGTCGGGGGTGGAGTTTTCTTGGGGTTGTTTTACCCGTTCATTGTCAAAGCCACAACTGGTGAAGGTCACCTGGGACCATACACTGTGGCCTTCATGTTCGCCGTGGGGGTCACGCTGAGCAACTTCCCTTTCAACTACCTCTATATGCGCTTTGCTCCGAGCGGTCCACCCATCGAGATAAAGGAGTATTTCGTCGGCTCCCGTAGTTCCCACTTCTGGGGTCTGTTCGGCGGGCTTGCATGGATGGCGGGAACCATTTGCAACTATGTGGCCTCCTACGGGCAAATGGTTGGCCCGGCAACTTCCTACACCATCGGTCAGGGCTCGACGATGGTCGGGACGATTTGGGGGGTGTTCGTGTGGAAGGAATTCCGTGGTGCGGGCCGCAGCGTTCAGCTTCTCCTTGCGCTGATGTTCACCTTCTTTATAGCTGGACTGACGTGCGTCGCCCTGGCACCGATTGTCCACTGGTAAGGGATAGTTGTGAGTCTGGGTTCACATATTGATTCCCAACGATGGCGTGTAGTTCAAGCGTTTATCTATTACGGGAGCCGTGCAAGCATTCGACGACATGGTTGCTTGACACCCGGACTCATTCGAAAGAAGGAGTTTCCGCTCTACGTCACGGGAGCGGTTTCCGGGGCGCACATCAATCCGGCGATTACGCTCTGCTTGGCCGTCTTTCGCAAGTTCCCGCCGCGCAAGATTACCCCCTACATCGTGGCCCAGGTGTTGGGGGCCTTTGCTGCGTCCGCCGCGATCTTCCTTTGCTGGCGAGGGTTTTGGGCGCCGACGGCGACGAAGCTCGGCGTGACCGTTGGCCAGCCCGGCAGCCAGAAGTTGATGATGGTCTTCGGCTGTTTCTATCCCAACCCTGGCTTGGTCGGCACCACTCCTGAGGACTTCGCCAAGGTCACGGCCGGCAGCGCCTTCTTCCTGGAAGTGGCAATGACAGCCCTGCTGATGATGGCTGTCCTGGCGCTCGGTGACGAACGCAACACGCAGGCGCCCAAGAGCAACCTCACGCCGATGTTCGTCGGCCTGACGGTGATGCTCCTGGTGGGGGTTGGTGGTTCCGTGACCATGGCGGCGCTGAACCCAGCCCGTGATTTCGGCCCGCGTCTTTTCGGCTACGTTGTGGGCTACGGCCCCATTGCCTTCCCGGGGCCGCGCGGGAACGAGTGGTGACTGTACATCCTTGCTCCCACCGTAGGCGCGCTGGTCGGCGGGGCAGTGTATGATGGTCTTGTGCGGCGCTCCTTTCCGCCGTCGGCGGCATAGGCGCGCCAGTTCAGCTCGGGAGGCTCGATGAAAACAGCGTTTTTGACCGGCCTCAGGCAAATGGAAATCCGCGAGGCGCCTGAACCGAAGTTGACCGGCCCGCGTGATGTGCTCCTGCGGATTGACACGGTCGGCGTGTGCGGTTCCGATGTCCACTACTACGCCACGGGGCGAATCGGGTCCCTGGTGGTTGAATACCCGTTCGTCGTGGGCCACGAGTGTGCCGGAACCGTGCTCGAAGTGGGAGCCGAGGTCACTGACGTGAGCGTCGGCCAGCGCGTGGCCGTTGACCCGCTGGTGACCTGTGGCCAATGCGACCAGTGCCGTGCGGGCCGCACGCACACCTGCCGACATCAGCGCTTCCTCGGATGCCCAGGGCAGTTGCCGGGCTCGCTCTGCGAATACCTAGTGATGCCGGCGGAATGCTGCTACGCGCTGCCGGATTCGATGAGCCTGGCCCAGGCGGTGATGGTCGAACCGTTTTCGATCGGCCTGTACGCGCAGCGCATGGCCCGCGCGCGCCCGGGAGCGAAGATCGCGATTCTCGGCTCGGGACCCATCGGCTTGTCTGTTCTGCTCGCCTTGCGCGCGGCGGGCGAATACACCATCTACGCCACCGATCTCATCCGGGAGCGTTTGGAAGTTGCGCGGCGGTGCGGGGCCGACGGGGTCGGGAATCCGAGGCGCGAGGACATCGTCGCCGCCTTCAGCCAGCTCGAGCCCCTGGGGATGGACCTCGTCTTCGAATGCGCAGGCCAGCAGGAGACGCTCGACCAAGGGGTGGAATTGCTGAAGCCCGGCGGCAGGCTGCTGATGGTCGGCATCCCGGAAGTTGAACGGGTCGGTTTCAGCATCCACACCTTGCGGCGAAAGGAGCTGCGGCTGGAAAACGTCCGGCGACAGAACCAGTGCATGGCCCCGGCCATTGAGCTCATCGCACGCGGCGCCGTGGACGTGGATCAGCTTGTGACCCACCACTTCCCCTTGGCTGAGACCCAGGCCGCCTTTGACCTTGTGGCCGGCTATCACGACGGGGTGGTGAAGGCCCTCATCCATGTCTCCCCCCTTTCGTCAGGCGGGAGCTAACCGGCTCGAACCTGCGCTGCCCGAGGGTCGGGTTCAACGTGCAGCGAACGCACTTTCGGAGGATGAAGATTGGACTTCCTGCCCAGATTCCCTTCCAATCGGCAGGTCACGTTGGCAGCTAGCCCGGCTTTCTCACCACGAGTGTGAGGGGGCGGTCTGTAGGTGTACTTGAGGGGAGAAAGGCGGGGGGCGAGGGATGCAGTGCGGGGGAGGTGGCGAGGGCTCTTCCGAGGGCTTCGAGACTCGAGGGGCCGGTTGCCGAAATCTGGGTTGACATTCCGGGAGTTCTCGGGCGCGGCTACAGAACCTATCTCTACCAGCACATCGCCAGTCTTCAGCCCGACTGCGTCGTCATGATGAACAACGGCGGGGGCGACGGCTCGAACTATGACGTCAGCTATGCGTGGCCCTCGGATTTGATCGCCATCGAGCGCAACCTGCCGCCCGCGACCGGCCACGTGCGCTGGCGGGCCATCGAAGGCAGGCGCTATTACCTGCCGGGCGAGGTATGCGATCCCGTTGGCAAGCATTGGTTCTACGTGGAGGGCGACCAGCCGCGGTCGGAAGACGTGCTGCTGAGCATCCTGACGGAAACTCGGAAAAGAGGAGCGAATCTGCTGCTCGATGTTGGGCCGAACACGCACGGCCTCATTTCCGACGCATACCGCGACGCCCTGATGCGCCTGCGGAAGAATGCGAAACTGTAAGGCGGACCTTTTGAAGGCGCGGCGGGTGCAGGTTTCGCGCCGCAACGACCCGGACGATTGAATCCACGGCAGCGGTGATGCGGGCAGGTGGCTGCCTTGGTGCTCCAGGGCTTGGGCAAGGCTGCTCCTGCCGCCGTTCCCGAACTCATTGAGGCGCTGAAGGATTCTGTGTCCCCGACGCGGTTCATGGCCGCGATCGCGCTGGGGCGAATGGGTGACGCCGCTCGGTCGGCCGTTCCGGCCCTGATAGAGAGGCTCCGGGCTCCGGATGAGGAATTCCGGGTCCGGCGGAACATCATCCGTGCGCTCGGCAGCATCGGTCCGCCGGCGGTCAGCACCATTCCGGCCTTACAGGAGGCCCGCAAGCAGGAGGGTCTGGAGCAGGAGGTCGGCGGAGCCATCATGCGGATCCACGGCCAGTCCCCTCCCACCTGGCACTGAGACGATAATCCGGCGTGAAGTCTCGCTGAAGTCACGTCGCCTATGGAGGTCTAGCATGCGTTACATCCTCATGATCGTGCTTTTGCTCGTCCCCGTCGGGGCGCTGGGGCAGAGTGCGGCTACAGACCTGCTTGATCCGCTGAATTTTCCACGCCTCAAGAGCTTTGGGGCGTACCGTTCTTCCAGCAACAACCTCTATATGGACAGTAACGATGACTGCAAACACCCCATCCCCGGCGAGACCGTCGAACTCGCCAACCTGGAAGGCCCGGGGATCGTGACCCACATCTGGATTACCGTTGCCGACAGCGAGTATGCTTGGCCGCGGCTTTTGCGTCTGCGCGCCTATTACGACGGACACCAGACGCCCAGCGTGGACGTCCCGCTGGGAGATTTCTTCGGTGTAGGCCACGGTTACGAACGAAACTTGAACTCGCTGATGATCCGCAACGCCTCCTTCGGCCGGGCGCGCAATTCCTACTGGCCCATGCCCTTCCGCAAATCCTGCAAGATTACGTTGACGAATGAGGGCCAGCGCCGCGTCACCAGCCTTTACTATCACGTGGACTGGCAAAAGCACGATTCGTTGCCCGAAGACATCGGCTACTTCCACGCTTACTACTGCCAGGGCACGCCGCCGCCGTCGGGGAAACTGTACACGTTTCTGAATATTCGGGGCGAGGGCCAGTACGTGGGCTCGGTGCTGAACATCATCCAGACGCAGATGGGCTGGTTCGGTGAGGGCGACGATATGTTCTACGTGGACGGCGAGCCCACCCCGCGCATCGAGGGCACGGGAACAGAGGACTATTTCAACGACGCTTGGGCCCTGCGCGTCTCCGACGGAGCTTGGACCGGCATCCCGGTGGCCGAAGGCGAGGGCTATGGCGCCCGCCTCACCGGTTATCGCTGGCACGTGGTCGACCCGGTTCCCTTCAAGAATTCGTTGCGTGTCGCCATCGAGCACTTCGGCTGGACGTACAATCCCGACGGCACGGCGCGCTCCGGCTTCGAGGAGCGTTCCGACTTCTTTTCGAGTGTTGCCTTCTGGTATCAGAAAGGCGTGAACGAAGACCTGCCCGAGCCTCCGTACGGCGCGGCCCGCCTGCCGTTCGGCAACGCCCTGCAGATCGAAGTAGAGAACAGCCTGCCGGATGTGACTACCGAGAAGGGCGAGGCCTCGGTGCAGAAAGAAGTCTTCTGGTCGAAAGACTTGCTGTTTCTCAAGGCGGAGGGGAAGGGGGCAAAGATCAACATTCCCTTTGACGTTCCCCGGGATAGCTACTACGAGGTCATCGCGCAGATTGCCCAGGCCCCGGATTACGGCGACTACATGGCCACGCTCGACGGCCAACAGACCAACTCGACGCTGATCACCTGGGGGCCACTCCAAACGCAGGCACCCCCCGGCGAAGTTATCCACACCTACCAGCCGGAGATCTTCGTGGGCATCGATCATCGGCTGGGCTGGTTCAAGCTTTCGAAGGGCCGCCACGTCTTGGCGTTTACGTGTGTGGGCAAAGACAACCTCGCCACCGGATACAACCTCGGCGTTGACGGGGTGGTGCTGGCGGAAATCGAGAACGGTGAAGCGCTAACACGTGCAACCGGCGCCGGTCTGCCCCAGTACGAAACGATCGAACCCCTCATCCCAGAGCATGCTCCGGTCACCGGCATCATTTATCGCGGCAAGCCTCTGAGCTTCTACCTCGAGCAGTTCAAGCAGGCGCCGCCCGAGCACCGCGCGGATGCGATCCGGGCGACCGGGTCGTTTGACGGAGACGCCGCGCCGGCAGTGAACGAGCTCGCCGCGGCGCTTTCCGATCGCGACCCGGAGGTGCGTGGCGCCGCCGCCTGGGCGCTGTCTCGGGTGGGCCCCCAAGCCTCGGTGGCCGCCTCGGCGGTGGCGAGGCTTCTGAAGGACGAGGACACTCCGGTACGCGAATCCGCTGCCCTCGCCTTGCGAGAGATGGGGAAGGGAGCTGCCGTGGCCATTCCGGACCTCTGCGTGGCGTTGAAGGACCCGGCGGGCACCGTCAGAATGACCGCGGCGCTGGCGCTGGGGCGGATGGGCGAGGCCGCCAACTCGGCTGTTCCGGCTCTGGTAGCGGCTTTGGAGGTTCCCGACCAGTTGCAACTTTCCAGCGAAGGGGTGCAGGTGATTCGTAACATTGCCTATGCGCTCGGAGACATTGGCCCTGAGGCGCGCAGCGCTGTCCCCGCGCTGAAGCAGATCCAACACCTGCGTGTCAGATATATGGCGGAAGAAGCGATAGCAAGGATCGAGGGCAGAGCGGCTTCCACTTGGCATTGATACGGAAGCTTTAAGCGCACTTCAAGTCGGTGCCCGTGGAGGAAGCGTAGGCCCGGAGGATGCGTCGCACACGCGGCTTGTGTCAATGACGAGCCGATATTTATTGCTGTTGGTCAGCGCCCTGCTTATCTTAGGGTTGGCCTTCCTTACTATTCTGCCTCCGGCTGAGCCGGCAAAATCCGGAAGCCGGGATGCCGTTCTGAAGATTGCCATTCCTGACGACGTGGAGACAGTCGATCCGCCTTTCTCACATTTCCAGATCTCGAACGAAGTCAACTACAACATCTACGATCAGTTCTTCGCGTACGGGCACGACGACGCTCCCGCGGGATACCGCATCTACAACCCACAGAAGATCCTTGGGTCCGCCGTGGAGTCATGGAAAACCTCCGACGATGAGAAGACAATTGTCCTCAACTTCCGGCGCACGGCGCGGTTCGCAAGAACCGGCAAACCTGTCACGGCGGACGATGTAATCTACTGGTTCGATCGAGCAAAGGCCCTGAAGGCGGGCACCTGGTTCAACATAGAATCTGCGGACATCGAAGGTTGGCGCAAGACGGGCGATTACGAAGTCACCCTTCATTTCCGGAGACCCAATCCCTTTTTCTTCTTCCTCTTCCGGGACCAGTCGCAGGCACCCATGGAAAAAGAGGTCATGGAGAAGCACGCTGACGGGGATGATCCCTGGAGCACCAAGTGGGCCGCCAGGAACGATGCCGGCAGCGGGGCCTTCTATGTTGAGAAATGGGTACCCGGCGTCGAGGTGACACTGCGTGCCAACCCCTACTACTGGCGTGGCCCTACCGCTTTTCAGAGAGTCTCGCTCTATATCGTTCCTTCTTCCGCGGGACGCGCACTGCTCTTGGCGCGTGGGGCGGTTGACATTGCTGAGCAGCTCGGAACGATTGAGATCGACAACCTGCGCGAAGTACAGGGTATCAAAGTCATCACGGTGCCCAGCCGGAACCAATACCTCCTGGGGTTGACCAACACCATTGCACCTTTCACGAGCCGTTTGGTGCGCCAAGCGCTGGCCTATGCTGTTCCGTACGATACGATCGTCAAGGATGTTTTCAGTGGTCAGGCTCTGAAATCGCGCGGACCGATTCCGGTAATGGGACAATTCCACGACGGGACGTTTTGGCCTTACTCGACAGATTTCGATAAGGCCAAGAGCCTGCTCAGGCAAGCAGGATTTCCGGAGGGTTTCAGTTTTGTCCTTGCGGTAGCCTCCGGCGATCCAACTGCCATGGAACTCGCCGTCCTATTGCAGAGCAGTTTCAAGAAAGTCGGAGTCTCCCTGAGCATCGACCCGCAGACGGCTGCCGTCTTCGCCGAGCGCCTGGACAAGCGGAGCCACCAGGCATGGCTCCGGCCCCTTTTGCTCTACGTCGATGATCCGGGATATATGGGCGCCTTTCACTATCGGACCACGGCCATTCTGAACTGGATGGCTTACAGCAATCCTGATGTCGACCGGCTCTTTGACCACATCAATCTCTTGTGGAGGCCGCAGGACGATGAGCAAAAGACGCAATTGTGCCGGCAAGTGCAGAAGTTGATTAGCGACGACGCACCGGTTCTCTACCTCGGGGAGCCCAACTTCAACCTTGCCGTGCGCGACGACATCGTCGGTTACGTTCATCAACCGGACCACCTGCTCTGGTATGCTCCGCTGCGCCGCAAGTAAGGAGAGCGTGCTTTGGGAAAAGCTGGTGTGCCCCAAGATGCCCGGTGTTGGTCGCTCGACTGAGAACCCAACACGGCCATAGCCGGCGGGAAGTCTGGCGTGCTCGGAGGAGCAATAAGAGTCAGATCATGCGTGCGACACGGCTGAGACCGGTTTGGTACCTTCTGAAGCGACTGGGCGCTGTGTGTCTTGTGCTCTTTGGGATCTCTTCGGTTACCTTTCTGGTGACCCGAGTCCTGGGCAATCCCGTGTATCTTCTGGTAGGCCATCAGAAAAGCCCCGAGATCATCAGCAATATGATCCATCGCATGGGGCTGGACCGTCCCTTGCACGAACAGTACTTCCGGTACCTGTGGAGCGTTGCGCACGGCGATCTGGGAGTTTCCCGGTACACGTTTCGGCCAGTTTGGGATGACATCGCCTTTCGCCTGCCGGCGACGCTGGAGTTGGTCTTCTTCGCCATGACCCTCATCGTCCTGGTGGGTATCCCCCTCGGTATTCTGGCGGCCTGGAAGCGCGGGACTTGGCTGGATCATCTTGTTCAAGCGATGTCTCAATTGGGGGCCAGCGTTCCGAATTTCTGGTTGGGCCTGTTGCTCATCTATTTCTTGTTCTATATCGTCCCCGTATTTCCACCTCCGCTGGGGCGGCTGGATGATCCGGGGCAGGCCCCCTCTGCCGTCACCGGGTTGTTGCTGGTGGATAGTCTTCTGGCAGGGGACCTCGGCGCCTTGTTCTCCGCCTTGAAGCACTTGGTGCTGCCAGCAGTCACCCTCGCCGCCGGCGCGGCCCCCGCCACCATGCAAATCACACGGGACAGCCTGATTCAGATTTTGTCGAGCGACTTCATCCGCACGCCCTTGGCATACGGGATGGACAAGAGACGCGTCTATTTTCGGTACGCGCTGAAGAACACGCTCGTACCCGTGACTACGGTCCTCGCCATGACCATGGGGTTTCTCATGAGCGGCACGGTTCTGGTGGAAACCGTTTACTCCTGGCCGGGCCTGGGGATGTATGCCGTATCCGCCATGAGTCATTTCGACTATGAACCGATCATCGCGGTCGTGCTACTGAGTGCTTTCTTCTATGCTTTGGCCTACTTGGTTGCTGATTTTTCGCATTTCGTCATCGACCCTCGCCTTCGCGTTCGGTGAACGATTTCGGAGAGGGGAGCCATGACGATTTCAGGTAACTTCGCAGTTTCCGCTGCCTTGGGACGGTGGCGGCGCTTGCAGGCCCTGCTTCTCTCGCCTCCCGCGATTGTCCTCGGGGTGCTGGTGATGCTGGCACTTCTGGCCCCCCTGTTGACACCTTACGATCCGGTAACACCTTTTCCGGCGGACAGGCTACAACCACCTTCCCCGCGACATTGGTTCGGGACTGATCCATTGGGGATGGATGTCTTCTCGCGAGTTCTTTATGCGACACGCGTCGACCTGACTGCTGCCGTGGCCTCCGTACTCCTAGGTATCTTCGTGGGGGCTCCCCTGGGTGCGCTGGCGGGCTACGTGCGCGGGTGGCTGGACGAAGTTCTGACGCGCTGCACCGAGATCATGCAGGCTTTCCCCCAGATCTTGTTTGCCATGGCGATATTCGCGGCCGTGGGGAGCAGTCTCAAGAACCTTATCTTCATTCTGGCTTTCTTCAACGTGCCCGTGTATTTGCGAATGGTTCGTAGCTCCGCCCTCCCCTTGCGCGAAAGCGAGTTCGTGCTCGCAGCCCGGTGTGCAGGCCATTCGACCTTCAGCCTGGTAATCAAGCATATTCTTCCCAATACGCTCGTACCGATCTTCTCGCAGTTCTCACTCAGCATTGCCTACGCCATCCAGATGATTGCCGGATTGAGCTTCATCGGCCTGGGTGTGCACGTCCCGCAGGCGGAATGGGGCTCCATGATCAATCTCGGCGCAGGCTACGTCATTTTCGGGAAATGGTGGGCAGCTTTCTTCCCGGGCCTCGCCGCGTTTGTTGCCTCCTTCGCGCTGAACGGGCTGGGCCGGCGCCTGAAGGAATTGCTGGTCCGATAACCCATGGATTCTTCCATGCTTCTGTCCGTCGAAGGGCTGCAGGTCGAGATCAAGGCCAGATCCGGGACTCTGCAAGTGGTCCGGAACGTCACCCTGAGTGTCCGATCCGGCAGTTGGCTGGGACTGGTGGGCGAGAGCGGTTCCGGGAAATCCATCCTGGCTCTAGCGATCCTTCGCTTGCTCCCTCCGGCGGCGACGATTACTTCCGGAAGCGTTGTCTATCAGGATCGCAATCTGCTGAAGCTGAGCGAAGCGGAGATGGAAAAAGTCCGAGGACAGGACATCAGCGTGGTCTTTCAAAATGCCTTGACCGCTTTGAATCCCCTTTTCACCACGGGTGAGCAGGTCGCCGATATCTACCGCTTCCATCAGCGAGCCAGCACTGAAGAGGCGAGGGAAAAGGCCGTCGCCATGTTCGGCGCGTTGGGGCTTTCGGATCCCGAGAGCACCGCACGCATGTACCCTCACCAACTGAGTGGAGGTATGGCGCAGCGAGTGATGATTGCGATGGCGCTCCTTGGCTCTCCCCGCTTGCTGATTGCGGATGACCCGACCAGCACGCTGGATGCCACCATCCAGGCGCAAGTTCTGGACGTTCTGGTGGACCAAGTCAGCCAGAGAAGGATGTCAATGCTCCTTATCTCGCGCGACATCCGGCTTGTCAGCGCGCTGTGCAGCGAGATTGCGGTGATGCGGGCGGGAGAAATCGTGGAATCTGGACGTGTCGGTGACATCCTGAGCGGGCCCACGCATCCCTACACGATGCAACTGCTCCGGGACGCGGATCTCAAGATGCAGGAGTCTTCTCCGGGTGTTTAGGAGGGAGCACCTCAGGTGACCTCTAACACTTTACCGCGCGGATCAACGCCTTTCCTGGAAGCTGTGGACGTGCGCAAGGGCTACCGCGTTCATACTGCCTGGACTCGCTTCGCATCCATCACAGCCGTGGAGGGAGTGAGCGTCCGGGCCTGGGAAGGGAAGACCCTGGCAATCGCCGGAGAAAGCGGGTGCGGCAAGTCAACACTGGGCCGGCTTTTGCTGGGACTCGTGTGGCCGGAAGGAGGCGAAATCCGATTCGCGGGCTACCCCCTGGCTGCCCTGCGTGAATCGAACTGGCTGGACTTCCGCAGATCCGTGCAGATGGTTTTTCAAAACCCCTTGGCTTCCTTCAACCCGATGTTGACTGTCGCCGGAACGATCTCCGACGCCATGCGCCTGCGGAATGACCTGCCCTCCCGGGCATCCAAGAAGGAAGAGGCGGAGCGTTTGGCGAGCCAGATCGGTCTCGAGGCCTCACTGCTGAAGCGCTATCCATCCGAGATGAGCGCCGGTCAGTTACAGAAAGCCGGCATCGCGCGAGCCTTGGCGACGAAACCGCGGATGGTCTTCCTGGATGAGCCGACCTCGGCCCTCGATGCTTCCGGCCGGCGTCAGATTGTTGATCTCCTCTTGGCGCTGCAGTCAGACGTCGGGCTGGGATATGTGCTGGTCGCGCACGACTTCCATTTGATCGGGACGATGGCCCACCATATCGTAGTAATGTACCTGGGCCAAGTTGTGGAGGAAGGGCCGGCGGCGGAGGTTCTCCGGCGCCCCTTGCATCCCTATTCCCGCGCGCTCCTGGCGGCCTCGTACGTCCCGTCGGCCCGCCAGAGCAAGTGGCGAATCCGAGGCGAAGTGGCGCAACTTCCAGCCGGGTATCAAGGTTGCAGGCTTTACCGGCGCTGTCCTTATGCGGTCTTGGGTTGTCAGGAATTGCAGACGCTGGTGGCCATCCGGCCGCCGCACAGCGTGCGATGCTGGCGGGCAGCCGAGATTGCGGGTACCTCCAACAACTTGGAGAGGAAGAACGATCGAGGCTAAATTCAGCGGGAGGAGCACCAAAGATGCCATTGCAGATATACGAGCACGGCCGTCGCGATCAGCCTAGAGTGGCTTTAACATTTGACGATGGTCCGAATCCACCGCGGACGGATCAAATCCTTGATATTTTGGCGTCCCGCAACGTCCGGGCAACTTTCTTTGTCATCGGCAAGTGGGCGGAACGCTGGCCACAGGCCGTCGAGCGAATGGTGCGCGCCGGGCACGTGATCGGCAACCATAGCTACCTCCACGACCCGGCGCTCGGGGACTTCGACCGCGCCGAGGTGGTCCTTGGTAGTATGATCGCAAAGCCTACCGGTTTCCTGCGGGCCCATTACTTCCATTACCATCTCTGCGAACAGTCGCCGGTGGCTCTCTTGCCTTCAACGAAAATCGTCGATTCCGACGTAAATCCCGCCGACTGGTCGCTCTCCGACCCGGACGAAATCGTTGCCAGGTGCCTGCAATCCACGCACTTGCAGGGAGGCTCGATTATTGATCTGCACGATGGCTTTGAAACGGAAAACGACGCCATGCGACTGGCCCGTCCCTTGCCCATGATTGCGGGCTTGCCGCGACTGATCGACGGGCTGATAGCGCGCGGTTATAAGCTGGTCGGGCTGGACGAGATGGAATTGGTGGATCCGACTCCCTGGTCGCCCGGGTTTCGAAAAAGTACTCTTTAGATGGGAAACCAAGAAGAGATGCCCCTAAAGGCGGGCCATAGGCAGACATGGTGGTGTGCATCACGTGTCTACGCGCTGGAGAAAGAGTCGGCCCGCACCCGGCGGACAGGAAGAGGGTAGGGAAGTGCCTGCTCTGGCAGTCGGAAATGAAAGATTGGTGCGGAGGGCCGGAATCGAACCGGCACGTCCCTTACGGGACAAGGGATTTTAAGACCTTAGGGCGATGGTGGGTGTGGATGGTAAGTGATTGAAAATGCGCGGGGACCAAGTGGGGGTTTCTACCCCCCATGGGATCAGGAATCCGCTCAATCCGGTTGTTTCGCGGTTTTACGGCACAAAAGTCCCCACAGTCACTCGCACATTTCCCTTGACAAACCGCATTAAATATGCGAGCCTAACCTCGCACATGGGACCGATTTCTACGAAGGAGGTTTACGAACTCGTTGGGATACATCCCGCCACACTTGAGCGATGGCTGTCCTCGGGGAGACTTCGTCCTCCTCAACTGATCAAAATCGGGGGACGGGTTTTCCGCTACTGGACCCAAAGAGATGTAGAACGGGTTCGGAGATTCAAGGAGAAGTTCTACCGCAAGGGTCGAGGGAGGAAGTCCAAGCCCAAGTCTGAATAGCTGAAGCAGCGGATGCGTCGGAGCTCTGAACTCCGATGCACCCTAACCACACTAACCTGACCGGTTAAGGCAGAGGTTGTCCTGGCTAGTCCCGATACTAGCGCACTTCCCTTTTTCCCACAATTCTTCGGCGGGCGGATGCCCGCCACCCTTCGCACTCGATGCTTGCGGAGGCTGCC
>Ga0315282_10011187_pt1 | contig 13945 bp, 14 predicted proteins | sample YL17G07_20_MG_FD_203693 | JGI IMG/M metagenome (GOLD analysis project Ga0315282, IMG submission 203693) | Sediment microbial communities from Yellowstone Lake, YNP, Wyoming, USA - YL17G07_20 | ecosystem: Environmental > Aquatic > Freshwater > Lake > Sediment | place: USA: Wyoming | collected... | reverse complement strand
TTTGTATTTCCATTGAGTCCTTGTTAAATATGAAGCGCATCATGTAATAATCGAATCTTAGCGGAGTTTTCTTTCCATTTTGCATTTTATAATAGCGCAGGGCACAGAAGAAATCCATGACTTGGAGAGGTTTTTTCTGTATAACTTTTAGCATTTTATTTGTTTCTTCAGTGTCTAAATAGTTGAAGTTGTTGGCTTCGGCTATTCCGAATTCCAAAATTACCGTGCATTGGGGCACGGATGGGTTGGCGATTTCTTCTAAATTGAAGTTTTCGTTATTTATTTTTTGGAACGTTTGTATTAGTGCTTGTTGTAGTCTCTTGTTTGAAATTAAAGCAGCAAAAAATGCTGTTTTGTGAATAGTTTTCGGAAAATTCTCGTATAATCCAAGCATTATAAGGGTTCCGCCTAGATTCTTTTGATTTTTTTTATTTTTTCGAGGTTTTCCAGCAGTCCTGAAAGCGCTGTGCCTAGTTTTTGCAGTTCTTCGATGCGTTCTTCGTGTTGCATTTTGTTTTGTATTTCTTGAACCTTCGCCAGAAGTGTCGCCTCAAGGGTGTCCAAAACCATGTGGCTTGTAATTTTTGTTGGCTCTTCTCCTTCCTTCACCACTATAACTTTCTTTTCGCATTTTGCGCACCAGAGGTCACCACTTTTTAGCTTGAAAAGTGGGGAGGAACAAGCAGGGCAAGCTAAATCCGTCAAAGTCGAGCCCTGTCGCAGCTGATCAACCATTCGTTTAATGTGTTTTTCTTCAGCTTTTTCTTGTGGCAAGTTTTAAAACCTCAAAGTAAAATAGTATAAAGCCTATAATAACTTGATTATAGCGCAGTTATGCGGGGTGGCAGATACGGTTAGAAAGAAGAAAATGGAGGAATATGAAGAGAAGATAAAACAGGCACTTGTTGTGCTTGGCGGGGTTTCTGAAGACAATACGACGCCTAGGAACATTAGGAGAGCGGCGAAAGATTCTATGGAGGCTTTGCAGTCGGGTGAGTTTACGCCTGCTGTTAGAGCCTCAAACGTCATATCAATTCTAGATGAGATTTTGCAGGATCCGAATATGCCGCCTTACACGCGTGTGAAATTGTGGAATGTGATGAGCCTCATAGAAGCAATAAAAGACTAAGTACAGCAATAGAAGACTGTTTCTTGTTTTTGCTTGCGTTTTCTGGAGAGTTTGGCTCCATCTATTTGGTTACGTGTTCAAAGCCAGCCTCAAGCAGCATTTAGGCTTCTTCTAGGCTGTGAGAGACTGTTACGTGGGATTCTCCGTCTACGTTTTGGGATGGCGACTTTTCGATGTTGATGTGAATCGCGGTTGGTTTTCTGCCTGTAGTATAGTGTTGACTATTGCCGTTTGTTTAGTGACGCAAAAATGTTGAATGGCGCCGAAACAACATTTACCGTCTCTAAAAATGGTGCCAAAAGATGTTTGACGGATGCTTATGGATTGTTAGCGCGCGCGCTAAGTAAAAAGAGGAAAATGGGAAAAGGAACGAGAGAACCAAGTCTGGCACTTGGAGAAAGAAGCGAAAGGATGCTGGCAAGAAAAAAAGGAAGAAAGGGTTCTGGGACTTCTAAGTCAGTTTTTGGTTTTGCGGAAAAGTTATAGCAGAACAAGACATAATGAAATAGCGTGCGCTAATGAATTTTGGTGGAGAAAGTGGCTGAAAAATACGATGTAATCGTGATCGGAGCAGGAGTGGGCGGTTTAGCCTGCGGGGCCTATTTGTCAAAGCATGGCGTAAGAACTCTCGTAATAGACAAAAACTCTTTCTCGGGTGGATACTGCTCAGTTTTTAGAAGGGGAAACTTTACATTTCACGCCGGTCCAGAGGGCATTCTGGGGCTAGGTAAAGAGGGCTTTCTGACGTATAGGCTCAGAGAACTTGGGCTAGAAAAGAATGTCGAGTTTAATCGAATTGAACCATTAGATCGGACTTATTTTTGTGGAATGGAGATTGTTGCAAGCACGAATATAGAGGAATATATTGAAAGCCTGCAGAGTCATTTTCCAGAAGACGGAGACGCCATCCCAAAGTATTTTGATGCTATGACTAGGATGGCGAGAGAAGTCACTAGCCCCGACTTCAAAATTCCCAAAGGCTTCTTGAGCATGATAAAGTTTGCACGCCGATACCCTACAACAACCAAGTATGGCAGAAAAATGTTCAAGGACATCCTCGACGCGTTTTTCAAAGATCAACGCCTGAAATTTCTGCTGGCCTCTTACCCAACCAATTGGCTGGGCGTTCCGCCGTCGGAACTTATGGCGCCTTGGGCTGCTGTGTGTACGCTCGGCTATACGGAAGGCCTGTATTACCCAAAGGGAGGGATTCAGAAGTTCACCGATTGCATCGCAGAAACTCTGACGCAAAATGGCGGCGAACTTGTGCTTGGCAAAGTTGTTTCAAAAATTCTCATAGACAACGGTGTCGCTGTAGGAGTTCAACTTGAAGACGGAAGCGTAGCCAGAGGCACAAGCATAGTTTCAAACGTTGACGCCAAACAAACCTTCCTGAATCTCGTTGGAGAACAGCATCTCGAGAAAGAGTTCACTGATTACATTAGGCAGTTGAAGCAGTCTGTTTCTGGATTTGTGGTTTATCTCGGCGTCGACGCAAATCTGAAAAACTACGACCCTTACATCCGCTATTTGGGAGGGGAAGAGGAATCTGATTGGGACAAGTATCATCGATCCCTACGCAACGGACAACTGGACATGAATGGAATGGCCATAACAATCCCTTCTAACTTGGAGCCCTCATATGCACCTGCGGGAAAAAGCAGTGTAATTCTATTGGGATTTGCGCCATACGGTTACAAGAATAATTGGATGACGAAATCCGATGGAACACGTACAAAGCAATACCAATCATTGAAGAAAGAAGTAGCCAACCAAATGATAACGTTGGCTGAGAAGGTTATCCCAGACTTGTCAGAAAACATAATCGTAAAAGACGCTGCTACTCCTCTTACCTTCCAGAGATATACATGGAATACAGAAGGGGCATGGTACGGCCCTCGTTTGGACGCAATCAGAATGCCGCCGTATGTAACACCAGTGAAACACCTCTATCTAGCAGGTTCCAGCACTAGTGGTGCAGGAGTGCCAAGCGCTTTCATGTCAGGAATCACTACAGCGAAGGAAATCCTCGAACTAAAGAGAGTATAAGGCTTGCCAAACAGAATAGACCAATACTGACTGAAGGAGAAGTTATGAGCATCTATCTTGCTGTTGTTGGCTTCTTCGTGGGTGAGTGGATGCTCCAGAAGGGGGTAGTGAAATTGCTCTGCAGATACTTGGGCTTTTTTAGGAAAGAGGGTTTTTGGAGACGGGGATTTGCAGGTCAATTTGTCATGGCTTTCTTCTCTCTCGCTATGATGGGCTTGCTTGGTTTTGGAGATGAATTCGGGCTGACTCTACGAAATGTAGGCGAGAGTTTGTGGCTTCTTCTGTCGTTTGGCTTGCCCTTTGCAGTTTTCTATTCACTAGGTGCATATCTATTCATCAAAAAGAACAAAGGTGCCATAAGCATGGAATGGATGAAAAACCCCTCAGACAGAAATGGCACTATGGTCTATTGTTTCACTATGAACGGCATTGGTGAAGAACTATTTTTCCGTGGTCTTATACAAGGCTCCCTATCGACAGAACTGACCCTTTTCATACCGTTAGGTTCTTTTAATTTGATGTATTCAACTATTATAGTTTCTATACTATTCATACTTGTTCATCTTGAAAACGTGATTAACAAGGATGAAACCAAAGGGGAGTTCTTCTTGAACCTTCCATATAGAGCAGCAATAGCGTTCATACTTGGTATCACATTTCAAATAACGGGAAGTCTTCTCGCTCCAATAGTCATACACAACATTTCCAACGGATTTTCTATCATAGCCGCATGGCAAGCCACAAAGAACAACAGGGAAGTCAAATAAACAAAGTCAATAGGCTAATAGGAGTGTCAACCAAGGGGAATTAGCGAAATGGACAAGTATGCAATGCTCTTCTGGGCAATATTCATTTTTCTAATTGCATCCCTCATTTTCATCCTCTTTCAATCACTAAGACTGAGTGGAGGAGTCACAAGTTCTTCAGAAACAAGGGTGATTTTGCCACTCATAGTTCAGGCAGATGTGAGCCTCATAGCCTTTTGGGGTTTTATACTTGTTTTCAGAATTAATTCTATATCTTCACAAAGAATTGAACTCATGAAAAACCTATGGGAGATAGGTTTCAAAAGAGATGACATTAGAGTGAAACTTGCGGAAACCAAGGAGGACGAACAAGAGAAAGTGGTTCTGATGGAACTCAATGAAGAACTAGGGGAAGATGCAAAAACACGAAAGGAAGCCATAGAATTTCTTTACGAGTGGGAGAGTACTGTGATGGTTTACGGTCTGCTCGCCGTAGTATTCTTTGTTCTTTCTATAGCCTCTGGAATATACGGAATCGGTGTGGCTTTTAACACTGAACAGGTAGACCCTTTCACTTTCTTCACTCCCCTCGTGTGTCTGTCTACTGGGATAATGTCAACAATTTTTGCACTATTGTCCTCTTCCGTCAGGATCCAGAAGAGCCTAGAAGTTCGATAGATAAGAGTGAGGTCGATCGATCATTCTGCCACTATTCATGATAGCAACACTACTAGCAGTCACAGTTTGCAGAAGAAAACATCGCTAAACGGAGCGAGTAGAATAGAAGAATATTCCATCAATCCTTATTTGGAGGGACGTAGAGTATCTAGTTTGGAGAAGGCTGAATAGAACTCGGCAATCCAATTTCGTTGTTCGGGAGATATCTCCACTTAGGTTTATTGGAAGCAATAAAAGATTAATATGCAAGCATAAAAGTATCTTCTATTTCTGATTTAAGGGGTATACTGAATGAAAGTATTCCATTACCAGAGTGTTGAAGCAAAGAATGCAGACGAAGGAGCCTCAAAACTAAAAGTGCGATGGCTCATCACAAAAGAAATGGGCGCACCAAACTTTGCAATGCGACTTTTCGAAATGGAACCAAAAGGACACAGCCCATTCCACAGCCACCCTTGGGAACACGAAGTCTTCATCCTAGAAGGCGAAGGACTCGCAGTCAGCGAAGACGGAGAAAAAAAGATCAGCGCTGGCACCGTCATTTACATTTCACCCAACGAAAAGCATCAACTCAAAAATAACGGCAAAAAAACCTTGAAGTTTCTCTGCCTCGTGCCCCACGTACAAAAATAACGAGCTTCTAAGGCATAGACCGCTTTTCAACATTAGCTTGCTCGCTAAAAATATATGCAAGTTGTTACACTTACTTCTGGGTTTCAGGAGAACAGCCCTTTGAAATATGATGTAATAATCGTCGGCGCAGGCCCAGCAGGAATATTCTCAGCCATCGAACTAACAGAAAAAAACAACCTAAACATCCTCATGCTAGACAGAGGACCAGACATAAACCAACGCAAATGCCCAGCAAGCCGCGGACTCGAATGCGTCCACTGCGAACCATGCCTCCTCTTGTCCGGATGGGGCGGCGCAGGAGCATTCAGCGACGGAAAACTCACATTATCCACCGAAGTAGGCGGATGGCTTAACCAATACGTCTCTTCAAAAGAACTTGGAGAACTCATAAACCACGTAGACGAGATTTACCTAAAATTCGGAGCAACCGAGCATGTTTACGGAACTGACGTTGAAAAAATAGAAGAAATTGAACGAAAAGCATCTCTGGCAGGCTTAAAACTTATTCGCCAAAAGATTCGCCACATGGGCACAGAGAGATGTGCCCAAACACTTAGAAAAATGCGCCAAGAATTAAACAGCAAAGTCGAATTTAAACCCAAAACAGACGTTAAAGGACTTATAGTGAAAAATGGCACAGTTGAAGGTGTCGAAACCGTAAACGGCGAAAAGTTCTATGGGAAATACGTGATTGTTGCACCTGGCAGAAGCGGAGCAGAATGGCTTCAATCAGAAGCCCAAGCCCTAGGTTTAAAAACCCTCAACAACCCAGTTGATGTCGGATTAAGAGTTGAAGTTTTAGCTTCAGTAATGGAAGAATTAACCAGCGTCCTTTATGAACCAAAATTCATCTACTATTCAAAATCCTTTGACGATCAAATGCGCACTTTCTGCGTCGCACCCTACGGCGAGGTAATAACTGAATCCTACAATGGAGTCCTAACCGTCAACGGCGAAAGCTACGCGGAAAGAAAAACAGAAAACACAAACTTCGCCATTTTAGTCAGCACATCATTCACCGAACCCTTCAAAGAACCAATAGCCTACGGAAAATATCTCGCTAGACTTTCAAACCTCCTCAGCGGAGGCGTAATGATACAACGCCTAGGCGATCTGGAATCTGGAAGAAGATCAACACATGAAAGAATCGCCAGAAGCGTAGTGTCCCCTACATTGAAAAACGCCACGCCAGGCGACTTAAGCTTCGTCTTGCCATACCGCTATTTAGCTGACATAAGAGAAATGCTTCATGCTCTAGACAAAATCGCTCCAGGAATCCATTCAAGAGACACACTACTCTACGGCATTGAAGTAAAATTCTACTCCTCAAGACTACAATTAAGCAACTGTCTAGAAACCAAAATCCATAACTTATTCACTAACGGTGACGGAGGAGGCGTAACAAGGGGCCTAGTTCAAGCTTCAGCCTCAGGCGTTATTGTAGCTAGAGAAATAATAAAGCGAGAAAAACCCAAGGCGTAAAACAAATGTCCATAGTTTCAGAGATAAGTTGTTCCCATTGCGGCGCGCCAATATCTTTCGAACCAGGCGAAATAATAGCGACATGCAAATATTGTGGCTACACAGTTGTGATAGAAACCGGAAGCGCCTTCACTTTCGAACACTCCATGCTACTGAACAAGTATGACCCAACAGCAATCGAAGATCCTGTTAAAAACTGGATGCATGCGGGCTTTTTGAAGCCTTCAGATCTTGCTAGCAAATCAAAAATCATGGAGAAAAACTTGATTTACTTGCCTTTCTGGGTAGTATCCGTAGAAGTCACAAGCAACTATAAGGGGATATTTGAGCGTATAGCACCATCTGTTATCAAAGAAGGAAAAATCGAGAAGAAATACGATTGGCTTGTTCTGGCAAGGAAGGCAACCGAATTTCCAACAAGAGAATATGATGTGCCATTGGAAGGTAAGATTCCATATGACTTTAGGAAAATAGAAGGTTTCGCCAAAATTCTCAACAGTGAAGTCGACAAGGATGAGGCACTAGAGTTGGCAAAGCAACAAATCGAAGAGCTTCATCGTTATCTCGCTCAACAAGACGTGGACAAAATCATTGAAATGAAAAGCGAAATGAAAATGGACCAGACTGTTTACCTGCATGCTCCAATTTGGCTCATAAAATACGAGTATAAAGGTAAAACCTATCAGCTATGGATAGATGGAACAACTGGAACGGCTATAAAAGGCGACATTCCCCCCACCGAATTTGGAATACTTTGACGAAACTTACGCAACTATAACGTGTTTACAGAATAGGCAGATGAAAATCGAGGAAACAAGTTCTGCAATTTCTAAACATTTTTTATATGCAGGATGATTAATGTTTTGTAGGGGCTAAGCATGTTATGAGCGAGAAAATAATCGGCCGCGGCACATGGTATGACAAGATGGCTGCAAGAGTAATTGAGAGGGAGCGGAAGCTGGGCAGAGGCTTAGACCTGATAAGAACTGAGATGGGAATAGCGGCATCTGGCTTTCCTCACATCGGTAATCTAAGCGACGCAGCCAGATCTTTTGCTGTTACTTTGGCACTTAGAGAGCAAGGTTTCAATTCTGAACTCGTTGCCTTTGCAGACGACAAAGACGGATTAAGAAAAGTTCCAGCAGGATTGCCAAAATCTTTGGAAAAGGATTTAGGACGCCCAGTAACTGACATCCCCGACCTTTACGGATGCCACAAAAGCTATGGTGAACACATGACCTTGCTGCTTCTTGAAGCCCTAGACAAGTGCGGAATAGAGTACAAGTTCATGTCCGGCGCGGAAGCCTACAGAAAAGGCTTGTTCAACGCGGAAATCAAGACAATACTTTTGAATGCTAAGAGGGTCGGAGAAATAGTTAATGAAGAGGTTGGACAAGAAAAGTTTTTGGAGGCGCTGCCCTATTTTGCTGTCTGCGAAAATTGTGGGCGCATATACACGACCAAAGCCTACGAGTTTCTTCCGAAAGAAAACAAAATTCTCTATGTATGTGAAGGGATGGAAGTTAAGGGGCGGTGGCTTGAAGGCTGCGGACATAAAGGCGAAGTAGACTACAGAAAAGGTGAGGGCAAGCTCAATTGGAAAGGAGAGTTTGCTGTCAGGTGGAAAGCCTTAGACATAAGGTTTGAAGCGTATGGAAAGGAAGTTGCTGATTCTGCGCGCGTAAACGATCGCATATGCCGGGAAATATTTAATTGGGAACCGCCGTGCCACGCAAAATACGAGTTGTTCCTAAACAAAAGTGGCAAAAGACTCTCGAAATCAGCTGGAATAGTTTTTACTCCACAGACATGGTTTAAGTATGGTTCCCCACAGTCACTCATGTTGCTATTGCTAAAAAGGTTCGTTGGAGCCCGTACGTTAGATGTGACAGACATACCCGCATATATGAATGAAATGGACTATTTAGAAGACTTATACTTCGGAAGAGAAACGCTAAAGGACGAGAAGGAACTGACTAAGCTTAGAGGTTTATACGAGTATTGCTGGAGCCTGAAACCTCCTGCGAAACCAAGCATTAACGTGCCATATAATCTGCTGACCTTTCTAGCTAAGATGGCGCCTAAAGGCCGTGAAGAAGAGTTTATAACCGAAAAGCTTCGAAGTTATGGTTATTTGCAGAAAAGCCAAGCATTTGATGAAGGCTTGAAGAGGCGAGTTGAATTTGCTTTTAATTGGATAAGGGATTTTAAGGAAATAAAAGAAACGGCAATAAGCCTAACTTCGCAGGAGAAGGAAGCCGTAGAGGAATTAATCCAAGTGTTAAAGGTCGAAGACGAAGCTGAAAAAATCCAAAACACAATATTTAACATAGCCAAAAAGGGCAACCTAGAACCAGCAAAATTCTTCAAGACACTTTACACGATTCTGGTAGGCGTACCGCAAGGACCAAGGCTTGGGCCATACATAATAGCGATGGGGAAACAAAACGTCATGAATGCGCTGAACCGAGCATTAAAAATCAATAACTAATCTGGACGGTCAAATCCATGCAAATTCATTAAATATCGAACAAGCGATACTGCATTAAAAACCCTTTTATGACTATGCCTAGAATTGTTTTTGTGGGCCAGTGGTCTAGTACGAATGAAAACCTTTCTGACGACATCTCCCGAATTCCGTCTTCACATGACCGTTTTCTTCTAATGAATAGACGACTCAAACGGACTTAAAAAGAGTGATGTAGAATTGTTCTATGGTGAAAAGATGAGTGACGCTAGACCAGTAAGATGCCAAAAATGCGGAAAACCTTTGGGCTACGTGACTGTGTTAGCAAAAGGTCTAACATCGTTTCAGCAACCTATTCAAAAAGTCAAAATAGTTGCTATCTGCATGGAATATTTCCAAAAGAAAAAGTAGTCAACGGGTCAAACTGGCTTAAAAGGACTGATAGAAGACTATTCTACTCGTTCTTTTCTTCATCTGTGCTAGACCCTTTCTGTTTCTTCATGGTTTGCAGAGCGATGTCTTTGTAATGTGAAATGTCTTCTGTCCGAACTCGTGTGAAAACATCTTGGAACTTCTCGAAGTCTGCAAGGCGATAGTAAACTGGTTTTGTTTCTAGTTCACTTATTTTCTGTGCATAGAAAACGTTGTCGTCTGATACCACGAGAACTAGAATCGAGTCGTTCCAGAATTCCTTGAGTCTTCTAATTAGTCTGGGCTTGATTTGTGGCTTGTCGGAACCACGCATCTTTACTTCAACAAGCATCAAGTCATTCTTTTGTTCATCATATATGAGCAAGTCTGGCGAAGACCTAATTCTCCGAACTGTCTTTGAGTTTCTTGTATTCTTGGTAAGTTTCGACTTGACACTTGAAAGAGTGCTTTCGTATCCATAAGGATGGACTGAATATCCAGACTTCTCTAACATGACCTTTACTATTTCCTTGTATGCATTGCCTTTCAGCATAGAATCGTAGAAAATGCCTTCGCCAGACCCACTCAAATCCATTCCTCACCTTAACACGCTATTGTATTGATAGTTCGGCTATAACTTTTCCGCAAAACCCATTGGCTCTTGTTTTTTTCTGCAAGTAAACACTACTATTCTGCCTTTCTCCATCGGATTAGTTTCGAGGACCACGAAGTGCTTGGAAAGGGCTTTTTTCACTCTTGCAACTGGGTATATTGTTTCATCGAATTCATATTTGTTGAGTTGATAGAGTCCATTCGGAAGTCTTTCAAAGATTCTCACATCCCAAGTCAGTATATTGCCCTTTACAATACCTATGTCATAGTAGTATCCTTTTGAGAATTCTCTGACCGATGAAGTGTTTCTTTTTCCAGACGTATATGGATTGTTGTCTTTCAGAATTTTTGGTGTCTCTATTTCAAGGATGAACAGCCCACCGTCACTAAGATGGTTTCTAACTGACTTGAACGTTAATTCCCATTGAGCAAATTTCCTCAGATAATTGATTGCGTCGCCTACACAGAATATCACATCGAATTTTTCACTAATCTTGAAGTTGTGCATGCTAACAACGAAAAACTTGCCGCTTGGAATTTTCCTCCTACACATCTCAATGTAATCTCTCTCGATGTCCAAACCATAAACAATATATTTCTTTGGGAAATTGACTAGAACCTCTCCGATTCCACAACCGAGCTCCAGTATTTTCTTTGCTTTCTTATGGTATTGGTTTATAGGTTTTAGGACATACTCAGCCCTTTCTTTCGCTCTTTCCTTAGATGTCACAAATTCCCAAAAATAGACAAAAGGCTTGGCTGGCATGGTCAATTCCACATCAGTATTAATACGCTACTTTGGTTTAGCTATAACTTTTCCGCCCTGCCGTTGGTTGATAAAACTTTACCCCACAAAGAATAAGTGCAGTGGTTACGTAGACTTGAGCAAGTGCGAAACATGGAAAATATAGTAGTGAAAGAATCAAGGATAAGGGAAAGGGTTTTTTCCAGTAGGAGCTTCAGGAAGGGTGAGGTGATTTTGGAAATGGATGACTCGCACGTTGTAACCGACCCGTCTACGTTGACAAAAGAGCAGCATGAGTTTGAACTGGATTATCTAGCAGATGGTAAGATTGTGGTTATGCAGGCTCCTGAGAGGTATATCAATCATTCATGTGACCCGAACAGTTATGTGAAGACTGTTAACGGTGTCCGTATGGTCTTTGCAATGAGAGACATCGAGAAGGGGGAAGAAATCGTGGGAGACTATTCGATTAATGGGTATAACGAAGGGACTTTCAAGTGTCGTTGTGGAAGCGAGAACTGCAGGGTCGTTTATCAAGGCAATTTCTTTAAACTTCCGAAGACACTTCAGAAGAAATATCTTCCATATCTTGACGATTGGTTTGTAGAACAGTTCAAAGATAACATAGACAGATTGCGGTGTTCTGAATGAGATTTGGTTTGGCTTGGGGTAAAGTTTTATCACAAGCTGCACAAATTCTTAGCGCGCGCGATTATGATGAAATCCATAAAATCTAGAGTGTAGCTGAAAACTTTCAGAAAAAACCATTACAGAAGCCTTCTCCTTTCCCCCTTTGGACTGAGCTATACAGGGTTGAATCTTTATAAAACGCTTGCTATTCATGTCAGCATATATCATTTTCAAAAATATGCGCTATTGCCCACTCATTTCGGCTCTGGAAACTTTGCTTTTAGGCTTGTCTTAGAATTGTTACTCTTGAACCAAAATGTTTGAAGAAATAGAAGTCGCTGCTGGTAATATGCTTGTTCTACTCTTTTGGGTTACGATAGCGTCTGTCATGATTTCGGGCGCCCTGTGGGTGCGCGCGTATAGGAAAGCCAGTTAAACGCTTACGAGATTCTCTTTCACCGATTTTATACCGAAACTAGAGGTTTATAACAGACGCGAAACGCATAAATCCGATTGTCTCATCTTAGAAAATCTGGTCGGGCGGTAGCTCAGCCTGGTAGAGCTTCCGAGCCAGCGTAATCATTTGGCTTTAGCTGGCGGAGACGCTGTAGACGCCTGCCCAGGGGTAAAGTTTCATTCATTCCTTCTTTCCTCATCAAATCAGCAGTAGCTCCAAAACCTACACTCACACACCTACCGACACTGGAAAGCAACAATGGAATACTACCGCACAAGAGACATCTTCCACGTTATGCAGCTCCTAGGACACAGAAAAATTGAAAACACCCTACTATACATGCACCTTGCAAATTCCATCTTCCACGACCACGACGACCAATACGTCTGCAAAGTAGCAAGGAACGCCCAGGAAGCCATGCAACTAATAGAACTGGGCTTTGAATACGTGACAGGAGAGTATCATGACGGCGGAAAATTGTTTAAGAAGCAAAAGCTGTTATACCTCAGCTCCCAAAGCTGAAAAGGCCTGTAGTCCAGGTAAAAGGGCCCGTAGTCTAGGCTGGATTAGGACACTGGCCTGCGGAGCCGTAGTCCTATGGTTTCGGCGCCGAAAGCCGGAGATCGAGGGTTCAAATCCCTCCGGGCCCGCCAATTCCACGGGCTACGGTTTTCACTCTCTCCCTTTTGGTGAATGCAACCTAGTTTGGTTTGGCACGCCTTTCATATTTCACGTCAGAAATCTTCAGACATGTCTGAACAGCTAAGAGGTTGCGGTTTTAAAACGAAAGTATTCAAACGCATAGACCCCTGCAGATTTTCGTGCCAATTTGTCTCGACAAAAGAAAATTTTTCCGTCGAGACAAATAAGCGAGAGTCAAATCCCTAAAGACCCAGCGGCTCTTTTGTGTGCACATGGGGGAATTTTTAAAGTGGCACAAAAAGGTATAGAAGCGTTATCTAGCTCGAGTGGTTCTATTATGTTGAGATTTTCAATCCTTTTGGCAATGCGTCTATGTCTTTCCTACGTTTTCGCCTTGATACCCGCCCTCCAACACTATTATTTAAGCATAACGCAAAAATCTCTACTTACTAAAATTCTCGAAAGCTTCCAGCAGTCGATGGATATCTTTCCCCACATTCTCGCCTTGGTAGCCGCCCTCCAGAACGAAAAACGTCGGCTTCTTCAATCCGGCAATCCGCCTCCCAATCTGTCTATAGCCTTTCCCCGTCAACCCAAGACTAGCCAAATCTCCCACATGCGTATCAAACCCAGCCGAAACAGCAACCAACTCAAAATTATCCGCATCAACCGAACTCAACGCCTTATCAAGCGTTCTTATGTGCACTTCGTCTCCGCAGTCAGGCGGCAAAGGAAAATTCAAACAATTACCTTCAGAAACTACTCCCGTGCCAGGATAATTTGGATGCCTATGCAAAGACACATAAGTCACCTTCTTATCGCCCAGAAAAATCTCCTGTGTCCCATTCCCGTGATGCCCATCAATATCCAAAATCAACGTACGCCTATCCAAATGTTTCACTGCTACTGCAATGTTGTTAAAATAGCAGAATCCTCGAGTGTACGCTCCAAGCGCAGCACCGTTTCTCCCAGCATGATGCCCCGGCGGACGCATAATTGAAAACCCTCCAACCTTAGCAGCGAGAATGGCGCCGCCAGCCGAAAACCTCGCAAACTCGAAAATATTATCATACGCGGGCGTGTCCGGATCCACAACCAGACTCTTCTTAACATTCCAAACATAATCCGTATCATGCACCCTGAGCAAGTCATCCTCAGAAGCAGGCTCAGGCTCCAAAAACTCGTAACCCAACCCCTTCAAAACCTCAGCCGCCTTCCTAACTCTTTCAGGTCCTTCTATGTGCCATTGTCCATAGCCTAAGCA
>Ga0315282_10011186_pt1 | contig 13946 bp, 11 predicted proteins | sample YL17G07_20_MG_FD_203693 | JGI IMG/M metagenome (GOLD analysis project Ga0315282, IMG submission 203693) | Sediment microbial communities from Yellowstone Lake, YNP, Wyoming, USA - YL17G07_20 | ecosystem: Environmental > Aquatic > Freshwater > Lake > Sediment | place: USA: Wyoming | collected... | reverse complement strand
AACACCGACACGGTGTCGAAGGAGACCTTGTACTGATGACCCGCGAGCTTTGTCGGGTCAACAACGAAGGGAAGCACAATGCCATCGCTTGCTCCCGCGGCGTGCGTCACCGCGAGCGTGTCACCGTTCACGTTGTGGTATGTCGTCCCCGGATTCGGGCTGTGCGGGACCACGGTGATGACAGGAGGACTGTTCTCAAGGTTGTTCGAGCCGAACGGCGGGCTCGGGTTGTAGCTGTACGCCGACACAACGAAGTAATACTTCGTCCCGTTCACGAGAGGACGGTCGTTGATGTAGTCCTTCGTGGCAGTGAACTCACGCTTCACACCCGAGTCAGTTCCATACTGCTGGGGGAGGTCGATGAATTCCCCCGACACGGGATCGAAGGTTGGGAACTTGATCACCTTCACGCCGTCGATCACGTCGTAGACAGCAAGTCGCTTCCACTGGTTCCTCGGCGCGGATCGCGACGGAAGCTGATAGACGTTGTACCCCTCGAACGTGTAGTAGGTGCCAATGAGGGACGCAACGTATTCCTCGGTCGCTTTCGAGCCGGCGGCATCACCCCAATCGAGGATGACTTCCTTGTCAAGCTGCGCGACGTTCACGACCGGAACCGGCGGAGGTCCGGGGAGCTGGAAGTTGATGTTGTACGCTGCCTGTGCAACTCTCGCGCTGTTCTTCAATGCAGTGACGCTCGAGAGACGATCCGACCCCTGTGCCATCATAATGGCGACCACGACCTCCTGCGTATCGCCAGGCATCATCACAAACGGTCCCGAAGCCATGAGCTGACGCCTGTCACCGGGGCCTGCAGGTGTTCCGTCAACCCAACCCTTGTTCGTCACCGGGTCACCGGCGAGGCAGAACACAGTTGCCTTGCTTGTCGTTGGGTCGATGAACGGGTCGCCGGTGTTGCCGATAAGCCCGTTCAGGTAGCGGTACATTTGGATCGAACCGAGAGGATTACCGCCGAGAGTCGGGTCCGCGTAGACGGGGCTGGCGTTGATGTAGAATGCATAGGCCGTCATTTTGAGGTTCCGATACCCGGCTCGCTTCTCGAAGTTGAAGTTCGCCGTGTCACCGGGGGAACGGACGATGGGCCCCTGGAAAAAGTCGAACCCATTCGCCGGCGGTACGCCGTACACGTTGTCGGTTGCGGCGCCATTGTACGTATAGCCGAGGCTCAAGCTCGTATCGCAGCCCGAGAAATCGTCGTTCCCGTTTCCGAGATCGACATCGGCCCACGACCCGAGGTACATGCTGTCGACCCGGTTCTGTCCCTTGTTGATGACACGGTACTTCTTGAAGACCATGTCACCGAGCGCCCCGACCTGGTTGTATCCCCAGACGGTGCATTGGATCTCAAGGCCGATCGGGTTCGAACCGTACATCTTCTGGACCTTGCTGGAATTGAGATCGTTCGCAACGTACCAGAGGACTTCGTCTCCGATGAACTGCGGGACTTTGTTACCCTGGGCGTCAAGGACGTACGGTGCACCGTCGTCGGTGGGCCACTCATCGTAGTCCCGCTTCAACTGGTCATACAGTGCCGGGTTCGTGGCCTTGAAGTCATTGTAGTCCTTCCGAATCTTGTAGACCCGGTATTTCGGGTCGTCCGGGTTCGCGGCAGCGCCGTTGATGATCGGGCCCGCCTGGAGGCCGTGTGAGTAGGTCGAACCACCGATGTGGAGCTCGCCGTTCACATAGCCACCCCAGACAAGGCCGTCCTCGTACACGGCTGTCTTGGAGGTCCCTCTCGGCCAATAGAACCCTGCGATTCCCGTGTTGGGATCGAAGGAACCGTCGCCGTCATTGGCAACCCACATCAGGATTGTGTTAATATCAATGTACGCATAGAAGCCGTCCGTAGCTGCCTTCTTCACTCCTCTGTTGCCGCCTCCGGAAGCAGACGCCGATGTCGCGATGAGAGCCAGCACGACGAGTGCAAGAAACAGCAATCTCAGAATCTGTTTCATATTGTGCCACTCCTCCTTTGTGGTAAACTTCTCGAACTAGAAGCTGTAGTTTGCATGCACAACATCATCCGCCACACGGACGGCGGACGATGAATACGCCTCAGAAGTCAAGCCGCAGGCCAAGTCGAATCTGCCGGGGCGGACCCCAGTTACCTGCATTGGCGAGAGTTACATTGTACACATCGACGTACGACTGCCCCCAGTTCGACACTTTCTTCTGGCCTTCGACCGTCGACAGGTAGCCGTTGTTGTCCGCCGCGCCAGTCTGCCAGTACACGTCGGTCACGTTCTTCGTGTCAAGAAGGTTGATGACCCAGATGTACGCGTTGAGGTCAACACCGGCGACAGTGAACGACTTGTCAAGCTTCATGTCGATCTGGAAATTCCACGGAGTAGTGGAAGTGTTGACGGGCTCCTTCGGAATCCGGGTGTTGCCGTAGCCTCCCTCCATGACGATCGCCGTGTAGGGATGCCCGCTGTTGAACGTGAGGAGGAAGTTGGCTCCCAGGCGCTCGAGGATCGGACCTCCATCGTCCTTGCCGAACCTGTAGTCGAGCGAGATCGAGCCGCGGTGTGTCTGGTTGAAGTCAAGCGGCTGCGCATAGACAGGGAGCCAGGTCCCTTCGGAGGCTGTCCCCTGCCAAATTGTCCGGAACGAAGTGCTCGAGTTCGACCCTGTTCCTCGCGCATCGGATAGTGTGTAGTTCACCTGGGCCTGCACACGCTGCACGCGGCGGAGGGTAAGCTTCACTTCGAGACCCTTCGTCGTGGCAAAGTCGCCATTAAACCACGTCCAGTAGGACTTGTGGACCGCATTGGCAGCACGATACGTGAAACCAATCTGCGTTTGATCGAGGATGTCCTTGTAGAATGCCGTCAGGTCAAACGATGCGAAGTCCGTAATCTGCTGGCTGAAGCCGAGCTCGTACTGAGTTGTGCGCTCGGGACGGATGTCCCATCCCATGGGGTTCTGATACGCATACTCGGCGCGGATGATGTTCTGTGTCTGGAGCTCGCCCATGTAGATGTCACGCAGTCGCGACTGCTGCACGAACTTGCCCCACTGTGCATGGAAGACTGTCCTGTCTGTGACAGGGAACGAGAATCCGATGCGCGGGCTGATATATGTGCGCGCCGGCACTTTCACGAGATCGGACTCGGCAACGAGGCCGCTGATGAGATTGATGTTCGTCGGGTCCCTCGGCACCTTGTTGTCGACATTGATATAGTCGAGACGAAGGCCGAGGTTCATGACAAGGTCCTGGTACTCGATCTTGTCCTGCGCGTATGCCGCTGCGAAGATCGGATGGTGCGGCGCATAGAGCCCTGTGCCGCCTTCGGTCCCGTCAAAGTCGTAGCCGTAGTTGTCGAGGCCGACCCCTTTCATGATTTCATACTGGGAGTAACCCGGGTTGTCATGCGCGAACTTGGCAATACCGAACGTCGAGAACGGGGCAAAACGCCGGATGGTGTAGTATGTGAGCTCGCCGCCCGCCTTGATTTCGTGGGTAGTCCCGATCTGGTGCACGAAGTTCAGCTTGCCGCCGATGGAAGACGTCCGTTGAAGCGTGTACGCCGAGAGGACCGCACCGTACCTGTTAAATGTCCAATCGTAGAGCACGATCACTGGCGGCTGCTGGCCGAGGGATTTGAGCGTGAAGCCGTATGCCGCATTCGCGACTGAGTCCCCGTACAGCATGAAGTTGTCCTGAAGGAACGGGTCCATCCATTTCTGCTTATCATCGAAGTAGTTCAGGCTGATATCATAGAACGTGGCCTTGTCGATGAGGTGCGTAGCCTTCAAGCTGGCGGTAATGTTCTGCCGCTTGTAGAGCTGCGCCCGGACCTCGTCCGCAAAATCGAAGAGGCCCACCCCGCCGTGGGACTGTATGTTGCCGTAGGTCCCGTTCAGTTTCAGGGTGAGGGGGCTCAAGTCGGCAGTGATCGATCCATTCAAGTAGTACCGCGACGCCGCATCGTTGAGGAGGTTGCCGGGACGATAATTCCAGTTGACAGTATAGTACTGGAGTGCGGAATCCCTCTGCGCGTCGTTGAACGTGCCCTCTTGCCACTTGGTCAGGACACTGGATTTGAGGGACGGATCAATGAGGCCGGGGGTATTCACCCCGTCCCAGAGCCGGGCATCGCTCCGGTCAAACTCATTCTCGCCGGCGACGAAGAAGCGGACCTGCGGGACGCTCGGGAGGGGACCGGAGAGAGTAAGCGTATAGTCGCTGTAGCCGTACGAGTAGCCGCCGAGATACTTCTGCCCCGGCTTTGCCCCTATGGCATCACTGATTCCCTCCGCCGAGATATGATAATCGGAACTACCGGTCTTCATCGCGGTGACGATCATGCCTGCATTCGCGCCGCCGTACTCGGCCGTATACCCGCCCGCCTGGAGCTGGATTTCCTCAACGGCGCTGATAATAGGCCGGTTCGTGTTACCGCCAAAGAGCGGGCACTTCGTTCCCACTCCTTCAATGTAGAACGCGACCTCATCGCTGCGGCCGCCGCGGATGTAGATCGTCCCACCCTGGTTCACTACACCCGTCTGGAGAGAGACGACATTATCCACGGTCCGGACAGGCATGTTCTGAATGTCCTCTGCGCGTGTGATCGTGACCGCGTTCGTCGCGTTCTTGTTGATCAACGGCCTCTCTGCAACGACTTCGACGGTGGGAACCTGGACTGATTCGCTGGAGAGGAGAAGGTTGACTTCCTTCGTGAGGTCGGCGTTCACCTCGACGTTCCGCATCGTGAAGGAACGATAGCCGACATACGTGGCTCTCACCGTGTACGTCCCGACAGGAACGCTGAGGACATAGTACTCACCGTTTACATCGGTTGAGGCACCGAGAGAAGTACCCTCGATGACGACGTTCGCACCGATGAGGGGTTCTCCCGTCTCTCTGTCGGTCACCTTCCCCCGGATCTTCCCTGAGGTGCCCGCCAAGACGATGGCGGGGAGAAGAACCATTACCGACAGAACAACCAGTAATTTTCGACGCATATTCTACCTCCTTGTGTTAGTAGAACTGTGGTGGAGATTACTACATGGCAGTGGCACTGCAACGGGCCGGCGGTTGGTCTGCCGCACGTGTCCACAAGTGGTGTTCTCTTTCCTCGACAATCACCTCCTTTAAGTAGATAATCGCTGTCAGTATCTGCCCTATCGCAACTGTATCACTAAAAGCAATATAAAAGTTACTCATCTCATTGTCAAGCGATTCCCCTAGCTATCGCCGACAGGAAGTAGTATCAACAAGCGTACCAGAAACCTGATCTCGAAGGGGATATCCGTGATTACAGATAGACGAGACGGGTTTTCCCGATGCCGCTGATGGCTCCGATCTCCGCAAGGACACCCGCGGGAACCTCCGAGTCGACGCTCACAACTGCGAGCGCCTCACCTCCCGGCGTGTTGCGGCCGAGCGCGATTCCCGCAATGTTTATCTCAGCCTTCGCAAGAACGCTCCCCACTGCGGCGAGCATACCAGGTTTGTCGACGTTCGAGTAAATGAGGAGGTACCCCTCGGGACGTATCTCAAGCGGGAAGCCGTCGATCTTCGTGATGCGGAGATCGCCCGTGCCGAACACGGTTCCCGCGCAGCTCCTCCGCTCGTTTGTCGCCGCTGTAAACTCGACGCTGACCTGCGTCTCGGGTCTCTTCGAACGCGCTTCGTGACGCTCGCTCACGTCGATCCCCATCTCCTTCGCGAAGACCGGGGCATTGATGTATGTCGCCGGAGCGGAGAGAATGCGGTCGAACATTCCCTTGAGCAACGCGATCCGAATGGCGTTCGTTGCGCCGTGGAGCGATTCTCCGCTTGTCATTACCGTAAGCGACTTGAGCGGCCCCGGCATCAGTTGTGCAAGGAGGGAGCCCAACTTCTCCGCGAGCTTGAAGTACGGCAGGAGGTCTTTCCTCCCGGCAAGGGACGGGTCCGGGAGGTTCACCGCACCGACCACCCCCTGTTCCTTCAACACGTCGGCAACCTGGTGCGCGATCGCAATGGCAACCTTTTCCTGAGCTTCACCCGTCGATGCGCCGAGGTGAGGAGTCGCCACCACCTTCGGATGCCTGATGAGCGGGTTGTCTGCCGGCGGCGGCTCCTTCGAATAGCCATCGAGAGCAGCGCCCGCGACTTTTCCCGATTCGAGTCCGCGGAGGAGTGCAGCCTCGTCGATAATGCCGCCGCGCGCACAGTTCACGAACCTCACGCCGCTCCGGCAGCGCGCAATCTCCCTGTCGCTGATGAGCCCGCGCGTCTCATCGGAAAGAGGCGTGTGAAGCGAGATGACGTCCGATCGCTCAAGGACTTCGTCGAATGTGACAAGCTCGACGCCTAACTTCGCGGCAATATCGGGCGAGAGGATCGGGTCGCATCCGATCACTTTCATCTCGAACGCGCGGCAGCGTGACGCCACCTGGCGTCCCACCTTGCCGAGCCCGACAATGCCGATCGTCTTCCCGCACAGCTCCGTGCCCAGGAACTTTTTCCGATCCCATTTCCCCTCGCGTAGAGAGTTGACCGCGGCGGGGATGTTCCGTGCAAGCGCAAGGAGGAGCCCGATGGTGTGCTCCGCGGTCGAGATCGCGTTCCCGCCCGGGACGTTCATGACGAGGATGCCGCGGCGCGTTGCGGCCTGCACGTCGACGTTGTCGACGCCCGTCCCGGCCCTTCCAATGATCTGGAGCCTTCCGGCGTGCTCAATGATGTCCGCCGTCACCTTCGTCCCGCTCCGGACGATAAGTGCGTCATATCCCCCGATGATCGTCTTCAGCTCCTCGGGCGGGATCCCGGGTTTGTGGTCGACCAAGAAGCCTTCACCATTGAGGATGTCAATGCAGCCCTGCTCGATTGGATCAGTGATAAGGACTTTTCCGCCCATGTCGTCACCATGACTCGTTGAGGAACACGGTTTGTGCCGCCTTGACCCCGGCACCCGGCTCGAAAACGTACCCCGCGTCGCGGAGTGAGAGCTCGACGGCGCCGATGACCGAGAGGACGTCGAGCTCGTCGTAGTAGCCGAGGTGTGAAATCCGGAAGATCTTGTCCTTGAGATGCCCCTGGCCGCCCGCGACCGTGATGCCGTACTTCTTCTTCAGTGCATTGTTGAAAACCTTCACGTCCGGAACCTCCGGGTTCCAGATGGCCGTGAGGGCGTTCGACGGTGACTTTGCAAGAAGTCTCAGTCCGAGTGCCTGCACGCCGGCGCGAACCGCAGCAGCGAGCCGCGAATGCCTCTCCCAGACCTTCTCCAGTGTCTCCTTACGGATCATCTCGAGTGCAACGTCCACGCCGATGAGAAGCGTCGTGGCCGGGGTCCACGGGGTGTCGTTTCCCTTGAGTGACTTCCGCGCCTTGAGGAGGTCGAAGTAGTACCGGTGACAATGCGACGACTCAACGAGCTTCCAGGCCTTCTCGCTGAGCGCGATGAACGCAAGCCCTGGAGGGATCATAAGCCCCTTCTGCGAACCCGTGACGACGACGTCGAGCCCCCACTCGTCCATCCTCATCTCGAGCGCACCAACTGCCGTGATGCCGTCGACGACGAAAACGGCCCCCGAGTTCGCACGGACTGCCTGCGCGATGGTTTTCACGTCGATCGCGACGCCGGTCGATGTTTCGCTGTGCGTCACGAACACGGCTTTCGTCTCGGGATGTGCTTTGATACTCTCGACGATCTCATCCGCAGTGACGGCAGTCCCCCATTCAACTGCGATTTCCACGGCATTCACGCCGTTCGCACGGCAGAGTTCTCCCCACCGCTCACCGAACTTCCCCCCGTTCACCGTGATGGCGGTGTCGCCCGGGGAAAGGAGGTTCACGACCGCAGCCTCCATCGAACCGCTGCCGGACGAGGTGAGACTGATCACATCCTGTGAAGTCTGAAAAAGGTACTGCAGGTTCTTGCTCAGGCGCTCGAAGAGCTCGCGGAATTCCGGGTGCCGATGATGGATGATCGGCTCCGCCATGGTAAGAAGCACATGCTCGGGAACCGGCGTGGGACCCGGTGTAAAGAGACGCTTCTTCATGATAGCTTTCCCTCCGAAAGAAATGTGCCTGTGTGGAGTTCTGCGCGAGGGCAGATAGGAAAGAGTTCGTAGGTGAAGTTACGTGAACGGCAAGAGAGATGCAACAGCGGCTGTCAAGGCTGCATCAGCCGAAAGTTATGGAAGGGTGCCCCGAGAATCAAGCGAGATTGATGGAGAGAGGGAATCCCGCCCCGGCTCCCGATGGATCTTGAGACGGGAATTCCGCGGAGGGATCTTTGCCGTCAGTCTTTCGCCGACCGGACCTGGTGCGCGATGGCGTTGAGAAGGTCCTGCTTCCCCTGACCCGTGACAGAGGAAAACGGAACGATCTCGCGCATGTAGCGGTGCCGCGCAAACGCGGCGCGCGTCTGGTCAACGTACATCGCCAGCTTGCTTCGCGCAATCTTATCCGCCTTCGTCATGACGACGATGTACGGTACGTGATAGTACTCGATCCATCCGGCCATCATGAGGTCGAGCTCCGTCGGGACGTGGCGCGCATCGACAATCTGGACGGCAACTGAGACATTCCTGCGCCGCTGGAGGTACTCCTCGATGAGGTTCGACCAGCTCGCGCGGACCTGTTCGGGGACTTTGGCGTAGCCGTATCCGGGGAGGTCAACGAAATAGAGGGAGCGGTTAACAAAATAATAGTTGACCTCGCGGTACTTCGCCGGGCTCGCGTTCGTCCGCGAGAGCTCCTTCTTCCCGCAGAGGCGGTTGAGAAGGGATGACTTGCCGACGTTCGAACGGCCGAGGAACACCACCTCCGGGAGCTCATCGTTCGGGAGCTGCACTCCGCTGGTCCTGCCGGCGGAGAGGGATGAGATCCCGATGACGAATTCCGCCGACTCGATGGTCATTCCGGGGCCATCGATCCTCGGCGGGTCGGTTACGAGGATGCTTGTTTGCTCGTAGGCTCCGCTACGGCGGGGGGCTCCGCCGGTGCTGCCGCTGCCTGCGGCTCGGCGGGCCTGGGTTCCGGGCGTGCTTCTTTTTGCTCTGTCCGTTTCGATTTCCTCCCTCCCTTTCCTGCCTCACGGCCAACGTTGTAATCAACAAGCTCAATAACGGCAACTTCCGCCCCGTCACCGTGCCGGCGGCCGAGTTTCACGACTCGCGAATACCCGCCAGGCCGGTCCTGGACTTTCTTGGCAATCTCTCCGAACAGCTCTTTCACCACCGCGCGGTCGTGGATGAATTTCGCTACCTCGCGACGGGCGTGAATGTCTTTTGCGCCGCTCTTCGCCTCGCGCTCGATGGCTCGCTTCGCGCGCGTGATCACCCGTTCCACGACACGGCGCGTTTCCTTCGCTTTCGCAGTCGTCGTTTGAATCTTCTTGTGCCGGAGAAGCGACGTCGAAAGCGACCCTAGCGTTGCCTTCCGGTGGCTTGCCGTCCTCTTTAGTTTCCGTCCAACTTTCCCGTGTCGCATGCGTTCCTCAGTCTCTCAGACTCGTTAGTGATCCTCGCTGTTCAAATACTCGTTCACATCCATCCCGAACCGCAGGCCGAGGCTGCGCTCGACGACCTCGCGGAGCTCGGACATCGATTTATCGCCGAAGTTCCGGAGGTTCGAGAGTTCCGATTCGGTGTGACTGACGAGCTCGGCGACGGTCTTGATGTTCGCAGCCTTCAGGCTGTTCTGCGAGCGGACGCTGAGCTCAAGGCTTTCGATCGAAAGCTGGAGCTTCTCGCGAATCACCTCGATCTCCGACGCCGATGTCTCCGCCTTCGGCGCTTCCTCTCCCTTCGAGCCAAGACCGGTGAAGAGGTCGATGTGCTGACGCAGGATCTGCCCCGCCTGAACGATCCCTTCCTCCGGCGTAATCGATCCGTCGGTCTCGACGTCGAGGATGAGCTTCTCGTAGTCCGTCCGCTGTCCGACACGTGTGCTCTCGACGACGTACCGGACGCTCTTCACCGGGGAGTAGACCGCGTCGAGCGGGATAAGCCCGATCCCCTCATCGGGGAACTTGTTCTCCTCGGCGGGGACGTATCCCTTCCCGTACCCGACCCGGAGCTCGATCCCAAATTCGGCATCGGCGTTGAGCGTGGCGATGTGGAGCTCGGGGTTGAGCACCTCGACTTCGCTGCTCGCCTTCTGAATGTCGTCGGCGGTGAAAGCCTTCGGACCCTTGAGTTTCAGCGCGACTTTCGTGGCCTTCTTCGAGGGGACCCGAAGACGCACGCACTTCAGGTTGAGGATGATGTCCGCGCCGTCTTCGACGACGCCCGGGATGGTGGAGAACTCATGGAGGACACCGTCGATCCGCAATCCCGTCAGCGCCACGCCCGGGAGCGACGAGAGGAGCACGCGGCGGAAGGCGTTCCCGATTGTCACCCCGAAGCCCCGTTCGAGCGGCCGCGCGATGAAACGTCCGAAACGCGGCGTGTGCGTCATCTCATCGAGAACAATGGCCTCCGGCATTTCCAAAAATTGAACACCCATGTCAATCCCTTCCTGACGTTGTCGTCGCGTCTGAGCCTTACTTGGAGTAGAGCTCAACGATGAGCTGCTCGTTGAACGGAATCATCATCTCCTCGCGCTCCGGGACACGGAGGAACGTGCCGGTGAGGTTGGCTTTGTCGACGGAGAGCCATCCTGGTCCCTGCGTATCCTTCATGCGCTTCAGGGAGGAGTGGATGACTTCAAGCTTTTTGCTCGCCTCGCGAACCTGGATCGTGTCGCCCGGGTTCAGGAGATACGAGGGGATGTCCACAATCTTGTTGTTGACGAGGAAGTGACGGTGCCGGATGAGCTGGCGCCCTGCCTTCCGCGAGGGGGCGAAACCGAGGCGAAACACGACGTTGTCGAGCCGCCGCTCAAGAACCTTCATGAGGGTCTCACCGGTCTTCCCTGTCTGCTGCCGCGCCCGATCGAAGTAGTTGCGGAACTGCGCCTCGAGAACACCATACGTGCGGCGCACCCTCTGCTTCTCGCGGAGCTGGACGGAGTACTCGGAGAACTTTCCTCGCCGGTTCTGCGCGTGCTGACCCGGGGGGAAGTTCCGCCGCTCCACCGGGCACTTCTCCGTAAAGCACTTCGAACCTTTGAGGAACAGCTTCTGCCGTTCCCGCCGGCACAACTTGCAGTTTGCGTCGATATACCGAGCCATATTCCCTTTACCTTTTCGTTCCACTGTGGCCCGCGCCTCCCTAGCGCCGGGCCGGTGACAGAATCTACACGCGCCGGCGCTTTGGAGGACGGCAACCGTTGTGCGGAATCGGCGTGATGTCCCGGATGCTCACGATCTCAAGTCCGGCCGACTGGAACGACCTGATGGCCGCCTCGCGCCCGGCGCCCGGCCCCTTCACGAAGACGTCGATCTTGCGGAGCCCCATCACGTACGCCTCCTTTGCCGCGGCCTCTGCGGAAACCTGCGCGGCGTACGGTGTGTTCTTCCTCGATCCCTTGAACCCGTTCCGCCCCGCGGACGACCAGGAGATGACGTTCCCGTAAACATCGGTGATGGTCACGAGCACGTTGTTGAATGTCGCCTTGACGTACGCATGCCCGTTGACGTCAACGTGGATCTTCTTCTTGGACTTGCGCGTTGTCTTCGCCAATGCCGTTCTCCTCTATGAATCAGTGATCGAGCCGACTGCCCGTCCGTTACTTCTTCGCGATCGCCTTCTTCTTCCCGGCAACCGTCTTCCTCTTGCCCTTCCTGTTCCGGGCGTTCGTCCGCGTCCGCTGGCCGCGGACGGGGAGGCCGCGGCGGTGGCGCAGCCCGCGGTAGCACCCGATGTCCATGAGACGCTTGATGTTCATCTGGGTGTCGCTCCGGAGCGCTCCCTCGACCTTGTAGTCCGAAGTAATGATCGAGCGGATCCTCGCGATGTCCTCGTCGCCCAGGTCGACGATCTTCTTCATCGGGTCGACACCCGCGCGCTCGAGGATGTCGTATGCCGACGTCCGGCCGATGCCGTAGATGTAGGTCAGTCCGATGAACGCCCGCTTGTTCTTGGGAAGATCAATACCAGCAATTCGAGCCAATGGAAAACCTCCTACCCTTGACGCTGCTTGTGCTTGGGATTTGTGCAGATCACGCGGACCACGCCCTTGCGCCGCACGATCTTGCAGTGTTCACACATTTTCTTCACCGATGCCCGTACTTTCATCACTGACTCCTTCTGCTCCCCGGAAGCGGGAGGCCGATGGCTTACTTGTAGCGATACGTGATACGCCCTTTGGCAAGGTCGTACGGTGAGAGCTCCACCGTCACCTTGTCGCCGACGAGAATCTTGATGTAGTTCATCCGCATCTTCCCGGAGATGTGCGCGAGGATCTCGTGGCCGTTCTCCAGCCGGACGCGGAACGTCGCGTTCGGCAGCGTGTCCGTCACGACTCCGTCAACTTTGATCGGCCCCTGTTTTGCCATGATGCTCCGTGCCGGGTGTGTTGATGCGCGCGTTTACTCTCGTCTCGTTGTCCGGTTCCCCGCTCTTCCGTTCCCCTGAAGGGTGGTGAGGATCTCGGGGCCGCCGCTCCGTACAACAACCGTGTGCTCGAAGTGCGCCGACGGCGACTGGTCCCGCGTGAGGACGGTCCATCCATCCGCCGCCACCCTGATGCGGTGCGAGCCTGCGTTCACCATCGGCTCGATCGCGAGCGTCATCCCCTCTTCAAGGATCGGCCCCGTCCCCTGCCTTCCGTAGTTCGGCACCGGCGGGTCTTCGTGGAGCTGCCGTCCGACACCGTGCCCGACGAGATCGCGGACAACGGAGAACCCCGCCTGCTCCACGTGCCGCTGGACGGCGGCGGAAATGTCGTGGAGATGGTTGCCGCTCACCGCTCTCCGGACCGCGAGCTCGAGCGACTGTTCCGTCACCCGCATGAGCCGCTCTTTGAGGTCCGTGGTGCGCCCGACCGGGTACGTCCGTGCTCCGTCACCGTAGAAGCCGTTCTTCAGCACGCCGACGTCGATCGAGATGATCTCTCCTTCCCCAAGCCTCCGGGCCCCCGGGATACCGTGGACCACCTCGTCGTCGATCGATGTGCAGAGCGTTGCCGGGTAGAGCTTCCCCGGGTCGCTCCCGTATCCTTTGAAGGCCGGTTCGCCGCCGCGCGAGCGAATGTACTCTTCCGCAAGCCTGTCGAGCTCCTCGGTCGTCACTCCGGGGACGATCGATGATTCGAGGAGCTTGAGGACCTCAGCCACGATGCGGCTGCTCTCCCGCATGAGCTCAATTTCATCTTCCGTCTTGATCGTCACCATGCGATTGCCCCGGTGCGGGGCGGCATCACCCTCGGCGGCCCCTGAGCTTCCCTTTCGTAAGGAAGCCTTCGTAGTGCCGCATGAGAAGGTGCGACTCGATCTGCTGAAGCGTCTCGAGCGCAACGCCGACGATGATGAGGAGGCTCGTGCCGCCAAAGAACGATGAGAACGTCGATGTCACTCCCATCATGTACACAATGGAGGGGAGGATCGCGACGATCGCCAGGAAGACCGACCCTGGAAGGGTGATCCTCGTGAGAATGTTGTCGATGAAATCCGATGTCGTCTTGCCGGGCCGGATGCCGGGAATGAACCCGCCCTGCCGCTGCATGTTGTCGGCGACGTCTTTCGGGTTGAAGGCAACCGCCGTGTAAAAGTAGGTGAAGAAGATGATCATAAGTCCGTAGGTGACCATGTAGACGCCCGACGTGTAGTCGAAATACCGGGCGAGTCCCTGGAGCGTGTCGCTCTCGGGGAAGAACGTCAGGATCGTCTGCGGGATGAACATGATCGACTGCGCGAATATGATCGGCATGACGCCGGCGGTGTTGACGCGCACCGGGATATACTGTGTAACGCCGCCGTACACCTTCCGGCCGACGACCCGCTTCGCGTACTGGACAGGCACACGCCGTGTGGCCTGCGTGAGCATGACGACGAACCCGACAATCGCGACCATGAACGCAAAGATCACAATCTCGA
>Ga0315282_10011185_pt1 | contig 13946 bp, 11 predicted proteins | sample YL17G07_20_MG_FD_203693 | JGI IMG/M metagenome (GOLD analysis project Ga0315282, IMG submission 203693) | Sediment microbial communities from Yellowstone Lake, YNP, Wyoming, USA - YL17G07_20 | ecosystem: Environmental > Aquatic > Freshwater > Lake > Sediment | place: USA: Wyoming | collected... | reverse complement strand
ATAGGGAAGGTTGAGGGGAGAACGGGAGCGGATAAAAACTTCAAAGCAAAGCTTCGGAGGTTGGAAGAAGTGATCACACTGGATCGGAAACGAAAAATAAGAAATTAGTCATGCCTGACCCCATTTTTTTACCTCAACTATGCCCGAGAGCACTGGATGAACGAGGGCGAGAACCCGCCTGTTGGCCTGATCCTCTGTGCCGAGAAAAACGCTGCTGTTGCACACTATGCTTTGGAAGGCCTACCCAACAAAGTCATGGCTGCCGAATATAAGATGAAACTCCCAGACGAAAAGATGCTCGTAGCGGAACTGAAGCGATCACGGAAACTGCTGGAGAGCCGTATCCTTGTTAGTGCAAAGAAGGAGTCACGGCAATGAGTAGGCCTTGGGCAATGGTGACATGATAAAAGGGGTCAGTCCGGGAATTTAGGAATCATTCATTTGTCGGTGTCATCCATAAAAAAGTTGGCCATGCTTTTAGCATACGGCATGGAGCAGCAGAGGGTGTGGGGTCAAACCTAAAAAATACACTTTAGTGGTGCAAGTTTTTAATTTTGATTTTTCTTCTGTTGGCCGCTGTAACATGGAGGGGCCGGTTCGGACCCGCTTTGTTCCACCTAACCGGACTCCAATTTCAGTGAGATGACTATTCCATCACAGAGGAGAGGGGGACGATCTCGATCCCCTTTTCCTTCATCCTGGGGATTATCTCTTTAATGGACTGAAGTGTGGAGGGATGAGGGTGACCAATCCCGATCGCCTTTCCAGTGGCAAGGGAGAGTTGGATCAGCCTTTCCAGTTTTTCCTTAATCTCTTCTGGGCTTGGTGAGTGGTCGAGAAAAAGGCTTCTCTCCATTGCCCTTAGGCCAATGGATTGGGCGGTTTGGAGACCAACGGTTTGAGGAGTGGTACGACTATCTAAGAAGAAAAGCCCCCGTCTCTTCAATTCGGAGAGAATAATCCTCAGCTTTTCAGGATTCTCCATCAATCGGGATCCCATGTGATTACTCACCCCTTTGATATAAGGGATCGCCTCAATATCTTTGGACAGTTGACGAAGCAGCTTTTCTTCATCCATCTCATAAAGGAGAGCCCCTTCACCCGGTTTTGTTTTTGGATAACCATGGGGCTCCATGGGAAGATGTAGGATAACCTCTTTACCCCTCTGGTGAGCCTCAAGCGCAAGGGTTTTGGAATGGGGGGTAAAGGGTAGGATGGAGAAGGTGATAGGAAGATTCCAATGAAGGAGTTCTTTGGAAATGTGGTTTTCTCCACCGAGGTCGTCGATCACAATGGCCATCTTGGGTCGAAGGCCAGTTTTTAGAATCGAAGGCTTTGTAGGAATGAAGGTGAGTTGGTGTGTGAGTCGATCCAGAATCTTCACTTCCAACTGGAGGGATTCAGATATTTTGGAAGATTGTAAGGAAAAGGGTTTGCCAAGGGTGGAAAGGCTTCGTTTAAAATTTCCCTCAATCAGGGAGAAAGAAACAGATCGAGGGATTTGAATCTTCATGAAGGACTGTTCCCAGACGATCTCTCCTTCTTTTTTTAAGGAAGACTTTTGAAGAACATCTTTTTTGGAGATCCCGATCTCGTAGAGTTGGCTGCGGATGATCTGGTCAACGAGAAAAACTTTTTGAGAAATGGCTTCAGGGGGAGTGGGTTTCTCTTGGATCAGATAGAGATATCCACTCATGGTGAGAAGAGACCCCAGGAGGAAGGAGAGAAGGTAACCGATCCAATGTTTACCTCCCCTCCGTTTGATTCGTTGTCCCTTTGGCATTATTTCCCTTTGGCTATATCTTTAAAGACCTCCCAACTTTTGAGGATCTCAAGGGCCCGATCCAGTTGCGGGTCGACTGGTTTTTTCTCCTTCACCTCTTCCTTCTTTGTCTTGTCTTTCTCTTTATCATTGAGATGCCTCTCTAAATCTTTCTCCATAGGGTGTTTGGGTAATGGCGATTCCTTCTCCTCCTCAGGCCGTGAAGGTCTGGCAATGACATCGGGCGTAATCCCTTTGGCTTGGATGGAACGGCCATTGGGAGTAAAATAACGGGCAGTGGTTAACCTTAATCCTGAGCCGTCCTTCAGGGGAAATATGGTTTGGACCGAAGCTTTTCCAAAGGTCTGAGTCCCAACAAGGATTCCTCTACGTTGGTCCTGAATGGCTCCGGCCACGATTTCAGAACCGCTGGCACTCCCACTATTGATCAGGACAACCAATGGATAGCGGGGGAGGGTGCCTTTGGCTTGGGCGTAAAATTTCATCTTCTGATCTTCTCTTCTCCCCTCCACGGAAACAATGAGACCTGATTCGATGAAGCGGTCCGCCACTTTGACCGCCTGATCCAAAAGTCCCCCTGGGTTGTTCCGGAGATCGAGGATCAAACCCTTCAGGGTTCCCTTGCTCTCATCCTCCAACGCCTTGAACGCTTTCTCAAACTCACTATCTGTCTTCTCTTGGAACTGAGAAAGTCGAATATAACCGTACTGTTTCTCCAACAGTTCATGGCGAACACTGCGGATGGGGATGACATCCCGAATCAGAGTGAACTCCCGGGGTTTGGTGAACCCCTCCCTCATAATGGTGATCGTCACCTTGGTACCCTTTGGTCCCCGTAGTCGTTTGACACTCTCTTGAAGGGGCAGATTTTTTGTTGACTCTCCTTCAATCTTGATGATCTGATCATTGGCCAGGATACCAGCTTTGAAGGCCGGGGTATCCTCAATGGGAGAGACGACCGTAAGAACACCGTCTTTGAGGGTGAGCTCAATCCCTATCCCATCAAATCGACCTTTCGTCTCCGCCTGCATCTCCTTATACACATCAGGGGACATAAAGGCAGAGTGAGGGTCCAAAGTCTCCAGCATCCCCTTGATCGCCCCGTAAACCAGATTCTTTGTGTTCGTCTCTTCAACATACTCCTTTTGAAGGAGACCGAGGACTTCTGTAAATATTTTCAGATCCTCATAGACATTATTGGAGACGGCCGATACCCTATGGAAACTGCCTAAACCAATGGCGATCCCTAAAAGGAAGACCGGCAAGATCACCAAAACAACTTTAAAGCGTCCAATTCCTTTCCTTTGAGACATAATATCCTCCTTTATAATTCTTTCTTACCCTTTTTATTATGATCCGCAATGGAGACGGTTTTCTCTATGTGTAAGATCCAATCCATGGGATCCTGAGGTTTTCCCCGATGTCGAATCTCAAAGTAGAGACAAGGACCTTTCAATGATCCTGCACTCCCTACCAGAGCGATGGTATCCCCTTGAGAAACGTTATCTCCCTCTTTCTTTAACAATTGGGAACAGTAAGCATAGACGGTGAACGTATGATCTCCATGGTCGATGATCACCATATTGCCAAATCCTTTAAACCAATCGGCATAGAGAACTTTCCCGGGGAGTACGGCTCGAACTTCGGTCTCCATCGGGGCTTTGATTTCAATCCCGTTCTGCCCCTTTTCTTTGAAAAGACTGATCACATTCCCATGAACAGGAGGGATCAGCTTTCCCTTATTGGATTCGGGTTTTGATCTTCCGTAGGCCAGAAGGCTTTTCTCCCGTTCCAGTTTTCCAACAAGCGCTTCAAGGTCCTTGGCTCTCCCTTCTAATTCTCCAATGAGTTTCTGGTAGACTACCTTCTGATTCTGGATCGACTTCAATAAGGCGAGTTTCTTCCTTCTGACCTTTTTGATCTCCTCCTTCTTTTTCTCCACCTCAGAGATAGAGCGCTGCCATTGGGACTGGTCCTGGATCAACTCTCTCTGATAACTCTCTTTTAAGGCCACCTGATACCGATGAATCTCAACCAGACGGTTATCGTAATCGATAATGACCCTCAAATACTTATCCATTTTCAATAGATCGAGGTGGGATGGAGAGGTAAGCAATAAAGTCCCTTGAGGGATTCTCCCCATTTTATAAAGAGCGTGTAGTCTGGAAAAAAGTTCTTCCTTTGTTCGGCCCATCCCTTTGTTAAGCATAAGAATTTGATTTTTTGTCTGATCAAGCCTTTCTTTCGTTTGGGCCAACTGAGCCTCCATCTTTTCTAATTCTTTCCCCTTTTTATATAGCTCGGTTTCCATATAATGAAGGCTTTCAAGGATGGAGGATTCTTTTCCTTGGATCTTCTTCTCCTTCTCCTTCGTACGAGAAAGTTCTTTTTTAATTTCTTTAAGGTCCTTCTTTTTCTGGGTGAGGTCCTTCTCAATCGGATCGGTCCGGACTGCCCAAAGGTCAGGGGCCTCAAGGATGAATACCCACCCGATAAAGACCCAGCCGAACAAAACCCATTTCCATCTTCTCATCAAGAACTCACCCGCTATATCTCAGGATCTTCATTGAAGCGATGAAGCTGCCAAAAAAACCGAGAGCGACCCCCCCTGATAAAATCCATGCGATGCTTTGGATGGGTAGAAAAAGGATAGGGATCCCTGCCAACCACCCTTCCATCATTGGGCTGATATTGAGAATAAAAGCTTTGTATAATAAAAAGAGAAAGAGAATCGCCAGTCCCGTACCCAGGAAGCTTTGAATGAGGCCTTCGACATAGAAAGGGACTTGGATCAAGGAAGGACTGGCACCCAATATCTGCATGATCTCAATTTCCTCCCGTCGGGAGGAAATCGTCAGTTGGAGGGTATTGGAAATGATAAAGATCATCGCAGCAAGAAGGAGTCCCCCCAGGATCCATTGGGTGTAGCGTAAGATATGAACAAGTACGGAGAAGGTTTCAACCCATTCCTGGCCATATTGGATCTCCTCAATTTGTTTAAATTGTCTCAACTGTGAGACCACTTCCTTAATTTTTGTGGAGTTCCGATAATTCTTCTCCAATTGAATTTCGAAAGAAGCGGGAAGGACCGCTGGTTGAATCCCAGCGAGAAGATTCTTCTGACTCCCCAACTTTGCCTCCATAAAGGCCATCGCGTCAGAAGATGAAACATATTTCACTCTCTCAATCCCTTTGAGGAGGCGGGCATCCTTTAAAAGGCCTTCCACTTCATTGGAGGTAATCCCTCTCTTCAAGTAAGCAATCAACTCAATCTTGTCCTCCCAGATTTTGAGAAAGGAGGTGAGGTTAAAAGCGATCAGAGAGAAGATCGAAAAGATGAGCATCGTGACGGCAATAATGCCAATCGTGGTCAGATTGGGGAATAGGCTTCCCTTCATGTTCTGAAGAGTTCGTCTGATCACATAACGGAGAAAGAACATCATGCCTTCGGTCTCACCTCATCCCCAGCTTCTACATCCATTCTCCTACCGTTCAAAATAGGAATGACCTGATAGGGATAACGTCGGATGAGATCTGTATCTTGAGTTGCGAACACCACGGTCGATCCCCTGCGGTGGAGGTCAGCAAAGATCTTCATCACCTCGAGGGTCATCTGAGCATCCAGATTCCCTGTCGGTTCATCTGCCAGCAGGAGAGGAGGGTCATTGACCAGAGCTCGAGCGATCGCCACTCGCTGTTGTTCCCCTGCCGAGAGAGCGAGAATCGGATCCCCCTCCCTTTCTTTAAGCCCGATCTGTCTCAAGACCTCCGAGACCTTCCTTTTGGCCTCTTTCCGACCATGACCGATGACCTCCGAAGCAAAAGCTATATTTTCTCCCACTGTCCGGTCCCGTAATAGTTTAAAATCCTCGAAAATGATTCCTATCCTCCTTCTCAATTGATAAATCTTACTGAACGCCTTTCGAGTAATATCAATCCCATTTACGATGACTTCTCCACTCGTTGGTCTTTCAGCACAGAATAAGATACGAAGAAGAGTCGTTTTCCCAGAACCACTTGGCCCGGCGATGAATGCAAATTCCCCGGGTAAGATCTCTAAGGTGATATCTGAGAGAGCCGTGATCTGGTTGGGATAGGTCTTAAAAACATGAGTCATCTGAATCATATTGAGACAAAACTAACACGATCTCTATTTTTTTTCAAGAAAATGAAGGGGTTAATGCGGATTGACCAGCTACGAGAAATGTCAGACTTTATTTTTTCGCTTTGAAGTAATCCACGAAACATATCACTTATTTAAGGGTTGGAGGCAGATCTTGATAAGGAGATTTGATAATACCGATATTTGCTCCCCAGAAGAGTACAGTGATACCAGGGAGAACGTGGCCAATCCGATGATCCCCTTCCTGCATCTTCCCTCCTATGTCCTTGAAGGGATCACCTAATCAATTCGGATGATCTTACCTACAGTAACTTCTAACGCCTTTACTAAATTCCCTGGTTCAATAAAGAGCTGACAGCCACGCGCACCAGCACTGATCGAAATAAAGGGGAACTTCATGGCACTCTCATCTAAATAAGCAGGATAGCGTTTTTTTGTTCCAATTGGTGAAACCCCTCCCCGAACATATCCTGTTAATGGCTGAATCTCTTTAAGATGAACCAATTCCACCTTTTTATTATTGCTGATGGCAGCGATCGTCTTTAAATCGAGTTCAGCCCCTCCTGGAATGCAAGCCAGTAAAACCCCTGTTTTGTCTCCTCGAACAATAAGTGTCTTGAATACCTGCTCTAATGGAAGGTTCACCTTCTTTGCTACATTCTCCGCGCTGAGATCTGATTCGTCAACTTCATATTCGCATAATTGATAATGAATATTTAAGCGATCCAGATACCTCGCCGCATTCGTTTTCTTCATCGTGGCCACTCCTGATAATTGCATCTCATCAATAAATAATGATCATTACAGCAATTACCCAGAGAAGAATATTGAAGAGAAATGGAAAATCTTTTAGAACTAAGTCGATGGGATCTTCGATCATTTCCCTTAGGTAGATTAAATAAAGATATCGAAAAATACCAAATAAGACAAAAGGAACGGAAAAAATAAGGTTTTTTGTCCCAAACCGATCGACGGTTTCTAGTGAAACAGTATAAAGAATATAGGACATGATCGTGCAGGCTGTCACTATTGAAATCATCTGATCGAGAAAAGGGATGCTATAATCTTTAAGAACTTTCCTCTGATGACCTGCATTCTCACCCATTAACGCTAATTCGTTTCGCCTCTTACTAAATCCTAAAAAAAGAGAGAGTGTGATGGTACAGATGATCAACCAATCGGAAGGACTGACCCCTGCCAGCGTTGTCCCGGCTAAAATTCTTAAAACAAAACCAGAGGCAATGAACATAATATCCAGGATAACAATCTGTTTAATTTTCAGGGAATAGGCCAAATTTAAAATGAGATAGACCAAAAGGATAACAAAAAATATTCGATCCATCATGAAGGCCAAGATGAAGGCCATCGCAGCCAGAAGCATGGAGACCATATAGGCTTCAGACACTCGAAGGGTCCCTTTTGCCAGAGGTCTCTGGCTCTTCTCTGGGTGTTTTCTATCACTTTCTCGGTCATGAATATCATTGAAAATATAAATGCTGCTGGCGACCAGGCAGAACAGGATGAAGCCTCCAGTCACCTTGATGAAGAGTCCAGCCTGAAAAAGGTTCTGTGAAAAGACCAAACCTACAAACAGGAAGATGTTCTTGACCCATTGTTTGGGACGCATGGAAATCAATATCGATTTAATTTCAGAAAACACTTTTTTCTTCTCCTCTTTATTTTATCATAGCAAAAATGTAACCCGTAGGGACCTGGACAGATTTAATTTTCCTTATTTAGGATAAAACTTTTTGAGGTTATTTTGTGCACTTACATGATCAGGATTTATTTCTAAGGCTGCCTTAAATTCCCTGATCGCTTCATCCAGGCGACCCTGTTGTACAAAAATTGCTCCGAGGTTATTATGGGCATTCGCATCGTTAGGATTGAGCTTCAGGGCAGTCTCAAATTCTCTGACCGCATCATCCAGGAGATAACTTCGTCCAAAAGCTATCCCGAGGTTATAATGGACATTCGCATCATTAGGATTAATCGCCAAGGCGCTCTGAAATTCTTTGATCGCATTGTCCAGTCGGCCCTGATAATTATAAATCACTCCAAGATTATTATGAGCCTTGGCATGATTGGCATTGAGCTTTAAGGTTATTTGAAATTCTCTGATCGCTTCCTCAAACTGGCCCTGTTTTCCTAAAATTAAACCGAGGTTATAATGTCCTCTCGCTTTTTGGGGACTTTTATGGGTCACATCCTTCCACATCCTCACCTCATCCTTCCAGACGATGTTTCTCGCATAAGTCAGAGCCGAAAAGAGAATAAGAATAAGGGCAAAAAACAAAATGACTTTTTTCTTTAACCATGGAAATCGGATCTCGAGTTTTTCCCACCCGAGCCATACAGATGCCGTGATCGCCATCACCCACCCGATCGACGGTAGATAAACCCTGTATTCACAAATGATCATGGGTAAAGAAATGACGCTCGACTCAACAGAAAGAGTGATAAAAAACCAGAATATTCCAAAAGAACTTAACCGCCAATCGGGAATCTTTAACCGCGATTGGTAAAAAAGGTAGACAGCCAGACCCAACACGGCCAGATGGAAGAGAAAAGGCAAAAACACTTGAGGCATGAAAAATGAATGATAGGCCGGATAATCGTAATCAAGGTTCTGATGAATGGGAAGGAAGAGCAGTCGGATATAGGTCAAAATGACTCTAAACTGTGTAAATAAATAAACCTCTCTGGAAACTTCCTGTTGAACTAATAGAGATGGGTCCAATATCTGATTGATCACCTCTCCGATGGGTCTATGTGTTCCAATCAGCGTAAAAGGGGTAATCACCATGGATAAAAGCCATGGAATCAGACGTAAGACCCTGGGTTTCATCAACCCAGTAAAGAAGAAAAATTCATAAATCATGATGACAACGGGAAGGGTAAAGGCGTTCTCCTTTGTCTTCATCGCAAAGACAGTAGCAATAAGGGATAAGATGAAAAAGAGAGTCGATTTGAAATGGGAGGTTTTCTGATCACCCATGCATAACCTCCCTCGGATATAAAGAATGAGTGAGGAAAGATAAAAAAAGGTGACAAACGAGGCATGTCTCTGAAAGATGTAAGTCACCGCTTCTGTCTGAAGCGGATGAGAAACAAAAAGCAGAGCAGAAAACAGAGCAATGAGATTTGAATTCCTTTTCAGAAATGATTCCTTCAAAAAAGGGGTGTTGAAGGTAAGAAGGATAAAGAGATAGACGAGTAAGGCATTGAGGAGATGAATCGCCAAATTGAAGATATGATAACCGAAAACATCAAATCCATGAATTTTATAATTGATAGCAAAAGTGAGGTATCCAATGTATCTCGTCCTTAAGAAAATATAGAAGTCTGGGTCCACTCCTTTTGCCTTCGAAGGTTCCAGAAAATATCTGAGGTTCTTGACGATCGGGTTTTGGAAAATGAAATCTTTCTCATCCCATTGAAATGGGCTGTCCAATGAATTAGAGTAGGCAAGGATACCTATAGCGATGATTAAAAGGCAATGAATGAGATGTTTATTGAATCGATTTTTACTCGGTTCTAGTCTGTCGGATTCTTTCTTTTTTGCCGAAGCTTTTCCCATTTGGAATTTTTTATGTAACATCTAATCGATGCTTTATCCCAACGCCTCAACAATGATTCACCTATTAAAACCTTCTGTATTGATTCATAGATAATAATAACCCTTCATCCTGAGAAAATCCTACTAAGAATGAATATTTAAGCGATCCAGATACCTTGCCGCATTCGTTTTTTTCATTGAGTCAAATTCCGTTTATTTTTTCTCCTGAATCGAGATCAGCTCAATCTCAAAAATAAGAGTTGCATTTGGCCCAATAACACGCCCGGATCCACGTTCGCCATAGGCGAGATTCGGAGAAATAAATAGCTGCCACTTGGCTCCCTCTTCCATGAGCTGTAAGGCTTCGGTCCAACCAGGGATCACACCGTTGACTGAAAAGCTTGCCGGTTTTCCACGACGGTAAGAGCTATCAAACTCTGTTCCATCGATCAGAGTACCCCGATAATGGGTCGTCACAGTATCGGTTAATTTGGGTTTCTTACCGGATCCGGCCTTGATCACCTTATACTGTAAACCACTGGCCAGGATATTGACCCCCTCTTTTTTCTTATTTTCAGCAAGGAAAGATTCTCCTTCCTTCTTGTTTTTTTCTCCAAGCTTTTTGGCAAGTTCCTCCTGTTTAGCCATCATTTCCTTCTGAAAAGCGGTGATCGTTTCACGAACTTCCTGGTCGGTCAATAAGGTCTTCCCACCGGAAAACACATCCTTGATCCCCTTCACAAGGATATCCGGGTTGACATCGATCGACTGCTTTTTTAAGTTATTCCCTATGTCCATTCCAATGATGTAACTGACCTTATCCTTATAATTTTTCAGAACCAGATTTTCCTCTCCACTCACCTGGCTCACCAGAAACAAAATGCTTAAAACTGCGGCCAGCCTCAATTTCATCTTAACTCCTTTCTTCTTCAGTTTTATGTCCAAACCAAAACCTTAATCTTTGATTGAAAGTTCATGTGCCAGTTCCTCTCATCTTAATTTCAGGTTCTTGAAGATATCTCCCAGGGTACCCAACTTCCCTTTTTTATCCTCCTTTTCAAGAAACTTCTTATAGTCCTCCCGATCTTCTCTCTCTTCCATCACCTTTTGTGAGAGCCGAATTCGACCTCTTTCGTCTATTGAGACGATCTCAACCTTAATCTCCTTACCTTTGGGGAATTTCTTTTTTACATCCCCCTTTTCAGAATCTCCCAATTCCTCCATGGGAAGCAGACCCCGTACCTTTGCTCCGAGCTGTGGAAGCCTGATAAAAAGGCCATAAGGCTTAATATCTTCAACAAGCCCTCTGAGGACCTGGCCAACTTCAAGCTTCACCTTTTTGGATCCTTCCTCATCCTCTGCCATTCTCTTTTTGATCGCCGCTTCTTTGATGGATAGGGAGATACGGTGTGCTTGATGGTCTATTCCCATAACCATCACATCGACCAAATCCCCTTCGTGAAGAAGTCTGCTGGGATGGGAGATCCGTTCGTAGCTTATCTCAGAAATATGGACTAAGCCATCTATACCTGGCGCCACCTCAACAAAAGCACCGAAGTCAGTGAGCCGGGAGATTTTGCCACGGATGATTGCTCCTTCCGGGAATGGAAGACCCTTGTCCCATGGATCAGGTTCCAAGGCCTTCATGGAAAGTGCAATCTTCTGGTGACCATCCTTGTCTGACTCGATCTTTATTACTTTCACCCTTACCTGCTGACCTGATTTAAGGATCTCCGATGGATGATTTATCCTTGCATGGGAGATTTCAGAGACATGGATCATCCCCTCGATTCCTCCGATATCGACAAACGCACCAAACTCTGTCAGTTTTGTAACCCTCCCCTCACATTCAAGGCCGTGCTTGAGCATGGCCAGGGTTTCTTTCGCCTTTTTCTCCTGCTCTTCTTCTAAGAGCACACGCCGGGAGACGACAATATTCCGTCCTTTCTCCTTGATCTCCATAATACAGAACTGATACCTTGCCCCAACATGTTCCTCAGGTTTTTCGCAAAACTGAAGGCCAATCTGACCTAAAGGACAAAAGGCCCGAATGCCAGAAAGATTGATTTCAAAACCTCCCTTGTTCACAGCCAAGACCCTTCCCTCTACAGGGATGAGGCTTTGCTGTGCCTCGCGAAGTATTTCGAGGGCATGAGCCCCCTGGACCTTAAGCCCCTTGGTGAGATGGATCCCATCCCTAACTGAAGCAACTCTCATCTCGACCCAATCCCCTTCACTGAGGGTAAGGTTTCCATCCTTATCTATGAATTCTTGAATATCCACAATTCCCTCACTTTTACCCCCTAAATCAACAAAGATCGTATCCTTGCTGATCTTCATCACTTTCCCCGAAACCTTATCTCCGGGAAAAAGCTTACGAGTCGGTGTCTGGTTGCTGGCTTCCAAAAGCTCTGCAAAGCTTATCTTTTCTTCCATCTCGTTCTCTGTCATCCCGTTGCACCTTTAACAATTTAGAATAGGTTTTACTCTCCTACGCAGAAAGCCACGCCTGCGCGCCGCAACGCACTTCAGCGTGCAGGCACGAGCTTTTAGCCCGCGGGGCTCCACTCTTGTAAATCAGTATAACTCTTTCCGTTGATTCCAGAAAGGGTTTGAAGATAAAGGAGATGGAGTCATTGGAAAGCAAAGATGTCGGATCACGGGATCAGGGTAACATCGGCTTAGATGGGCCAGAAGGTTTTCGTTAAATCCGAAACTTACGAAAGGTTGACTTTAAGGAAGGACCGCCAAGATCGAAATCCTTAGCTCCCGAGAAAAGACCTCCTCCTCTCTTTTCCGGATCTCCTATCTTTTCCAGATCTCTTATCTTTTCCAGATCTTCGGTCTTTTACAGATCTTCTCTCTTTCCCACTTCTTTGTTCAGGACCTTTAAGATTCGGATCGCTAAATCTCCTCCTATCAACGCCAGTTCTCCGCTCTCTCCCGGATCGGCGCTCCCCTCTTGCCATGACCTCCTCCTTACGTAAACGTTTCTTGAGTTTATCGGGCTTATTCGGTTCCTTGAGTTTATTTAATTCGGCTAAAGAAAGTCAATAAAGAATTTTCCCCTGCCCCTTTTCTACCTGCCTGCCCCGCCCACGGTCGGGACCGGGGCCGGCAGGCAGGAACCCCGCCTATCCCGCTAGGGCGGGACGGGGCACTCTCCGGTCAAAACGAGGTTGAAGTTGCTATCGGGGTCGAATATACTTTTGTCAATCGGGAGGCTCTCGTGCCAAGAAAGATCAAACGATCCGTCTGTCCCTATGATTGCCCAGATACCTGCGGTCTTCTGGTAGAGGTCTCTGAAGAAAGGGCTGCGAGGGTGATGGGTGATCCAGGCCATCCATTCACAAGAGGGACTTTGTGTCCCAAAATGAATCGCTACCAGGATACTGTCCACTCTCCGCTCCGTCTGACGCAGCCCCTGCTGCGAACAGGCTCTAAAGGCTCAGGTGATTATCGTCCCATCTCGTGGGAGGAGGCGATAACCCATATCGCTGATCGATGGCAAAAGATCATTGGTCAATTCGGAGCGAAGGCGATTCTCCCTTATTCTTATGCAGGAACCATGGGTCTGATTCAGAGAAATGCAGGCCACCCTTTCTTCCATCGTCTCGGAGCTTCTCGGCTAGATCGCACCATCTGCTCCCCTGCGAAGGAAGCCGGTTGGAAAACGGTCATGGGAGAAACGCCTGCTCCTCACCCCGACGAGGTGGCAGAGAGCGATCTCGTAATCCTCTGGGGAATCAATGCTGTTGCTACCAACATCCATTTTCTCCACGGGGTGAAGGCGGCAAGAAGAAGAGGAGCCAAGGTCTGGCTTATTGATACTTACCAGAATCTCACCTCGTCGGTAGTCGATCAAATCTTTCTCGTCCGGCCCGGAAGTGACGGTGCCCTTGCGCTGGGATTGATGCATTTATTAGTTCATGATGGTCTCATTGATCTTGATTTTATTAAGACTCATGTTCAGGGCTTTGAGAAGTTTAAGGAAAAGATCCTTCCAGATTATCCTCCTGAAAAGGTGAGCGTCCTCACCGGGCTTTCACCAGAGATGATTCAATCAATGGCGAAGGCCTATGGAACAGCGAAGAGACCCTTCGTAAGGCTTGGAGCCGGTCTGTCTCGATACGGCAATGGTGCCATGATTGTCCGCACAATCGTCTCGCTTCCAGCTTTGGTGGGGGCTTATGGGAAAAAGGGAGCCGGCTGTTTCACCAGCACGAATACTTCAGGGGCCTTTGCCATGATAGAGATTTTAAGGGAAGACTTCATGGTCAAAGAGACCCGAATCATCAACATGAACCGCCTCGGTTCGGCCCTGAATGAGCTTAACGATCCACCAATTAAAGGCCTCTATGTCTATGCTTCCAATCCTGCTGCCGTTGCGCCTGATCAGAATCAGGTTCTCAAGGGACTGGCTCGGGAAGACCTTTTCACGGTTGTCCACGAGAGATTCATGACCGACACAGCCCGGTACG
>Ga0315282_10011184_pt1 | contig 13946 bp, 12 predicted proteins | sample YL17G07_20_MG_FD_203693 | JGI IMG/M metagenome (GOLD analysis project Ga0315282, IMG submission 203693) | Sediment microbial communities from Yellowstone Lake, YNP, Wyoming, USA - YL17G07_20 | ecosystem: Environmental > Aquatic > Freshwater > Lake > Sediment | place: USA: Wyoming | collected... | reverse complement strand
ACGCGCCACGCAACCGGTGGCCTGGATCTTCTTCACGATTATCTCACCAAGGGTCTTCAGGTCCGGAGCTTCGGCGAAGGCGATGACATCGTACGGGCCGGTGACTATGTTCACCATCTTTATGCCCTTCATGTCCTTTATCATGCCCATGAGCTCAACTGCTTTTCCGGGAAGGGCCTCGATCAGGATGTATGCGTTGGTGGAATGCGACAAAATTATCACCCCTTTGTGATGTAAGTGGGGGCATTATATCACACGCAAAGTCCCAAAATCAAATCGTTGAAAACGTCTCCCCTTATGATATAATTTACCGACGAACATGAACAGGGAGGCTCAATTGAGAAAAAAGATAGGCCTTGGGCCAAGAATCACGGGATATTTTTTAAGAGGACTCTTCACGCTCCTTCCGCTCTTCATCACCATATGGCTTCTTTTCTTCATGTTCAGCTTCTTAGACGGCATCCTTGGAGGCATAATCGCGCTTTTTGTGGGCCGCTACATTCCCGGGCTTGGTTTCCTGATCACGCTTTTGTTGACTCTCATAACGGGCTTCCTAATGACATATTTGATCGGCGAAAAGCTCTTTCTCTTCAGCGAATCCATCATCACCAGGGTCCCCATAATGAAGAGCATTTATTCCTCCGCCAAGCAGATCAACGATGTCCTGTTCCAGCAGAAGGAAGCAAAGTCATCTCACAGGGCCTGCATAGTTGAGTATCCCAGGAAAGGTATCTATTCGTTGGGATTTGTCACAAGTGACGCGGCGTCTGAAATAAAGAAAAAGACCGGCGGCGGCAAAATGATAAACGTTTTCATTCCCAATACCCCCACCCCTGCCACCGGATTTTTGATCGTCGTCCCCGCGCATGAAGTCAAGCTCCTCGACATGCGTATAGATGACGCGTTCAAATATATCGTGTCGGGAGGCGTCCTTCAGCCGAAAAAATAATGGCGATCACGTTTTAATGCCTATATCCGCCCCGCAGAAATTGCATTTCCCCTCTTTTGTGATGTTCAGGGCCGTAATGTCATACCCGGTCCTTTCAATAAGAAGGTTCTTGCAATTGTGGCAGGTGGTATTCTCTCCCGGGTGGCCGGGTACATTGCCTATGTAGACATACTTTAAACCGGACTCCAATCCTATCTGCCTTGCCCTTTCAAGCTTTTCAACGGGGGTTGTCGGTAAGTTCTTAAGCTCAAGGTAGGGAACGAACCGGGTGACATGCCAGGGGGTCATTTCCCCCAGCTCGGTGACGATCCAGTCCGCAATGCTTCTCAACTGGGGCTCATCATCATTCCAAGTCGGGACGATAAGGGTGATGATCTCGACATGCATGTTCCATTTCTTTTTCGCCCGGATGGCGGCCGAGAGAATCGTCTCCCAATTCGGCACCTGTGCCAGCTTGCGGTAAAAGTCGTTGGTGAACCCTTTGACATCCACCCTGAAGGCGTCAAGATACGGCCCTATCATGTCCAGGGCCTCCGGAGTTATGTAGCCGTTGCTTACATAAGCGGTGTAGAGGCCCTTTTGTTTGGCCAGTTTGGCACAGTCCAGGGTGTATTCAAACCATATCGTGGGCTCATTATAGGTCCAGGCAATGCCCTGGCAGCCGTATTCATAGGCAAGCTTCACCGCATCCTCGGGAGAAATAAATTGAGTAGGGATCTCCTCGATGACATTGAAGACCTTATCAGTTGCAAGGCCTTTTACGGGGATAACGTGCGATATCTGCCAGTTCTGGCAGTGGATACAGCGCATGTTGCAGCCGATCGTGCCCAGAGAAAGCACCGAGGTGCCGGGGTGAAAATGGAAAAGAGGCTTCTTTTCAATGGGATCGGCGTTGATGGAGGACACTTTGCCGTAGATAAGCGTGTAAAGGACGCCGCCAATGTTCTGCCTTACTCCGCAATAGCCGGCTTTCCCCGGAAATATAAGGCATCTGCGCGGACAGAGGCTGCAGCGCACCCTGTCCTCTTTCTCCTTTACATATAATAAGGCTTCTCTTTTTGTATCCTGCATGTTATTTTTCCCGGCTTGTCATTCCCGCGAAAGCGGGAATCCATTTCGTTTTAGCGCTGTCAGACCCCCGCCTGCGCGGGGGTGACACTTACCCCTTTATCACTCCCATGGGCCTCATTTTAGCCACTTTTTTCGCGAGCCCTGCCCCGTCAACTACATTAACGACCTCTTTCACGTCCTTATAAGCCCCGGGCGCCTCTTCTATCAAACCTTTCCGGCTCGCGGACCTCACGAACACGCCGTCCTTCTCAAGCTTCGCCAGGAGCGAGGCCGCGTCAAATTCCTTTGAAGCCCTGGCCCTGCTCATAAGGCGGCCGGCGCCGTGGCAAACCGAGCCCCAGGTCTCCTGCATGGCTCGCTCAGTGCCTACCAGGATATAGGAATATCGCCCCATGTCACCCGGTATGAGCACAGGCTGCCCCACCTGCCTGTAGTCCTCGGGCACTTCCGCTCGTCCCGCCGGGAAAGCTCTCGTGGCGCCTTTCCTGTGCACACAGAGGACCTTTTCCTTGCTGCCAACCTTGTGCTTTTCCATCTTGGCTATGTTATGGGCAACATCATAGATAAGGTCGATCCCCAAAGACGACCTGCTTGCGCCGAGTACCCCGCAGAGCGAATCGATCGCCTCATGCATCAGCATCTGGCGGTTGGCCCACGCAAAGTTGGCCGCGGCCGCCATCGCGCCAAAATAGCTCTTTCCCTCTTCCGAATTTATCGGCGCACAGCAAAGCTGCCTGTCCGGAAGTTTTATGCCGTACTTCTGCGCTGCACTGTTCATGAGGGAAATATATTCAGTGCAGACCTGGTGGCCGAGCCCCCTTGAGCCGCTGTGGACCATTATGGTCACCTGGCCTTTAAAAAGGCCAAAGGCCGCCCCGACATTCTCATCGTAAATTTCTTCAACGTACTGGACCTCAAGGAAGTGATTGCCGCTGCCCAGAGTTCCAAGCTGGCTTTCGCCCCGCTCCTTTGCATGGCTGCTTACCAGGGAAGGATCCGCACCCGGCATTTGGCCGTTCTCTTCGGTGTGCTCTATGTCCCCTTTGACGCCGTAGCCGTGCTCAACAGCCCACTTTGCGCCGTTTCGCAAAACATTTTCCATGTCTTTTTTTGAAAGTTTAAGAGGCCCCTCGCTTCCAACGCCCGACGGGACCGCCGAGGCAAGTTTATAGACCAGGTCCTTTATCTTTGGTTTTATCTGGTCAAAAGTGATATTCGTCCTCAAAACCCGCACGCCGCAGTTTATGTCGTACCCCACGCCGCCGGGAGAAATGATGCCACCGTTGTCGGGATCGAATGCCGCAACGCCCCCGATGGGAAAACCGTAGCCAAAGTGGATGTCCGGCATTGCGAGAGAACTGCCGACAATACCTGGAAGGCAGGCGACATTGACCGCCTGTATATGCGCTTCATCCTCAAGGATGTGACCGATCATCTGTTCGTCAGAATAGATGATCACGTCTGTGAGCATGTCTGAGCGAAAAGACCTTGGTATCCTGTAGCGCCAGTCATCGATCTTTTCGATAAATGGCTTTGTAAGGGCCATCAGGATCTCCTCAGGTTCGGCTGCCTCGCGGCCTTTGCCTCGTCGAGTCGCGACACCGGGGTATTGTGCGGGGCGGACTTTATGATCTCGGGAGAATCCTGGGCCTCTTTTGCGATCTTTATCATAGCGTCGCAGAAGGCATCGAGCGTCTCCTTCGATTCAGTTTCCGTTGGCTCTATCATCAGGGCTTCCTCAACGATCAGAGGGAAATATATCGTTGGCGGGTGAAAGCCGTAATCAATGAGCCGTTTTGCTATGTCGAGCGCGCTTATCCCGAACTTTTCTTTTTGCCATTTCGCCGAGATGACGAACTCGTGCTGGCAAGTGCGGTCATAAGGAAGATGATAATACGCTTTGAGCCGGTTCATGCAGTAATTGGCGTTTAAGACCGCGTTCTCGCCCACCCTCTTTAAGCCCTCGGCTCCCAGCGACCTTATATATGAATAAGCTTTGACGATGACATTTATGTTGCCGTGGAAAGAGTGGACTCGCCCAACAGAGTTAGGCGACCTTTTTGAGCTGAAGCGGAATTCATTGCCTTCTTTCTCCACATACGGGACGGGAAGGAAAGGGATCAGCTCTTTTTTAACTCCGACGGGCCCCGCCCCTGGCCCTCCGCCGCCGTGAGGGGTCGAGAATGTCTTATGCAGGTTAAAATGCGCAATGTCAAAGCCGAGGTCCGCGGGGCGGACGCTGCCAAGGGTGGCGTTGGCATTGGCGCCGTCATAATACAGGAGCCCGCCCGCCGCGTGAACGATCTTCGCGACCTCAAGGATATTTTCATCGAATAACCCCAGGGTATTGGGGTTTGTCAGCATAAGTGCAGCAGTGTCATCGGAAACCGCCTTTTTAAGCTCTTCAACGTCAACGCCGCCTCTTGTGTTTGATCTCACCTGCTTGGCGTGGTAGCCGACCATGGAAACGCTTGCAGGGTTGGTTCCGTGAGAAGAATCGGGAACGATAACTTTGTCCCTTTTAAGGTCGCCCCTGTGGAGGTGATACGCCTTTACCATGAAGAGAGAAGTAAGTTCGCCGTGGGCTCCCGCAGCGGGCTGCAGGGTGAACGCATCGTAGCCGAATATTGCGCAGAGATATTTCTCAAAATTATAAAGAAGCTCAAGCATTCCCTGGACGCTTAATTCATCCTGGAGAGGATGGATCATCGAGAGGCCCGGCATTGACGCGATGTCCTCATTGACCTTTGGATTGTATTTCATGGTGCAGGAGCCGAGAGGATAAAAACCAAGGTCCACGCCGAAATTGCGCTGGGAGAGCCTTGTAAAATGCCTGACAAGGTCGACCTCGGAGACTTCGGGAAGCTCAACGTCCTTTTTATTCAGGGTCTCATCGGGCAGAAGGTCACAAAGCTCCGTTGTAGGCACATCATCCTTGGGGAGCGAGAACGCCCCCCTGCCTTCGGAGGAGAGGTCAAAAATTAGGGGCTCATCCATCAGCTTATACCTTAGACTATCGCTTTCTGGATGTCTTTATCGAATAAATGGATCTTGCTTAAGTTGAGCACGGCGCCGAAAGCGCTTCCCGACTTAAAGTCGGATAAGGCATCGACCCTGCACGTGAGCGGGGTCTTGCCGGCCTTAAGGTAAAGATAGGTTTCGGAGCCCATGAGCTCCCTGAATTCCACTTTTGTCTGGATCGTGTATGATGCATCGAGCTTCTTCTGCCTCTTCTCGTCAATTATGTCCTCGGGCCTTATGCCGAAAGTCACTTCCTTGTCGATGTGCTCGGCAAGAGAGCCTGAAAGCACCTGAGGAATCGGGAGCGAAAAATCCTCGCACACAAACGCTATTGTTTCACCTTTTTTGGTAAGCTTTCCGGAGATGAAGTTCATCGGAGGACTTCCTATAAATCCCGCAACGAACCTGTTCAGCGGATGGTCATATATCTTAAGGGGATTGTCCACCTGCTGGAACTCGCCGTTAAGTATCACGGCGATCCTCTCTCCCAGGGTCATCGCCTCAACCTGATCGTGGGTCACATATACGATCGTCGTCTTTAATCTGTCGTGAAGCTTCTTTAATTCCGCTCTCATCTGCACGCGAAGTTTTGCGTCAAGGTTTGACAGGGGCTCATCCATCAGGAAAACGGAAGGATGCCTTACGATTGCACGCCCAAGCGCCACCCTTTGCCGCTGGCCGCCGGAAAGCTGTTTAGGCAAACGGTCAAGAAGCCCCGTTAGGGCAAGTATCTCCGCCGCCTCGTCAACGCGGGACTGGATCTCCTTTCGAGGGATCTTTCGAAGCTTGAGGCCAAATGCCATGTTCTCGTGAACGTTCATGTGCGGATACAAGGCGTAGCTCTGGAAGACCATGGCGATATCGCGGTCCTTGGGAGGGACTTCGTTCACCAATCTCTCGCCGATAAAGATCTTGCCTTCGGTGATCTCTTCAAGCCCCGCGATCATCCGAAGCGTGGTGGTCTTGCCGCAGCCCGAGGGCCCTACAAAGACCACGAATTCCTTGTCCTTTATCTCAAGCGTTACATTGTCGACCGCGACCACGTCGCCGAACCTTTTGGTCACATTCTCAAGGTACACTCTGGCCAATACAGCAGCTCCTTATCTAGTTTTTTCGACTCTGGAAACCTGCGACTGAACGTCGCGGTTTCCAGAAAACTTGCGAGGAGCCGCGAAGTTTATTCGCAGGCTCCGAGCACAAGACAACAAAAGCAATTTTACAATTGCTTCATCAAGTTTGCAAGTTCGATCGCCGATCCCGCGGCCTGAAAGCCCTTGTTGCCGGGTTTCGCGCCGGCTCTCTCAAGCGCCTGCTCAAGGTTGTCCGCCGTTACTATCCCGAATATCACAGGGACCCCCGAATCAAGCGAGACCTTGGCTATGCCCTTCGCCGCCTCGGAAGCGATGTACTCAAAATGCGGGGTCGCCCCCCTGATTATGGCTCCCAGACATATCACAGCGTCATACTTTGCGCTCGCCGCCGCTTTCTTTGCCGCCAGAGGTATCTCGAACGAGCCCGGCGCCCAAATTACGTCAACTGCCTCATCCTTCGCGCCATGCCTCTTTAAGCAATCGAGCGCTCCGTCCAACAGGCCTTTTGAGATGAGTTCGTTGAACCTGCTTACGATGACACAGAACTTCCCCTTGCTCGCGTCTAAACTGCCTTCAAATGTTTTTCCCATTTCTTTTTCTCCCTCCTTTCCTTTATGAATAGCGCATTGTCCAGAAGATGGCCAAGTTTCTCGGTCTTCGTGTTCAGGTATCGTATATTGTATTTGTTGGGCGAGATCGAGAGCGGGACCCTTGAAACCACGCTGAGGCCGTATCCTTCCAGCCCCACTATCTTTCTCGGGTTATTGGTTATGAGTTTAAGATATTTTGCGCCGAGATCGGCCAGTATTTGAGCGCCGATCCCGTAATCTCTTAGATCTGCGGCAAACCCCAAAACCTCGTTGGCCTCAACGGTATCGCAGCCGTGGTCCTGCAGCTGATAAGCCTTGATCTTGTTCTTAAGCCCGATACCCCTGCCCTCCTGCCTCATATAAAGAAGTATCCCGCCCTGCCTGCCTATCATCTCCAAGGACTTGCAAAGCTGCTCGCCGCAATCGCAGCGAAGAGAGCCGAATACATCGCCCGTGAGGCATTGTGAATGCACCCTTGTCAGTACCGGCTTGTTGCGGTCAATTTTCCCCTTCACCAGAGCGACGTGGACTTCACCCGTGAGCATGTCCTCATAACCGATCAATCTAAAATTGCCGAACATTGTCGGTAGGGCGGCCTCCGCGAACCTGTTGACCAGTTTTTCGTTCATAAGGCAGTAGCTTATCAGGTCCGCGATGGTTATGATCATCAGCGCGTGCTCTTTTGCGAACCTAATAAGATCGGGCACCCTGGCCATCTCACCGTCCGATTTTATTATCTCGCATATCACCCCGGCAGGATAAAGGCCCGAAAGCTTTGCCAGGTCAACGGAGGCCTCGGTATGCCCCGCCCTTCGAAGCACCCCGCCCTCTATGGCCCTGAGCGGAAAAACATGGCCGGGGGTAACTATGTCCTTGCGGCCGAATTTTTCGTTTATCATTGCCTTGATGGTCTTCGCCCTGTCTGAAGGGGATATGCCTGTGGTAACACCGTGCTTCTTTGAAGCATCAACGGAAACCGTGAACGCGGTCCTCATGCTCTCTTTATTATCCTCAGCCATCTGTGAGAGGCCAAGACTATCGATCCGTTTTGCCGTCATAGGGAGGCAAACAAGCCCGCGGCCGTGCGTGATCATGAAGTTGACCGCTTCGGTAGAGACTTTTTCGGCGGCCATGACGAGGTCACCCTCGTTCTCGCGCTCCTTGTCGTCAACGACGATCACCATCCTGCCGGAGGCGATGTCCTTAATTGCTTCCTCTATCGAATTGAATTTAAAATTTTTCGCCATGTTCTTCAAACCCTGTAACCGGCTTCCCTTAAAAAAGGCTCATTTATCTTTGATGAGGGCCTTTTTAATGCCGAGATATTCTTTTCGACATACTTCCCAAGGACGTCCGCTTCCAGGTTCACATCGTCTCGTTCCCGAAGGCTGCCGAGTGTCGTGCCGTTAAGCGTTGTCGGGATCAGGGAGACCTTAAATGAGGTCTTTGAGACCGCGGAGATCGTCAAGCTCACTCCGTCAATGGCCACGGACCCCTTTTCTACCATGTACTTTAGCAAATTTACCGGGCAATCTATCTCGAGCTCGACGGAATTGGCATGCCTTGCCATTTTCATCACGTGCCCCACCCCGTCAATGTGCCCCGAAACAAGATGCCCGCCAAGCCTTGAGTCCGCCTTCAGGGCCCTTTCAAGATTCACTTTGCCGCCGGCCTTGATCCTGCCAAGGGTAGACCTTGAAAGCGATTCCTCAACGACATCAAGGTCAAATAAACCGCTGTTAAGCGCTGTTACGGTGAGGCAAACGCCGTTCACGCAAACGCTGTCGCCCAAGTTAAGGCCCTTCCCGATGTTTTGAGAAGCTATCTTTAGCTTTACCCCGCCTTGGGCTCGAGAGACCGAAGAGACCTTTCCTATTTCTTCAACGATGCCTGTGAACATGACTGACCTTCCTTGAGATAGGCGCCCAGAATGCCGTTGATGAACTTGGCCGCGTCAAGGGTCGAGAACTTTTTTGCAAGCTCGACGGCTTCGTCTATAACGACCGAGGAAGGGGTCTCCTTTTCAGAGGTAAGCTCGTAGAGCGCGAGCCTTAATATGCTCAGGTCCACCCTGCCCATCCTCTCGATCGGCCAATTCTTTGAGAGCGAGGAGATTATCCTGTCGGATCCCGCCCGCTCTCTCCACGCTCCCCTTGCAAGGAGCTTTGCAAAATCGGAGGTCTCTTGTATATACTCCTCCCTTTCAAAAAGCTCCTTAAAAGCTGAGTCAACATCGGACTTTGAAACATCGGCCTCGTACAGGGCTTGCATGGCAAGTTTTCGCGCGGTCGAACGTTTTCCCAAGTTTTCCTCCGTCAGCCCTTCTTGTTGTTAGCGAAATATTTTGGAATGAAGTCCGTGCCGAAATTGCCGGACCTGAAAGCTTCGTGGGCAAGGACCTTGTGGTGGAACGGTATCGTGGTGGAAATGCCGGCTACAACGAACTCGTCCAGCGCTCTCTCCATCCTCAGTATCGCCTCCTCCCTTGTCTCATCCCAAACGATCAGCTTTGCGACAAGGGAATCGTAATTTGGCAGGACTTTGTAGCCCGGATAAGCATGGCTGTCCACCCTCACCCCGGGGCCTCCCGAAGGCAGATAAAGGTTCATCTCTCCGGGGCACGGCATGAAGTCCCTCTCCCAGTCCTCGGCGTTTATCCTGCATTCAATGGCGTGCCCCTTGAACCTGATGTCTTTTTGCCTAAAAGGCAGAAGGAAGCCGTAGGCGATCTTTATCTGCGTTCTTACGATATCGATGTCGGTGACCATCTCGGTCACGGGGTGCTCCACCTGGACGCGGGTGTTCATTTCCATGAAGTAGAAATGCCCGTTCTTGTCGAGCAGAAATTCTATGGTGCCGGCCCCGACGTAATTTACCGAACGGGCCGCTCTTACCGCAGCATCTCCCATTTTGTTCCTCAGGTGGTCGTTGAGCGCCGGGGACGGGGATTCTTCTATGAGCTTCTGGTAGCGCCTCTGTATGGAACAATCCCTCTCCCCGAGGTGAACGGTGTTGCCTTTTTCATCAGCCAATATCTGGATCTCTATATGGCGGGGTTCCTCTATGAATTTTTCTATGTAGACCTCGGGGTTGCCGAACGCTGCCTCTGCCTCAGACCTGGCCGTTTTCATGAGAGTGACAAATTCGTCTTCGGTCTTGGCTATCCTCATCCCGCGTCCTCCGCCACCCGCCGTTGCCTTTATGGCGACCGGAAAGCCGATCTTTTTGGCAACGGCCTTGGCCTCGTTCTCGTCGCTTATCGTTCCCTCAGAGCCCGGGACAACGGGAACGCCCACTTTTTTAACGGTTTTTCTTGCCGTTACTTTATCCCCCATCTTGCGCATTGCATCGGGGGTCGGCCCGATGAATTTTATCTTATGATCATTGCATATCTCGGCGAACTTGGCGTTCTCGGCCAGAAAACCGTATCCGGGGTGGATGGCATCGGCTCCCGCGACCTCGGCCACGCTTATTATACTGGGGACGTTAAGGTAACTCTGGCTCGGGGCGGCGGGGCCTATACAATAGGCCTCATCGGCAAGCTTGACGTGAAGGCAGTCCTTGTCCACTTCGGAATAAACGGCGACCGACTTGATGCCAAGCTCCTTGCACGCGCGGATTACCCTTACGGCGATCTCGCCGCGGTTGGCGATGAGTATCTTCTTGAATTTGGCTGGCATAAGAAACGGAATTATATCAAAATATCGGGGAAAAGACAATTAAAAGAAGGGTAATGGGTATGGGTTAAGGGGATAATAAAAGAAAGCAATTCAGATTTAGCGGCTTCTCTCTAAGATCTTGATGGAACACCTGAGCGCGCCGAGATGTTTGGCGGCCTCGGAAAGCCCTTTGATCTTGCGCACCTCGAAGCCGAGGCCTGCGTAGACTTGTGCCGCCGCTTCGTCCAGATCATCAATGCCATAGACCGGCATATAAACCCGTTTTTTATTTCCGAAGATCTCTACAAGGACGTTATTGTAACTGCACCAGGGTATGACCTCCCCGTTTCTCTCCATCCGGTTCAAAAGAGGGACCCTCACGACGGTGAGCCCGCGCTGCGAGAGAGCGCGCGCAACGCTCTCCAGTTCCTCCTGCTCGAAGCGATAATCTCGGAGTGAATCCTCCCCCGTGCCGGGCTTCACAAAATCGAAACCTTCCGAACTTAACCTTTTGGCGACTCCTTCGGCAAGGGACGTATTCGCGACCGAAACAAGTTTGCCTCCGAGCGGGGTCATCACCATGTCCAGGTCTCCTTTATACGCCGGAGAACCCGGAGAGAACGGGACCACGACCTCTTTCCCGCCTGAGAGCAATTTCAAGTCATGAGCGAGGCTTTCGGCATGTCTCTTGAGTTCGCCCCATAGTTGCCCCGTTCTCGCGAAAGAATCTACGTTCTCCCTGACCGGACCGGCAATTTCAACGCACAACTTCTCGCCGCGGACAAAATTCCTGCCAGACTTACGGATCTGATAAGTGTCCATGACCGTCTTCGGGCCCAAAAAAACGAATTCATCCGACGTGTAAAGGTCCGCCTCGCGCATGATATTAAAAGTCCCGGAGGGAGACATGAGGCACTCAAAACCTAGGACAGGCAAATGTTCTACGCCGAACCGAAATGCCGGCAGGCCCTCCTCCCTGAAATGCTCATCCGTCGCAGGATCGCTCGCCCTTATTAACACGGTCCTACCCTCAAAGACCTGGAGCCTGTCCTGGACCCAAAGCATCGGTTGAAAATCTGTGCTTTCGATATTGACCCTTCCGCCGAACTTTTGCCTAAGTTGGGAAAGATTGGGATTCGCTTCGTTAAGGAGATATCCACCCTGGTGGATGACGGTCACCCTTACGTCGGGGTCGGTATTCTCTACAAGCGATTTGATCCTTCTGTAATCGTGAGAGAGAAAAAGCTTCATGAGGTTCTCTTTGCCCTTGTAGAACCTGATCGCGGCCGGCGATGAAGAAAAGAAACTCGAGACTAGGATGTGCCTGATCCTGCCGTGAGTGTCGGATAAGAACCTTTTGTTCACAAGGCTGCTCGAATCCTGGACCGCCGAAGGCTTTTTCTGCGCCAGCGTCTGCAAGATCCTTAATAATGGACGATCGGTGACTCCCTTGGTCATATGAATCCCTCGGGGATTTATCGCAAAACTTCGATGAAAATTTCAAAAAGAAAGAGCCGGGATTGCAGAGTATGGAATACGTGGTCAGGGACTAGGGATCAGAAGAAGGTAAGATAAAGCATGATAGAAGATATCACAGTAAAAGAGACAATAGTGGCCCAGGCAATTGCATTGGATATGGGGCCGTTCACATGGGGCCCCATAAGCTTCTTGTCGTTCAAGAGCTTGAGGAGCACAAAGAAAACAAAAGGCAAAAGGACCGTATTGAGGGCCTGAGAAGCCGTAAGGACAAATATCATGGGGAACTTCGGTATCAGGACCAGCAAAGTGCTTGCAAAAAAGCAGAACGCGATTATTGAGTAGAAAAGCGGGGCTTCACGGAATGAGGCATTAACCTTTCTCTCTGTTCCCATGATCTCGGTAACGGCGTAGGCCGTGCCCATTGAAATGACTCCCGCCCCAAGCAGGGAGGCGTTAAGAAGCCCCCAGGAGAAAAGATGTTTCGCGAAATCACCCAGCAGTGGCCCAAGTGCAAGGGCCGCGTCCGCAGCCGTATTGATCCGGATGCCCTTTACGTAAAGCGTGGCGGCCGCCGAAATGATTATGAAATACGCGACGAAATCCGTCCAGAAAGCTCCGAACAGGATATCCATCTGCGCATGCCGGAGCCTTTTCTTGTCGATCCCTTTGTCCACAAAGAACGATTGGACCACGAACTGGCCCCAGACGGTGACGGTCGTTCCTATCAACGCGACCGCGGTGAATATGAACTCGCGGTTAAGAGGAAGTACGGGCACGACGCTTCCTCTTATCATCGCGGGGATATCGGGCCTTGCGATGAAGCCGTTCACTACGTAACAAAAGAAAAGTATGCATGAAGTGAGGAAAACATTCTGAACAAAATTAAAGTTCCCTTTGAGGATAATGTACCACAGCAGGAAGATGAATGTGGGGACAAATATCACCCTGGAAATGCCGTAAATATCGGCGACCGAGGCAACGCCCGCCACATCCGCCAGGATGTTGGAGAAGTTGGCGACAAACACCAGGATCATCATCATAAAGGCGGCTCTAAGGCCAAAGTTCTCGCGGATGAGGTCCCCCAACCCCGTCCCCGGTACCACCCCCCCCCTTGCCCCCATCTCCTGCGTCACATAAAGCATGAAGGTGATGACAATGAGTATCCAGAGCATCTGATACCCGAAGTGGGCGCCGGCTACTGAATATGTGGCCACGCCGCCCGCATCGTTATCCGCCGTGCCGGTGATGACCCCCGGGCCCACAACTGATAAGAATATAAGGAGCCTAATTCTCCAATAGCTCCAGTTCTTTGAGGAAAATAGTTTGCTGAAAGGCATAGTTAACCCAGCATTTGTCTCTTTCTTCTTGATATGGGAGGAAGGATGAAGTCCATCACGTCATCGACGGTAACGATCCCCAAGACCTTGGCCTCGGCATCAACCACAGGGACGGCCAGAAGGTTATACTTTGATATGACCTCAGCGACCTGCCGCTGGTTGGTCTCGGGTGTGACTGTGATCACGTTCTTTACCATTATTTCGGATATCGGGGTCTGTGGAGCGGAAACGATAAGCCTTCTAAGCGACAGCACACCCGCCAATCTGCCTTCGGGATCCACCACATAAAGGTAGTAAATAGTTTCGGCGCCTGGAGCGGATTCCCTCAACTTGTTAATGGTCTGCTCCGCGGTGAGGTCTTGCGCAAGAGTGATTATCTCGGTCGTCATAAGTCCGCCAGCCGTCTCCTCCGGATGTTTGAGGAGTTTTCTTATCTCAAGGGCTTTCTTCGGCCTCATCAGGCGAAGGAACTCCTCGGTCTTTTCTTCCGGGAGGTCGCCAAGGACATCGGCGACCTCGTCAGCGGGCATCCTGTTGAGTATGCCAAGCGCCTTTTTAGTATCGACCATGGTAAGCAGGACCGCCTGGATCTTGGGCTCAAGCTCATGGAGAGCTTCCGACGCGGTCTTGTCGCTTAACGAAGCGAATATCGCGTGCCTTTCGTCCGTGTGGACATGGCTTATGATGTTGGCGATGTCTGAGGGGTGAAGCTCCTCTACCCTCTTATGCGGTATCTTTATCTGCCCCTT
>Ga0315282_10011183_pt1 | contig 13949 bp, 10 predicted proteins | sample YL17G07_20_MG_FD_203693 | JGI IMG/M metagenome (GOLD analysis project Ga0315282, IMG submission 203693) | Sediment microbial communities from Yellowstone Lake, YNP, Wyoming, USA - YL17G07_20 | ecosystem: Environmental > Aquatic > Freshwater > Lake > Sediment | place: USA: Wyoming | collected... | reverse complement strand
ACGTGCGGATGGAAGACCGCGGCAATGAGATTACCGTCGAGGTCCAGGACGATGGCCCGACTATCGAAACTGGCCGGATGAACAGGATTTTCAATCGCTTCGACCAGATTAAAACACAGCTCCGTGCTGGCAGGGAGGATCTGTCGCTGGCTCTGCCGATAGCCAGGGAATTGGTGGAAATGCACGGCGGCTGGATTTGGGCTGAAAGTAGAGATGGCCGAGGAAACAGTTTCTGCTTCACACTCCCGAAGCCGAACGTCCAGCCGGCTGCTGTTGCGACAGCGACAAAAGCAGCAGAAAAACACCGCCAAAACTAAACACCGCAGTGAAAAGTAAAAAGAACTGATTATTCAATAATCAATGAGAATAGACTACATTTACGCAACTGTTCTACCTGCCGGCTAATCTGAGAACCAATTGCTCCGCTGCCACTTCGGCTTTCGCCTGCCCGGTTTTTATTGCATAATCGGTCGCGGCCAATTGCTGCAAAATAGAGCCTATTTGTTTCAAAGACACTTTTCGAAGTTGTGCAAAAAAACTCTTCTCTCTCTCCCCCCATATCCTTAGCCCCTTTGCAATTTCGTCGGAACCAACCCCATTTTCAAGCAGGACTTTAGCGCCGAACATTCTGCGGAAATGAAATGCAAAAGCGCCGACGACGGTGTACTCTGCTGTTTTGTCCTCCGCGAACATAGTCCTTAGCCGATATATCGCTTGTGCAATGTCGCCGGCCATAATGCCATCAATCACCGTAAAAGCGTTGAATATACGATTATGACCAATCAAGGATTCTACGTGCTGTTCTGTTATTGACTTCTCGTTGTGTGCAAATATGGCCAGCTTGTCAACTTCACCGTACAGTCGGACCAGCTCATCTCCGCTCAGCTCGACTAAAAGTTCGGCGGCGGCCTCACTGATGGTTTTATCGTGTGCATCTCTGGCATATTGCATAAGACGCCGCGGCAGTTGTTCTCGCTTCGGCTGCGCTACGTTGAGCAATTTGCCGGCTGACGGTAATTTTTTAGCCAGCTTGGTTCGCTCAGGCCAGCTGCTCACCGTCAATACAAGTATGCCCGTTGGGCAGGGATTATCGAAATATTTCTCAAGCAGCTCTCGATTCTCTGAAACGAACTCATCGGCGCCTTTTACAAGAACAACTCTTCTTTCTGTCAAAAATGGCAGCGTTCGCAGTTCGTCCAGGACCTCGGTGGCTGAAACTTCAGCAGGGTCGGCATTAAAAAGTCCTGTCGCTCTTTGCTCCGGCTCCAGTAGCTTCTCAAGAAGCTTTTCGCACTCAGCGTCAACAAGGGATTTTTCTTTGCCGGCGATTACATAAATCGGCTCGTGTTTCTTCTTAGGCTCGCCTTTACTTTTAACCATTTTTGCTCAGCCGGGATAGTCTGTCGATGTGCTATTTCGATTTGCGGCTTTTTTTACTCTTCTCTTTCTTGGCTTTAGATTCGGATTTGGAATTAGTATCGGGCTTTGCCTTCAAATCGCTGACAGCCTCGGAGCTTATTTTCTCAGCGGCAACAAGTTTGTCGTCTGCTTTGAGCTTTATTAAGCGAACGCCCTGGGTGTTCCTGCCAATCGAACGGATTTGCTCCAGGCCGGTGCGAATTATCATTCCATTAGCCGTTATCATCATTAACTCATCCTCACCCCGAATGGTTTTGAGAGTTACTACTTTTCCGTTCCGGGCGGTTGTTTTTATATTTATCAGCCCTATTCCTCCTCTGTTTTGGCAGCGGTAGTCGCCAAGGCTGGTTCGTTTACCATAACCCTCTTCACAGACCGTCAGCAGCGATGCCCCTTTCTCCGCTATTACCATACCGACAACATTATCCTTACCGCGAAGTTTCATACCCTTGACGCCTCGCGAAACCCGGCCCATCGAACGCACCTGCTCTTCACCAAAGTGTATCGCCATACCATCCCGCGTCCCAAGTACAATATGGTCTTTGCCCGTTGTCAACGCAACGCCGATTACATCGTCATTGGGGTCAAGTTTGATTGCGGTAACGCCTGTTGCTCTGGGGTTGCTGTAGGCCGAGAGCCTGGTCTTTTTTACCAGACCGTTCTTAGTGGCCATAACCAGCTGTCGTTGTTCTTTTCCTTGGGCGCTTTCGTCATCAAATTTCCGCACATTGATTATCGAGGTTATTGTTTGGTTGCCCAGCTTCAAAAGGTTGACAATATTTCTGCCTTTGCTCTGTCTCGACATACTTGGAACATCATAGACCCTTAGCCAGTAGCATCTGCCGCGATTGGTGAAGATGAGTAGATAATCGTGAGTGGAAGCGGTGAAAAGATGCTTGATAAAATCCCCCTCTTTGGTGTCGGAGCCGATAATGCCTTTGCCGCCTCTGGCCTGTTTGCGATATGTATCAACCGGCATCCGCTTTACGTAACCGGAATGGCTTATCGTTACAATAACCTCCTCTTCCGCAATCAAATCCTCGATATCAAGCTCCTCAACTTTGGCTGTAATTGTTGTCCGCCTCTTGTCGCCGTATTTCTCCTTTATTTCGTGGATGTCTTCACGGATAATATCCAGCAGGACCTGCTCACTGGCCAATATCGCCTCATAGCCTTCTATCTGCTCGGTAAGGTCGGCGTATTCTTTGGCAAGCTTTTTCATCTCCAGGCCTGTCAATCTTTGCAGCTGCATCGTTAAAATCGCATCAGCTTGCGGGCCCGTAAGGAATTGGTCGGTTTTACTTTTTTCTTTAACAAACGCTTCAGGCAGGATTTCTTTAAGCGTAGCCGAGACGGCCAGTTTCAGCGGCTTCTTCATCAGGTTCAGCTTCGCCGTTGGTGTATCAGGTGACTTTTTTATCAGCTCAATGATTTCGTCGATGTCGCTGACCGCCAGAATCAGGCCTTCGAGAATATGGGCCTTATTTTGGCATCTTTTTAACAAAAAGCTGCTTCGTCTGCGGATGACAATCTTGCGATGCTCAATAAAGCAGTTAAGCACCTGCCTGATATTAAGAGTTTCAGGTCTGTTCTTAACCAGTGCTATATTGGCAATAGCAAAGGTGCCCTGCAGAGGGGTGTAACGGTACAGCTTATTTAATGCGACTTCGCTGTCGGCGTCTTTCTTTAAATCCACCACAATCCGTAATCCGTGCCGGTCTGATTCGTCCCTGACGTCGGCGATTTCCGCAATCTGACCCTCGTGGACGCAATCCGCAATTTTGGAAACAATCGCCGTCTTGACCACCATATACGGTACTTCGGTGATTACGATTCTTGTTTTGCCCTGCTTTGTCGTCTCGACATCTGCTTTACCTCTGACTGTCAGATGTCCCCTGCCGGTGGTGTAAGCATCCATAATGCCTTTTCTGCCGCAGATAATTCCGCCGGTTGGGAAGTCCGGACCGGACAGGCACTTCATAATATCCTTGAATCCGCAGTTCGGGTCTTCAATGACCAGCAATAAGGCTTCACAGACCTCAGCAACATTGTGCGGCGGGATGTTCGTAGCCATTCCGACGGCAATCCCCGTAGAGCCGTTGACTAACAGGTTCGGGAACTTCGAGGGCAAAACTGTCGGCTCCATCCGGGACTCATCATAGTTCGGCACAAAATCGACGCTGTCTAAGTTAATATCTTCGAGCATTTCCATCGCCGGTGCCGCCATTCTCGCTTCGGTATATCTCATAGCAGCCGGAGGGTCGGCATCGATACTTCCAAAGTTGCCCTGCGGGTCAACCAGCGGATATCGCATACTCCACTCCTGGGCCATACGTACAAGAGTTCCGTATGTCGCCTGGTCACCGTGTGGGTGGTAGTTGCCGCTCGTATCGCCGACGATTTTCGCACACTTGCGGTGTTTGCTTCGCGGGCCGAGATTCAAATCATTCATCGCAGCCAGTATCCGTCTCTGCGAAGGTTTCAGACCGTCGCGGACGTCCGGCAGCGCACGCGAAACAATCACGCTCATCGCATAGTTAAGGTATGAAGTCTTCAGCTCGTCAAGTATCCGCCTATCCTCGAAATGTTCGCCTGCCTTCTCAATTTCCTTCATAAGCTCTTTGTCCATACTGAAAGTAAATTCTATGTGAAAATAGATTAACCCAGGGCAGGCAAAAAGTCAAGAAAAAGAGATGATTAAATACCTCTGGTAGAGCTGTCTGATGAAACCTGAAAAAGACGACTCCCTTAGGGATACCTTACGGCGGAACGGTCAGCTTCCCGTAGCTTTTCTAGCTCGTTGTGTCCACTTCACGCCGTCCTTCTCAAGTTCAACATCATTCTTGTTTATTTTGACGACCTTTACACCGTCTATTATGTCCCCTTCTTTCACTATTTTGCCGTCAATCATCGCCGAGCTGTTATCTTCAGAGTATATTATCCCTGTTAGTGATACCTCCTTTATGGAAACCTTAGCTCCATTCGGGGAAACCGCAACCTTGCCCGCCAACGCCTTTAGGGCGAGCGAGCCTTTTGCCCTTGCCAGAAAATAGTAGCTAATACCCGCCGCAATCGCAACACAAACGCTTAATGCAACAACCCACCATAATAAAGAGTTGTTGCTTTTCTTTTTCCCCTCAGGCTGGATAGCAGGAGCAGGTCGGATACCCTCACCGGGTTGGATATGCTGGCTGGGTTGGACACCCTGGCTAAGTTGGACACTCTGCCCAAGCCGAATACCAGGGCCGGATTGAATAGATTGAATAGAAGGAATAATAGGGTTAGCCTGCATACCAGCGAAAGGTTGGGTACTACCGCCAACGCCGCCGCGGGCACTGGGTTTGACATTAGGACCGCTGATACCAAGCTCGGCTAATTCCGGAGTTTGTTCTGACAAATGCCGATACACAAGTGCCATTGCTACCATGACCGTTGGAACCGCTGCAAATAAACCGACGATAAAACAGAGCTCACCCAGGATAACTATCAAGCAGCATAGAATATCGAAGACAAATAATGTCCATTTGGCTCCGGCTGTTGCCAGGCTGCTTGCCTTCAGTGCATTGATAGGCCCGAGCCCCTTATCGATGACAAAGTAGAAGAACAGGCCGAACTTAATTGACAACATTACCACCAGAATACATATCACAACTAAAATAGGCACGGCGAAAAGCGGATTACGCGTCGCGTCGGACAACAATACGAATGGTAAAATACACACCAAAGCGATAACATCTATAATCAGGTAATAAAGAAACATTGCGGCAAAGAACCGCCAGAAGCAATCCCACCCGCTAAATAAAGTGCTGAATCTCGGCTTTCGACCGTCGCAAAAAATGAGAGTTATTCTGATAAAACCTATTATCAGTATGATGGAGATTATATATATTACACCAACCAGCACATAAATCCAAAAAGGCGTAATTGCCTTCGGATAAAGTGCGGCCGTTACCGCCCCGGCACTTTCTAACAAACAGGGTATTAGCAATGAAACAACGCCCACCCCAACAAAGAACCAAAAATTTGACTTCATCACGTCCCAGCCAAAACCCAATACTCCGCTGTAGCTGAAAGATTTGCTCGACATAAATTCTCCTTTTCCTCTTTTGGGATTTATCCAAAGGCTTTGATGGTGAACTCTCAGCCGACCCGTTCCACAATTGCCTACAATTAATAATCGGCTGTTTTTACGGGGCTCTCCAGAATATTTCCCGTGTCTTTGCCTGCTTTCCCGCTTTCGCAAAAAGGCACAGCGGCGGTGTAACTCCATACCTCCCTCGCCTTATATTTACCTGCACCGACGCGTTCCATCCACGTCACGGTCACATCAAGACCGTCAATCTTAACCAGACAATAGCCATACTCTTTTGAGTGGTAAATGCCCTTCACCGTATAGCCGCTGTTTTCACCGTCGTAATCCCCCAACCAGTCATAGAGTGGTGCCCCGGCGGTTCCAATAATGTATTGATGAATATCGTTGTTCGGGTCGCCGTCATCATCGACACGGGCGTGATTGTAAAAATGGTCGTGACCGCAGAAGTACGTTCGCCCGCCCGCTTTTTCAATGCTGGCCCAAAACATATCACGCGAAGCCACATTAACATCAAGACAACCTTCGTGCTTCACTTCGAAAGCAGGTATGTGACCGAATACAAAAACATGCGGCTCCGTATTTACTGCAAACTGAGCATCAAGCCACGTTTGGTTTACACGTTGTGTTCGAACATACTCATCGACACCAACGATGAAGGCATTTTTATGCCTGACCGAATATGTCAGGTTCTTCTCACCTGCAGGACCGTTGGCGGGCAGGGAAAATTTGTCTTTGAAAACGTTGTTCCACGCCGTAATGCCTGGCGGGTCGCCGAGGTCATGATTGCCGCGAATAACATAGACACCGATACCGGCATCGTAAACCGGTTGCATTGTATCCCGCCACGTCTTGAGCTGGCTTTCCAGCTCTGCCTGGTCGATACGGCCGTTAACCAAATCACCACTAAACAGGACAAAGTCAACCTGCTTCTTTACAATCTCGGCGGCGAGTTCGCCCAGAATGACCGTATTCATGCTGTTGCTGTTATTGTTACCCCGGCTGTCACCGGTAACGATGAATCTCCACGACGGCTCTCCTGCACTAGCCGTCAGAGAGACTATTGTCAAAAAAGCAGATATAAAAACAACCCTTAGCGCACTTCTCTGTCTCATCGTTCACTCCACCGTAAGGTGTCCCTAAGTGGACTTAGTCTGTGCGTCTCATCGGCCTTAGCCGCCGCAAATAAAACGCATCTGGCCAATACAGGGTATCCACTTCCACGAAACGAACCAGTACATTACTCTGGCCAGACCGCTGTGCCGGCTGTTCTTAAGTAGATAAATTTTTAAGCTGTCCGGCCAGGGAAATTCGAAACCCCCAGGCCAATAGACAAACAGCGCTTTGCCTACAAGATAGTCACACGGCACGACACCCTCCCTGTAGGATTGGCCTCTATTACCAATGCCCGCCTTGTTCCACCACCTGCCGTCCTCACTGTTGGGGCTGTTGTCGCCCAATACGAAAAACTCCTCTTCCCCAAGCGTAAAAGGATTGCCTTCTATTGCTCTTCCCTCTTCGGGACTGCTGGCGCCCCTTTTCGAGGTGTAGTGAATATCTCTGAAAATCGCTATGTGTGAGACTGTCACTGTGCCGGAGCCGAAAATCTTTACCTGCGGCTGGACATCCCTTTTCCTTTCACCGGCATCCTCAGCAGAACGCCCCAAATCGTAAACTAATTTGTCGCCGCCGAATTGAAATATCAATTGATGGTCAACATTGGCAAATTCGACCAGCGTACGTTTATTCATCCCGACCCCTGCCGCAGGGGCGGGATTCATAACTGACTCGTCACGGCGGAGCGCGCCGTAGCCGGGTGCATCGATTGTTTTCCTCATCTTTATCGCTTCTTCACCTGTGGCAGAAACTTTTGCGATGACCATCTCGCCGCCTAAATCAACCCACGCCTTGTATACGGTTTGATATTTGCTTACAGTTATGCCGACACTGCCCTCACGGCCGGCCGATTGTGCGTAGAAACGTACCATCAAGTCGCTGCAATACGGCATATTCTTATAATCTCCAACACTATCGTAAGCGTATGTAGTCCTGAAATCGTTGCCGATGGAAGTGTCATAAATTAACGAGCTTATTTCTCCCGCAGGGCTGTCTAATTGGAACTTGGTAGGGTCAGATTTGTCGAGTTTCCATTTTGACTCTGCGATGTTCCTGAAGGGCTGCTGCCAGACGTGGCCGTTAAACGAACCTTCTCGCGGCCGGGCTGGCTGGTAGTCGTTATCGTAAACTGGCATCCACAGCTCTTCCTGGACCTTAGCAGGTTTTCGGCTGATTTGTCCGTTGATATAAATGTCACCATCGATTATCTCCACAGTTTCTCCAGGCCGACCAATCAATCGTTTAATATAATTCTCCGTAGGATTAAGTGGGTTCTTGAATACTATTACGTCCCACCGCTTGGGCTCGAAAAACTGATAGATGCACTTTAATACAAGTATCCGGTCGCCGTTGGATATCGGGATTGCTCTGCCGGCTGAATCATAATGCCCGCAGCTCGGGCAGCGGGAAATAGGCAGTTTGACATTACCGGCAGCGATAGTATCCCCGCCCAATCTATATCTTTCCATGTCTGAACCACAGTCGTATTTATACCCGCATTGTTGGCAGCGCAGGCGAAAATGGTCCCCCTTAAGTGTGTCTGCCATACTGCCGGTGGGAATCCGGTACGCCTCCATTATGAATGCCCGAACAAGAAACGCCAGTATAAAAGCCGTTATCAGCCATTCAAATGTATTGGTGATTTCAGACGCTCTGCTGGCTTCCTGTTCTTTTTGCGGACCGGTTTTTTTGCTTGCCCTTACTGTCATAAATGCTGCCTCGGCAAATGTAAAAATGCTAATTATGCCGATAAGTCCTCCTCTGGTCAATAAACTATTTCCCTCTCTATGGTTTTTTGCTGGTTTACGCCGGCCAAAAACGCCCGCCTCTTTACATAACATCTTGAAAATAAAGAGCTTACGCCAGATTGCTTTGCGGGCAGCGCCGCCTTGTCCGGATGCTCTTTTTGCAATATCGGATTTTTTCAGAAGTTGAAAAATTTTTTGAATAAAAATTGCTTGCCGTATAGAAGTCTTTACTGTATAGTAATTTGCGTTGTCCCGGCGGCTGTTTCAGTCGGCTGGTTTTGTAGTTAAAAATCAGGGCAGATGGCAGCTGGTCGTCGCCCTGAAGCGATACATAGGTGCGTAATGAATCGTTGTTTAACTAATGTTAACATACCGCTTATTCTAAAAGCCCTTGCCCCGCAGGGGACAGTTTTCTCTATTCGCTCTTTCTTGAAGTGAGGTTAGTTTATGGCAACAGTTACAAAGAAGGAACTCATCGATCGAATTGCAGAACGTACGCAGGCAAAAAGGGTCTTGGTCAAACGCATAACTCAGGCGCTTCTTGACGAGATAATAGCGGAGTTGTGTAAGAATAACCGCTTGGAGTTCCGGGACTTCGGCGTTTTCGAGACCAGAACAAGGGCCGCCAGAGTTGCGCAGAATCCGAAAACTCTCGAAAGAGTTAAGGTTCCTCCCAAGAAAACCGTTAAGTTTAAGATGGGCCGATTGATGAGAGAGAATCTTTATGCGCCTGCTGCAAAATCAGCTGAAAAAAAATAATCGATTTTGTTTAAAAAGTCGTGCTTCCGCAAAAGTGCTGCCGCTTTCAAACTCAGACTATTTGTGGAACGCACATAAGGAATTTTAGTGTAGCACAGTTGTCTAAAAGGAGTTTTTTATGGCAGAGGGAAAAGTTAAGTGGTTCAACACAAGAAAAGGTTATGGCTTCATCTCTACCGACGATGGTAAGGATATCTTTGTCCACTACTCGAACATCGCATCGGACGGTTACAAGACTCTTGTTGAAGGCGACCCCGTCACTTTTGATGTCGTCGATGGCGAAAAGGGCCCAAGGGCCGAGAACGTAGTTCCAAAATCAGAGCCGAAATCCAAACCCGCTCCGAAAACCGAATCAGCTCCGAAAACCAAAGCAGCCCCGAAAAGAAAATCAGCAAAAGCCAAAGCTGCTGAGGAAACCGAAGAAGCCCCGGAAGCCGAAGAATCACCGGAAGCCGAAGAATCACCAGAAAGCGAAGAAGCCGCTGAAACCGAAGAAGACTCTGAAAACCAATAGCGAACCTGTTGCCCGCTTCTTGTCCGCCTGTGCCTGAAAAATAGCGTCGCGCAGCGACTCCGCAATTTTGCACTTTAAACTTTGCACTTTAAACTTTGCACTTTAAATTTTCCCTTGCACCCTGCACGCCTTTTTGCTATTTAAGTGGTATAGATTACTCGGCGAGTGGTGATTATGATTGCTTCAGAAGTTAAATCCGGCTTGGACTGTAATGTTCTTGTCCTGAACAAGCATTATATGGCTGTCCGCATAATCGGCGCCAGAAGGGCATTTTCTTTGCTCTTTCGCCAGCTTGCCGAGGTAGTCTCTTTTGAGCAGGGTGCTTATGCAAACTACAATTTCCAAAGCTGGTGCGATGTCAGCGAATTCAAGCGTAATTTCGAGCCGGATGGCCAAGACTGGATTTCTACCGTAAATTTCTACGTCGCTGTCCCCCGCATTATCCGCCTCCTGTTCTACGACCGCCTGCCCCGCAGCGAGGTAAAATTCAATCGGCGGAACATCTTCGCCCGCGACCGAAACTCCTGCCAGTATTGTGGCAAACGTTTCCCCACCAGCGAACTTTCCCTCGACCACATTATCCCTCGCAGTGCCGGCGGAAAATCAAATTGGGAAAATATGGTTTGCGCCTGCACCAAATGTAACGTGCAAAAAGGTGGCCGAACTCCAAAGCAGGCCGGCCTTACCCTCGTCCGTGCTCCCGCCAAGCCCAAGCACAATCCTCTTGTCCGCATCCACCTCGGCCAGTCCCGCTACCGAAGCTGGCAGCAATTCCTCGACCACGCCTACTGGTCGGTGGAACTGAAATGACGCCCATCGGCATCATTCTGAATATTTAGCCCCACGTTTCACGTGGGGTTGCAGGCGTGAGGTTCGCTTCTCTTTTTAATATCGTCATTGCGAGCGAAGCGCGGCAATCTCATTTTGCTAGCGACTAACGACCAGCGACAAGCGACTAAAAATTCCTTTCCCCTTCTTCCCTCCTCCGATGTATAATTACGCCTATACGCGGTACATAAGAAAATTAAAATGCAGAACTACATGGAAGCAACATGTATCTATTGTGGAAAATCTGAAGACCTTTGTGAAGCGCACATTGTCCCTGAAAGCCTCGGAAAGTTCAAAAATCTACCCAAACAGAAAAAGCTTATTTGCTCAAAATGTGATCATGAGATAGGAAAAGCCGAAGAGCAATTAGCCAAATGTAGTGTAGAAGCGATTTTTAAAGCTCACCTCAACATCAAGGGGAAAAAGAAACACCAGCCAAGTTTACCTTTTCGGAGGAGATATGCCGGTCAAGGTCCTATCGAATTGAAGGCTCCATTCCCTGGTACAAACTATGAGGTACTAGTTGAACCATTAGGGGATGGTAAGAATGTTCAGCCTTTGCCCCAATTAGTCTTATTAGACTCTAAAGGGAATTACGATAATATCAGGTTGTCAAATCCCAAAGAAACAACAATTGAATACTTGAAAAATTCTATCCGTAAGTCGCCGGTAAAGGAGAAAAAATTACGTGTGGAAACCGTGGGAATGAGCAACGAAGAAATTGATTACATTTTTGGTTTACTTAAAGATATTGGTATCCTCATAAATGAGGAACCACCTTCTGCTCTTGAAAAACAATTTTATCCGAATGTTCCTGTTCATGGGCCTATTGTGGTTGACGTACGGTATTTCCGTGCAATTGCAAAAATAGGGTTTCATTATTTCCTACAATACACAGGGTACTTCTCTGGGCATGAGAATTGTTTCACGCCTCTGAAGCAATTCATCCGGCACGGGGAAGGCAAGATAGAACAGTTTGTATTACAGCAACGCGGGAATCTGGTTTCGGACTTGGACTGTGGGCTCCGTCCCAAATATTATGGTCATTTTATTATCGGCGACTTTCGCGAAAATGTGGCTACTGTTTACGTCCAGCTTTTTTTAGGACGAGATAGTAATCCACCATACTACAAAATCACCTTGGCAACAAACTGTTTTCGCATTAAGCTTGAAGACGAAACTTTCGGCCATTTTTTCTGCTATTACCCTCCTGAAAATCGTTCCCGGTATACAGGAGAAATACAACAACTAGGGGCTGCTAATAAAATCTGTCTGCCCAAAAGTTTAGGAGTTGATTATCCGGGTAAATAGGAAGCATTTAACTATTTTTCTTTCCGATTTTTCTCCGCCCCCTTTCCCCGATTTTGTTTTTTCGGCTTACCTCTACCACCATTATTTAAAGTGTAATAGTCACTACTTTACCTGACAAATGAGTTTACCCGCCACTCCGTTTGGTGGGCTTGGCCATCCTGCGGACAATTTTTTTCGGAGTGAAACGGAGATCCCCGCATGTCGTTGGCGGGGACCCAGTAGTTGTCCCCAACTTTTAACTTTCGCGCAGCCTCTCGGCGTATCCGTGTCAATCCTCTCAATTATAGATAGTTGATGCTTTTTTAGTCAGCTTCATAAGAATGCCGCTCCGTTTGCCTTGCCTGTGGTGCATAAAGTTTTTGTTTCAACCAGCACAGTTCTGTTGTGCTGTTGTGAAAAGCAGAGAAGCTGAACACAGAAATGTATTTCGAGTACAGCTTAATGCTTTGAGTAAAAGACCATTCGCAGAATGGACTTGTTGAAGCAAAAATTCTCTGTGCTCTCGGTGTGCTCTGTGGCAAAAAATAACAGCGTAACCAGCGAAATCTGCGTCAAAAAATCTGTGTAAATCCGTGCAATCTGTGGTTAAAAATCCCCTGTTAATTTAGGCAACCTGCACCAAAAAAATTTATCCGCCGGAGTTTACCCGCCTCCGGCGGTAGCCCGAGTCACGAGCCACCGGTCACCAGCCACGATTCCCACCCCCCAATTCCCAAAACCCTCATTCAAAAAAACTCGGTTGTTTAATCATGACATTAGCATATATGCATATACGCACATACTAATATACTTTTAACGCCCAGACTCAACTGGCTGGCGACCTCCGGCAGCACCGCGCAATCCGCCGCCCGCAGCGAAGTTTACCCGCCACTCCGTATGGTGGGTTTACCCCCCTCCGCCGGTACCCTCGAAGCGTAGCGTAGATCCCCGAGTGCTGCCGCTTGGCTAAGAACAGGGGACCCAATTTCCAAAACCCCCAATTCTCAACCCCCCAATTCCCAACCCCCACGTTCAAAAAAACCTCTGCTACTGCTCTCACTATATGGCATTACCACCTACTGAAAAACCTCGCTTCTCAAAACCCCGCGTCAAAAAAATCTCTGCACCTATCCGCGCTATATGGCATTGCCACATAGTGAAAAACCACACCTCAAAACCCAACATCTAAAAATCCTCCGCGACTACTCGCGCTATATGGCATTGCCACCTACTGAAAAAAAAGCCCCCATCTAAAAATCCCCAATTCTCAAATCCCACATTCAAAAAACCTCTGCTACTACTCGCACTATATGGTATTGCCACCTACTGAACATCTAGCTCCCATATCCCCACTGGCAAACTCTTAAAATTCCTTTTTGTTTATTGTGCTATATGGCATTGACATATACTAAAATCTGTTTTATCATAATGTTTATGAATACCATATTCTTCAAAAACTGGACAAACCAGGTCCGCAAGGGACTTCTCGAACTGACTATCCTTAATGACATACACAACCGGAGAATGTACGGCTATGAAATACAAAGAAAGTTTTGTAAGTCCGAAGGTCTGCTCATGAGCGAGGGAACAATTTATAGCATCCTAAGGCGATTCAAAAAACAAGGTCTTGTAACATCCTATCAAGCAAAATCACCCGATGGCCCGAAGAGAAAATACTATCGCCTGACCGAATTGGGCCGTCAAACCCTTGCTCAGATGAACGGCTATTGGCAGGCAATCAAGCAGCAGGCCGACTCTATCGAACGGGGCAAATAGCCCCACCGCGTTTTGCTTCGTTGCTCTTTTTACTCCGGATAGGTCCCTCGCTATATGGCATTGCCACCTACTGAAACCCCCGTCTTTCCTGTCCCTACAGTGACTATCTGCGCTATATGGCATTGCCATATAGTGGGCTACTTCTCCCCATTCCCCCGCAACAAAAATCCCTCTGTGATTATCTGCGCTATATGGTATTACCACCTACTGAACAACCTTTCCCAAAACCCCGCGGCAAAAAATTGGTGTTAATATAGGCAACCTGTGGCTAAAAATTCCTCTGACGCAATACGCGATACGCACGACGCAATACGGAAAAAATTGTCCAATATTTTCAAACGTTTCTATACTATTTTCAAACGTTTCATATCAATTTTCGAACGTTTCTATACAGTTTTCAAACGTTTTC
>Ga0315282_10011182_pt1 | contig 13949 bp, 13 predicted proteins | sample YL17G07_20_MG_FD_203693 | JGI IMG/M metagenome (GOLD analysis project Ga0315282, IMG submission 203693) | Sediment microbial communities from Yellowstone Lake, YNP, Wyoming, USA - YL17G07_20 | ecosystem: Environmental > Aquatic > Freshwater > Lake > Sediment | place: USA: Wyoming | collected... | reverse complement strand
AGGTGGCGAGACCGCCGGTGCAGGATTCGGCCAGCGCGATCCAGAGGTGACGCTCGCGCAGCAGATCGCCGACGACCTGCTCCATGGTCCCGCCATCGGTACTGAAGAGGTCGGCGCCGAGGGCCGCCGCCAGCTCGCCGGTCGCCCGGGCCAGCACGGCGCCGGCGCCGGCCGCATCGCTCGCACGCGTGGTGAGGTGCAGCTCGATCTGCCCGGGGACGGCCAGGATCGTGGTCGAGATCCGGTTCGGGCCCTCCAGCCAGCGGGAGTAGACCGGGTGCGCGATCTCCTCGACGTGCGACTCGGTCCTGCCGGTGATCTTCAGCACGCGCCGGTACAGGCGCGCGCCGCGCGCGACCGGCGCCAGGTACTCCCGCGCCACGCGCTCGAAGAGCGGCTTCATCTCGCGCGGCGGACCAGGCAGCAGCGCGATCCGCCGGCCGTCGTGCTCGATCCAGAGGCCCGGCGCCGTCCCCTTCTGGTTCGCGAGCGCCACGGCGCCGCGCGGCACCAGCGCCTGGCGCCGGTTGATCTCCGGCATGCGGAGTCCCCGCGCCGCGAAGCGCTGCCGGATCCGTTCCGCCGCTTCCTCGTCCTCTTCGAGCGGGAGCCCGAGCACCTCGGCCACCACGTCGCGCGTGATGTCGTCTTGGGTCGGACCGAGACCGCCGGTGACGACCACAAGGTCCGAGCGCTCGAGGGCCCGCGCGAAGACGGCGCGCAGGTCGTCGCGGTCGTCTCCCACGACGGCTTTCGCCCAAAGCTCGACGCCGACCTCGTTGAGCTGCTCGGTGATGAACAGCGAGTTCGTGTCGACGCGCGTCGGCGTGAGCATCTCGCTGCCCACCGCGATGATCTCCGCGCGCAGCACGGCTGGTCCGCCCCGCCGGTCGCTCACCGCAGCCATCCCGGCGCCGTCCAAACCACCGCGCGCAGCAGCAGGTTGGCGTAGATCGCCGAGGCCACGTCGTCACCCATGATGCCGAGACCCCCGGCGAGGTTGTCGAACCGGGACGCGGGATACGGCTTGATCACGTCGAGCACGCGAAACACCAGGAACCCGGCGACCGCGAGACGCCACGAGAAGGGCAGGAACAGGAGCGTGACGAGCATGCCGACGACCTCGTCCATCACGACCTGACCCGGATCGTCGCGCGCGTAGTGCCGCTCCGCGATCGTTCCGCTCCAGACGCCGACCGCGCAAAGCACGACCGCGACAGCGAGATCGAGAAGCGGCACGCCGGTCCAGTGCAGCAGGGCGAACAGCGCCAGCCCCGCCGCCGAGCCGGCCGTCCCAGGCACCACCGGGAAGTATCCCACGTACCCGAACGAGGCGAGAAACACCGCCAGGCGCGTGACGGCCGAGGTGGAGTGTGAGCCCATAGCTCAGGCATGGCGGACAAGCCGCAGAAGGGCGCCGGCCGCCGGCGTCCCCCGCCTACTCTGCGGAGACGGTGATCACCCGCGTGCCCGCGAGCCGGTCGTGCAGCGCGCGGCGGGCATGGCCGACGACTGCCGGGACGAACCCGAGGCCGACCGGCAGCGCCGAACCGAGGTAAGCGACCGTGCGTACCACGGCCTGACCGAAGGAGACGGGACCATCGCTGGCGCCCACGATCCGGATGCCCGCGGCCATCTTCCCGATCGTCTGCCCGCCGGCCGTCGTGAAGGCGACGAGGTAGCCGCCGTCGAGCAGCAGGAAGAAGGCGACAAGTGGCCCGACCGGGAGCAGCAGGATCTCAGCCGGGGCCAGGCGGCACAGCCGCAGGGTGAAGTACACCACGGCCGCGTCCAGCCCGCCGAGGATCACGAGGTCTACGAGGGCCGCGAGCACGCGCCGCCCGGCACGTGCGGCCTCCGCCGCCTCGCTGATCGGCACGTACGGGACCGGGACGGTGGGCGGCTCGAGCGCGAGTTCCGGCTCGAGGAGTTCCGGCGGCGTCACCTGCCCCCGCACCTTCGGCATTTGCGGGGTCGCGCGCCGGACGGCGAGCGGAGGACGCGGCACCGGGGCGGGAGTGATGAGCGGCAGGTCGTCGGCCGGCACGCCCCGGCTGAACAGCGGCAGCTCCGCGTCGCGGTCAGGAGACCCGATGGCGCGGTCCAGGTCGCTGCCGGCCGGCGGCTTTTTCCCGCGGCCCTGCGGCGCCTGTACCTCGTCGAGCGACAGGTCGGCCAGCGGTCCGAGGGGCTCGTCCTCCCGGAACGACCACTCCGGCGGCGCGCCCTCGTCGAGCAGCAGCGAGAAGTCGTACCCGCAGTTGCGACACCGGTCGCTCGTTTCGAAGCCGATGTAACCGCACTTGGGACACTTCATCGGTCTCGACGCTCGCGCGGAGCCGCGCGGGAGGGCGGGGCGGCCGAGGTGCCGGCGGGCCGCGCGGCCGGAACGGCCGAAGTGCCGGCGACGGCCGCCAGCAGCGCGCGCTGGATCTCCACGCGCAGGGCCGTGGCCTCGCGCTGGAGCGGATCGCCGACCGAAATCGCCTCGAGCTGGCGCGTCGCGTCTTTCAGATGCCCGGCGAGGAACTGCGCCCGGGCGCGTGAGAGCGCGATCTCGGCAGGACGTGGCACGGGAAGCGGTTCCTCGGGGAGCTGCAGCGCGCCGGACGCCGGCATCTGGCTCCAGGGACCGCCGCGCGACAACACCGGCTCCAGGCGCTCCCAGGAAGCGGCCACGTAGAACCCGCCGAAGCCACCCGCAGCGAGGAGCAGGGTCACCAGCACCCACCGGCGGCGCGGCGTGCGCCCACCAGGGGCGCGGCGGCTGACGGCAACGGTCGGGACGGCGGGCGCGGCCCCGCCATTGACCGTCTCCATCTGGGCGGCTACCAGCTCGAGCCGATCGAGCCGATCGAGGTAGGCCAGCGCCACGTCGTGCGGCCCGCTGCGCTCCACCACCGACATCAGCAGCTCGCGTGCGGTTTCGCTGTCACCACGGTTGAACGCCGCCATCCCCCGGTGAAGCAGCTCTTCCGATTCGCGCTGGCGCTCAGCCACCGCGCCCCGCGCCCGCTCGATGTAGGCTCGGGCGCGCGCGTGGCTGCGATCGAGAAAGAGCACACGCGTCCAGATGCTGATGGCGTGCTCGTACTCGCCTGCGAAGTAGTGGTCGAGGCCGGTGAGGAGGAGCTGCTCGATCCGGGAGTCACGCTCGGCCGATGACAACCCGTCGGGCGGACGCGGCGTGCTGGTTCGGAGCGGATCGGCCATGGTCGAGGGGCAGAGAAACTTGCGCGCGATTATCGGGCAAATGCCGCGGCCAGTCAATTCCGTTGCGATCCTGACAACCACCCCGCTCTCGTGATAGAACCTTGCGCATGGCCATCATCGAATGCATTCCCAACGTGAGCGAGGGGCGGCGCGAGGACGTGGTACGCAGCTTCGCGGACGCCATTTCCGCGGTTCGCGGCGTCCGGCTTCTCGACTATTCGTCCGACCCGTCGCACAACCGGTCGGTGTTCACGCTGGCCGGCGACGCGGAACCGCTCAAGGCGGCGATTCTCGCGCTCTACGAGCGCGCCGTTGCCGCCATCAACCTGCAGACCCACCGCGGCGAGCATCCTCGCGTCGGAGCCGTCGACGTCGTGCCGTTCGTGCCCATCGAAGGGGTGACGATGGAGGCGTGCGTGGCGCTGGCCAAGGAGACCGCGGCAGAAATCGCCGCGCGCTTTCAGATCCCCGTCTACCTGTACGAGGAGGCGTCCTCAGAACCGCACCGCAAGAACCTCGAGGACATCCGGCGCGGGGAGTTCGAGGGGCTCGCCGAGAAGATGGTCCGGGCGGGATGGAAGCCCGACTACGGCCCGTCGGCGCCGCACCCGACCGCCGGCGCTTCGGTGGTCGGCGCGCGGATGCCGCTCATCGCCTACAACATCAACCTCGCCACCGATCGCCTCGACGTGGCCAAGAAGATCGCCGCCGCCATCCGCTTCAGCAGCGGGGGGCTGCGCTACGTGAAGGCGATGGGGGTGCGCGTCGAGGACCGCGGCATCGTGCAGGTGTCGATGAACCTGACCAACTACGAGAAGACGCCGATCTTCCGGGCGTTCGAGATGGTCAAGCGCGAGGCCGAGCGCTACGGCGTGTCGATCCTGGAGAGCGAGATCGTCGGGCTGGTGCCCTCGACCGCGCTCCTCAGGGCGGCCGAGTTCTACCTGCAGCTCGAGCGGTTCACCCCGGACCAGGTGCTGGAGAACAAGCTGAGGCAGTGACGGCGCCAGCACGAAGGATCAGGGACCAAGGACTACAGGAGTTCTTCGTCCCGCTCGAACTGCCGCGCGGGCGCGATCCCGAGCGCGCGCATCTTCCGATACAGGTTGCTGCGCTCCACGCCGAGGGCCTCGGCAGTCCGCGAGATGTTGCCCTGCTGCGCCGAGAGCGCCCGCAGGATGAACTCGCGCTCGAACCGGCTGCGCGCTTCGTGCAGCGTAAGCGGCTCGCCCTCGCTCGCGGCCGCCTCGACCTGGGCGACCGTCGAGGTGTCGAGAAAGCCGAGGTCGCGCGCGGTGATGGTGTCGCCGCTCACCATGATCATCAGCCGCTCGATCACGTTGCGCAGCTCGCGCACGTTGCCCGGCCAGGGGTAGCCCTGGAGGACGGCGATCGAGGCGCTGTCGAGCGTCTTGACCCGCCGCCCGTACTCGCGCGCGAAGCCGGTCATGAAGTGCTCAGCGAGCAGCGGCACGTCGTCCTTCCGGTCGCGCAGGGGCGGGACGAAGATCGGGATCACGTTCAGGCGGAAATAGAGGTCGTCGCGGAAGCGCCCGGCCCGGATCTCCCCCGACAGATCCTTGTTGGTGGCCGCCAGCACGCGCACGTCGACGCGGACGCTCGCGTGGCCGCCCACCGGCTCGAAGACCTGCTCCTGAAGCACGCGCAGCACCTTGGCCTGCGTCTTCAGGCTCATGTCGCCCACCTCGTCGAGGAAGATCGTGCCGCCGTCGGCCACCTCGAACCTGCCGCGCCGATCCGCCACGGCACCCGTGAAGGCGCCCTTGACGTGCCCGAAGAGCTCCGACTCGATCAGCTCCTCCGGGATCGCCGCGCAGTTCACCTCGACGAACGGCCCGGTGCGCCGCCGGCTGAGCGCGTGGATCGTCCGGGCCACCAGCTCCTTGCCGGTGCCGTTCTCGCCGTAGATCAGGACACGGCCGTTGGTCGGCGCCGCCATCGCGACCTGCTCGCGGAGCTGGCGCATGGCGTAGCTCTCGCCCACCATCTGCAGCGTGCGATCGACGCGCGCGCGCAGGGCGCGGTTCTCCGCCTCCAGGTGACGCTGCCGGAGGGCATTGCGCACGACGAGGACGGTCTTTTCGAGCGAGAGCGGCTTCTCGATGAAGTCGAACGCCCCCATCTTGATCGCGCGCACGGCCGACTCGATGTTCCCGTGCCCCGAAATCACCACCACCTGCGCGTCCACCTGCCGATCGCGCAGCCGGGCGAGCGTCGTGAGCCCGTCCATCCCCGGCAGCCACACGTCGAGCAGGATGACGTCGTACGCGACCCGCGTCAGCCGCTCGAGACACTCCTCCCCGCTCTCGGCGGCGTCCACCTGGTAGCCTTCGTCGCGCAGCACGCCGCCCAGCGCGGCCCGCACGCCCGGCTCGTCGTCGACGACGAGGATGGTCGACTTCATCCTTGACCTAACACGGCAACTCGATCGTCATCCGCGTGCCGCGCGGCACGTTGTCACCCACCTCGATGCTGCCCCCGTGCTCCGCGATGATGCGCCGCACGATGGCGAGCCCGAGGCCGCTGCCCCGCCGCTTGGTCGAATAGTACGGCAGGAACAGCTTCTCGCGCTCGGCCGGCAGGATGCCCGGCCCGTTGTCGGCGACCGCGATCCGCGCCACCCCGTTGGTCGGGTCGTGCTGCGTCCCGATCAGCACCAGCCCCTTCCGCTCCATCGCCTCGATGGCGTTGTCGACGAGATTGATGACGACGCGCCGGATCTGTTCCGGGTCGACGTGAACGGCCGGCAGGTCCGGCGCGAAGGTGCACTCGATCCGCACGTCGGGGAACAGCCCGTTGTAGAGCGCGAGGGATTCCTTGAGCAGGGCGCTCAGGTCGGTCGCCACGCGCCGCGGCGCTGGCATCCGCGCGAACTGCGAGAACTCGTCGACCAGCGCCTTCAGCGATTCGACCTCGCCGACGATGGTCGTCGCGCACTCCTCCACCAGGTTGTGCGTCGCCGCCGGCGCAGTCGCAAAGTGGCGGCGGAGGCGCTCGGCGGACAACTGGATCGGCGTCAGCGGGTTCTTGATCTCGTGCGCGAGCCGCCGGGCCACCTCGCGCCAGGCGGCAACCTTCTGCGCGCGGATGAGCGGGGTGATGTCGTCGAAGACGAGCACCGTGCCCTCCGGCGTTCCGCCTTCGCCGTGGAGGGCGGTCGCCACGGCGGCCAGATGCACCTCCCGGCCCTCACGCACCAGCGCGATCTCCTGGGCGGGCGGCTCGCCGCCTCCGTTCGTCGCGCCCTGGAACAGCGCGCCGAGCGGCTGCAGGTCCGCCCGCGAAAAGGCGACCGAGGCCGGCTGCCCCGCCACCGCCTCCTCGTCGAGCCCGAGGAGCCGCGCGGCGGCGGCGTTCACGGTGGTGACGCGGCCAGAGGCGTCGACCGACACGACACCGGTCGCGATCCGCTCGAGGATCGTCTCGATGTACCGGCGACGGCCTTCGGCCTCGTGGTGCTTGCGCTGGAGGTCGATGGTGGAGCGCTCCAGCTTGCGCCGGCTCGCCGACAGCTCTGCCGCCATGGTGTTGAAGGCGTCCACCAGCGACCCGAGCTCGTCGGCGGTCTCCGGCTCGACGCGGTGATCGAGGTGCCCCGCCCCGATCTCGCGCGCGGCGGCCGACAGCGCCTGGATTGGCCGCGTGATGCGCTTGGCCAGGTACAGCCCCATCCAGGTGGCGCCGACCAGGATCATCAGCGTCACCATGAGGAAGAACGAGAGGTACACGCCGGTCAGGGGGCGCTTGAGCACGCGGAGCTGTGTGTACGCCTCGTAGGCATCCGTCATCCGTCGCGCCCGCGCCGCCAGCTCGCCGGTCAGATAGTCGCTCGCCACCACCACGCCGACGACCCGGCCGCCGGCGCCGCGGATGGGCGCGGTCGCACGAATCAGCTCGCCGCCGCTGCCGAGCGGCTCGAGCACGCGCGGCTCGGCAGTGCCCGAGACCGCCCTTTCAGCCAGGCGGTCGGCCGAGGCCCGGGTGTAGCCGGCGGGCAGGCTGGCCGACGCGAGATCGACCAGCGGCTGCACCTCGGCCCGCGGCGCCGCGCTGACGACGCGGTAGATCTCGACCATCATCACCTGGTGCTGGGAGACCTCGGGCCGGATCGCCTCCTGGATGGCGCCGACGTTCCCCTCGGTCAGCTCGAGCGGCGCGAGGGCGCGCGCGATTCGCTGGGCCCGGTCGGTCACCCGCTGCTGTCGCTCCTGGTAGTAGTCGCTGGCGATCGTGTTGGCCGACGAGAGGATCTCGTCCATCGGCGCGTTGAACCAGCGCTCGACGCTCGTCCGGATGACGTCGCTGCCCACCAGCAGCACGAGCACCGCCGGGATCACGGTCATCCCCAGCAGCAGGGTCACCAGCTTGGCGCGGAACCGCGCAAACGGCAGCGCGTGCCGCCGCTCGACGACCAGCTTCACGATGTTGCGCGCCAGCACGAAGAAGAGCGCCACCAGCATCGTCAGGTCGGCGATGGAGAGCGCATAGAGGACGAACTCGGTGAGGAAGTCAGGCGACAGCCGGGCCGAGAGGTTCGCGAAGGTGAGCGTCGCCGCCAGCGCCGCCAGCAGCAGCAGGATGCCGGCCAGGATCAGGACCGGGTTGTCCCGGAGCGGCCGGTGCGACCGGCGCTCGGGCACAACCGGCCGCCGCGGGACCCGCGGCGCCGGGGGAGCCGGACGGATCGTGAGAGGGGTGCTCAAGGGATGTACGTGAACCTCGCGAACCCGGCCGTGGAGCCGTGGTCCCACGGCCAGAAGAACCAGGCCGTGCGCGGCCTCGTGCGCGCCTCGACCCGCACGTAGTACTCGCCGTTCGGCTCGAGCGAGGCGGTAGCGAACAGCGGCAGGCGAACGAAGGTCGTCATCCAGGCCCGGACCGCCTCTTCGTTCTCCTCGCTGCGCACCTCCTCGACGCGGCCGTCGATGGCGCGCGAGAGCTGGTGCCGCCTGGTCAGGTTGTCGTACTGCGCGCTGACGGTGACCGTCACCGACGCCAGGGTCCTGTCGAACCAGATCGGCACGCCCTTCCGCAGCGCCACGTCGTAGGTGATGCTCGTCGGCAGGCCGCTGTGGATCGCCGCGAGCGTCTCCTCGCTGAACCCGTTCGTCAGCCGGAAGGAGACCAGCACCCGCCCCTCGCGCACGAGCGTCGTCACCTGGATCTCGTCCGCGGCGACCAGCACGACGCCCAGGCAGGCGGCCACCACGACCAGCGCAAGAGCCCTCCGTCTCATTCCTTGGCGCTCAGGAGGTCTTTCAGCTGGTTCATGAACTCTCCGATGTCGCGGAAGTTCCGGTAGACGGAAGCGAAGCGGACGTAGGCGACCTCGTCCAGCCGGCGGAGCTGCTGCATCACGAACGAGCCGATCTCGGCCGTGGCGATCTCCTTCTCGGGGCGGTCCTGCAACATCGCCTCGACGCGGTCGGCAATCCCTTCGAGCGCCGACACGCTGACCGGCCGCTTCTCGCACGCCTTCAGGAGGCCGGCGATCAGTTTCTGCCGCTCGAAGCGCTCACGGCTGCCGTCCTTCTTGATCACCATGTACGGGATCTCGTCGATCCGCTCGTAGCTGGTGAAGCGGCGGCCGCACTCCAGACACTCCCGGCGTCGGCGGATGACCCCGCCCTCCTTGCTCTCGCGCGAGTCCACCACCTTGTCGCCCAGATGCCCGCAATAGGGGCACTTCACTTCGCTTCCTCCTCGGCGCCAACCTGCTCGGCCAGCGAGCGCATACGGCTCAGGCTCAACCCTTCCTGGGCCATGAAGACGATGCCGGCCAGCGTGACCGGGACGAACGACACGGCGTGCAGCACGATGGCGGCGCCGACCGCCCGGTCGTTCGGCGCCCCGTAGAACGACACGGCGCCGATCCGGAACGCCTCGTGGAAGCCCCCGATCGCACCCGGCGTCGGCACGGCGACGCCGACGACGAGCAGCGCCATCAGCAGGAACGCCCCCGTGTACGGTACTTCGATCCGGAAGGCGAGCGACACCAGCCAGATGCCGGCAGCGATCGACGCCCAGAGCGGGATCGACAGCACGAGCGCCGTCATCAACCGGCCCGGCTGCCGCAGCACCGCCAGCCCCTCGGCGAACCGTTCGACCAGGCGGGCCAGCGTGTGGGCGATCCGCCCCGGCAGCACGCGTTCGACGCGCAGCGACCAGCGGCCGAGCGCCGCCGGGTGGCCGGCCAGGAAGAAGACCACCACGAGCGCGCCGACGGCCGCGGCTCCCACCATCAACCCGCCCACCCGTACCGCATGAAAGACCTGCGGCTCGGCGGCGGCGAGGCCCGGGTCGAACATCAGCAGGAACGCCGCGAGGAACAGTGCGACCGTCACGGTGTCCAGCAGGCGCTCGAGGATGATCGTGGCGAACGCGGCGGTCGCGCTCAGGTTCTCCCGCCGGGCGAGCAGGTACGGCCGCACGAACTCGCCCGCGCGCGCCGGCAGCAGGGAGCTGACCGCAAAGCCAATCACCGTAGTGCGAAACGCATTGGCGAACCGCGTAGGGCCGATGGGCGCCAGCAGATACTGCCACCGGTACGAGCGGATGGCATAAGTCAGCGCCGTGACGCCGAGCGCCGCCACCAGCAGGTCGAGCCGTCCGGCCCGAATCTCGCGGCCCACGTGCGCGAGGTTCGCGTTGCGAAGGAACCAGGCCAGCAGAGCAATCGCCAGGACGACAACCGCAACAGCGCGAACGCGAAATCGCATGAAACGATAATGGCAGGCGCAGGAAACACCGTCGAATCCGCGAGCGGAGGTCGGCGCGACCGCCCGCACTCTACTATAAGCGCCTCCCCAAGTCTATGCCTCGGCGCGGGTTAGTGCCGGGGTGGCGAGCCAGCGCGAGCCTTGCCCGCGCGGTCCTCCCGCCATGCCCAGGGCATGGCCTTGTGAGCCGCCCCGGTTGCCCTGTAGAATGCAGGTCCCCCAGCCGGACGGTTCCGCGCGATCCCGATTTGCTCGGTGCACGCCGCAGGCTGCGCTTGTTCGAGGGGAGGTCCCGTGTCGCTTCCTTCCCCGCTCATTGAATGCTCTCTCGCCGGTCTCAGCTTCGTGCGCCGGGGCAAGGTCCGCGATCTCTACGAGCTGGACGACGCGCTGCTCATCGTCGCCACCGATCGGATCTCGGCGTTCGACTACGTGCTCGGCTCGGGGATCCCGGACAAGGGCAAGGTGCTGACCCAGTTGTCCATCTTCTGGTTCGACATGACCAGGGACATCGTGCCCAACCACCTGATCTCGGGCCGCGCCGAGGAGTTCCCGCCGGCGGCGCGCCGCCACGCGCCCATCCTCCACGGCCGGTCGATGCTCGTCCGGCGCACCTCGCCGGTTGCCATCGAGTGCGTCGTGAGAGGGTACCTGGCCGGGTCCGGTTGGAAGGAATACCGGGAAACGGGCCGGGTGTGCGGCATCCCGCTGCCGAAGGGGCTGCGCGAGTCCGACCGGCTGCCGGAGCCGATCTTCACGCCGGCGACCAAGGCCGAGAGCGGCCACGACGCGAATATCAGCGAGGAGGAGGCGGGACGGCTGGTCGGCCGCGATCTGGTCTCGCGACTGCGCGACATCTCGATCCAGCTCTACCGCCGCGGGGTCGAGCACGCCGAGGCGCGCGGCATCATCGTCGCCGACACGAAGTTCGAGTTCGGGCTCTCCGAGGCGCCCGGCCGGAGCGAGCCGGACATCCTGCTCATCGACGAGGCGCTGACGCCGGACTCGTCGCGCTTCTGGCCGAGCGCCGAGTACCGGCCCGGCGGCAGCCAACCGAGCTTCGACAAGCAGTCCGTACGCGACTATCTCGACGAGATCCACTGGAACAAGCAGCCGCCAGTGCCGACGCTGCCGGACGGTGTCGTGGCCCGCACGCGCGAGAAGTATCTCGAGGCGTTCCGGCGGCTCACCGGCAGGGAACTGGCGTGACAGGCGACCCAGCGGCTGCTACCGGCTGCCACGGCGCATGAGACGGCAAACCGAACGGCGCCTCTTGCGCTCGTCCTGAGCTGGTCGAAGGACGAACGGGCGGGGCTACCGGGCGCCGCGATCGTCTGTTCGTGGTCGACAAGCCTGTCCTGAGCGAACGTTCGTGGGTCCACACGCTCACCACGAACGGAGTCGAAGGGCTCACCACGAACGTCAGACAGAGGCCAACCGTGCGCGAGCTATTGGACAAACTGATCGAGGAGATGGTCGGCAAAGGCATCCTCTACGACGACGCGCAGCAGGAGTTCGAGCGGCGATTCATCACGCGCGTGCTGGCCACCTGTGATGGGAACCTCTCGCGCGCCGCCCAGACGCTCGGCATGCACCGCAACACCCTCAGCCGCAAGGTGGCCGAGTACCGGTTGAAGCGGCCCGATCGCTGAACGGCGCTCGCCGTCGCCCGTTTGATCCCGCCGCGGCAGGCCCCAGCCGCCGTCCACCCCTTACGTTCCAGTGTCCTCCATCGACAACAGTCAGGCAGCCTCGGCACAAAATCCGCAGTGACCTCAAGGGAGGGTGTTCACCTTCCTCGCGCTGACCGACAGCCCAGTGGATCCGCGCCCACCCGGCCGGCAGGTCGTGGGCTTGACAGGGGCAGGCGGCGAACGCTACATTGGCAGTCACCCGGTGAGAGTGCTAGCAGGCGACGCCATGCTTGGCCAAACCGGGCCTCTGACCATTTTTCCGGCACAGGAGTGACATCGATGAAAGTCAGACCGCTACACGATCGCATCCTGGTGCATCGCCTCGAGGAGGGCGAGCAGCGGGTCGGCGGGATCATCATCCCCGACACCGCCAAGGAGAAGCCCCAGCAGGGCAAGGTCGTTGCCGTCGGCAACGGCAAGGTCAAAGACGACGGCAAGCGCGTGCCGCTCGACGTGAAGCAGGGCGACACCATCCTGTTCGGCAAGTACTCCGGCCAGGAGATCAAGATCGACGGCGAGGAGTACCTGATCTTGCGGGAAGATGAGGTTCTCGCGATTCTCGAGCAGGGCAAGAAGGAAGAGAAGAAGAAGAAGAAGTAGCGTTTCACGGAGCAGAAGATGGCCAAACAGATTGTGTACGGTGAGCAGTCGCGGCAGGCGATCCTGCGCGGCGTCAATCACCTCGCCGACGCGGTGAAGGTGACGCTTGGACCCAAGGGCCGCAACGTCGTCCTCGACAAGAAGTTCGGATCCCCGACGATTACCAAGGACGGCGTCACGGTCGCCAAGGAGATCGAACTGAAGGACCCGCTCGAGAACATGGGCGCGCAGATGGTGCGCGAGGTGGCGAGCAAGACGTCCGACATCGCCGGCGACGGCACGACGACGGCGACCGTGCTCGCGCAGGCGATGTACCGCGAGGGCGCGAAGAACGTGGTCGCGGGCGCGAACCCCATGGAGCTGAAGCGCGGCATCGAGAAGGCCGTCGAGGCCGTCATCGAGTCGCTGAAGAAGCAGTCGAAGCCGGTCAAGGGCAACATGATCGCCCAGGTCGGCACCATCTCGGCGAACAACGACGACACCATCGGCAAGATCATCGCTGAGGCGATGGAGAAGGTCGGCAAGGACGGCGTGATCACAGTCGAGGAAGCCAAGACGCTCGAGACCTCGCTCGAGGTCGTCGAGGGGATGCAGTTCGACCGCGGCTACCTCTCGCCCTATTTCGTGACCGATCCGGAGCGGATGGAGGTCGTCCTCGAGAACCCGGTGATCCTGATCCACGAGAAGAAGATCAGCTCGATGAAGGACCTCCTCCCCGTCCTCGAGCAGGTGGCGCGCATGAGCAAGCCGCTCCTGATCGTCGCCGAGGACGTCGAGGGCGAGGCGCTCGCCACGCTGGTCGTCAACAAGCTACGGGGTACGCTGCAGGCGGCGGCCGTCAAGGCGCCGGGCTTCGGTGACCGCCGCAAGGCGATGCTCGAGGACATCGCGATCCTCACTGGCGGCCGGGCGATCACCGAGGACCTGGGCATCAAGCTCGAGAACATCCGGCTCGAGGACCTCGGGCAGGCGAAGAAGGTGACCATCGACAAGGACAACACCACGATCGTCGAGGGCGCCGGTACTTCGCAGGCGATCGAGGGCCGCGTCAAGCAGATGCGGACACAGATCGACGAGACGACCTCGGACTACGACCGCGAGAAGCTGCAGGAGCGGCTGGCCAAGCTGGTGGGCGGCGTCGCGGTGATCAAGGTCGGCGCCGCGACCGAGACCGAGATGAAGGAGAAGAAGGCGCGCGTCGAGGACGCGATGCACGCCACCAAAGCGGCGGTCGAGGAAGGCATCGTCCCGGGCGGCGGCGTGGCGCTCATCCGCGCGAAGAAAGCGCTCGAGAACCTCAAGGTCACGGGCGACCAGCAGATCGGCGTCAACATCGTCAAGCGGGCCATCGAGGAGCCGCTCCGGTGGATCGCGCAGAACGCCGGGTGCGAGGGCTCGATCGTCGTCCAGAAGGTCAAGGAGATGGGCGACGAGGAAGGCTTCAACGCGCTGACCGACACCTACGAGAACCTGGTGCACGCGGGCGTCATCGACCCGACCAAGGTCGTGCGGACGGCGCTTCAGAACGCCTCGTCGATCGCGTCGCTGCTGCTGACGACCGAGGCGCTCGTGGCCGAGATCCCCGAGGAGAAGAAGGAACCGCCGATGCCGCCCGGCGGCGGCATGGGGGGCATGTACTGACGCCTGCCAGTAGCCGGCAGTCAGTAGTCGGTCGCCAGTAGACCAGAAAGGCCCGGCGGGA
>Ga0315282_10011181_pt1 | contig 13949 bp, 10 predicted proteins | sample YL17G07_20_MG_FD_203693 | JGI IMG/M metagenome (GOLD analysis project Ga0315282, IMG submission 203693) | Sediment microbial communities from Yellowstone Lake, YNP, Wyoming, USA - YL17G07_20 | ecosystem: Environmental > Aquatic > Freshwater > Lake > Sediment | place: USA: Wyoming | collected... | reverse complement strand
AGACGCCCCCGTCCATACTCCTCGCGGGCCGGGTTCCACTGGTCCGGAATCCCGTCCGAGTACAGCACCACCAGGTCGCCGGGCTGGGTTTCGACCGAGATCTCGTCGTATTCGCAGTCCGGAAACAAACCCAGCGGGATACCTTCCACGCGCGGCCTGAGGATCTCGCTTTTGCGGCAGATGACGGGGGGCAGGGCCCCGGCATTGCCGATGGTGAGCCGCTTGCTCTGCGCCTGCCAGACCAGGGCCAGCAGGGAGACGAAACGCGCCTCCACCTTGCGCCTCCCCAGGGCCTCGTTCAAGGCCTTCATCAGCCGCGCGGGGTCGCGCCGCTGAGGCGCCAGGGTGCGCAGCAGGCCGCTCACCAGGGCCCCATACAGGGCCGCCGCCGCCCCCTTCCCGCTCACGTCTCCAAAAGTGATCAGCGCGGCCCCCGGCCCGTAGTCGAAAAAGTCATAGAGGTCCCCGCCCAAAATGCGCGCCGGGCGGTAGCCGATCGCGATCTCCAGCCCCTCAATCTCCGGCGCCTGTTTGGGCAGCAGTACAGTTTGCAGCTCCCGCGCCGCTTCCAGGTCTTCCTCGATGCGCTTCTCGCGCTGCGCCAGCTCTTCGTACAGGCGCGCGTTCTCCACCGAACTGGCCACTTGCGGCGCCAGCAGCGCCAGCATCCGCACGTGGTCCTCGGTGAAATAGGCGAAGCGCTCGCTTTCCAGATCCATCACCCCAATCACCCGGCCGTGCGCGATCAGCGGCGCCGCCACCTCCGAGCGGATCTCCGGATGCGAGGGAATGTAGCGCGGATCCGCCAGGGTGTTGTCCGAGCGCACCACTTCGCGCGACTCCGCAGCCGCCCCGGTGATTCCCTTCCCCAGCGGGATGTTGTCCAGGTCCACGCGCTGGTCGTAGCGAACGCTGAAGCGGTTCCGCAGGCATCCCTGAGCCTCATCCACCAGCAGAATGCTGAAGGCGTCATAGGCGATCAGGGCCTTCACCTCTCCCGCGATGCGGCCCAGCAGTTCGTCCAGATCCAGAATCGAGGAGAACTCCTGCGAAAGATCGGTCAGGATGTGCAGGGTGCGGTTCTGCCGCTCCACGCGACTGTAGAGTTGCGCGTTGTCGATGGTGACCGCCACCCGGGCTGCGATGAGCTGGACCAGCGAGCAGTCCTGTTCGCTGTAGGAGTTGGGGCGCGTGGACTGGATGTCGATGACCCCCACCAGCTTCCCCCGCGCCAGCATGGGCACGGCCAGCTCCGTGCGCACCGCATCCACCGCATTCAGGTAGCGCGGGTCCTGGCGCACGTCTCCCGCCAGGATGGGCTGCCGGCTGGCCGCGGCCGCCCCGGTCAGGCCCTCTGCCAGCGGTACCAGCAGGTTCTTGACCACCTCGTCGCGATGGCCGATGGCGTAACGGATCCTCAGCGCCTGCCGCTTTTCGCTGTACAACAGGATCGCGAACAGCTCGAACGGAACCACTTTCCGGATCAGCTCGGCCACCTTGGCCAGCAGCCGGTCCAGGTCCGTCAGCGTCTCGGAGGTGACGGCCGAGACTTCCAGCAGGAAGTCCAGCAGCTCCGAGCGCTTGCGGAAACGAACGGCACTGGCGGCGGCAGACATAGGCGGGCTCTCAGGCTCGGGCGGCCTCGACGATCTTGACGCTCGCGCTGGCCCCGATGCGGGTGGCCCCGGCCTGCACCATCTTTTCGAGATCCTCCAGGCTGCGGATGCCCCCGGCCGCTTTGACCCCCATCTCCCGGCCGGCCACCAGGCGCATCAGGGCCACGTCGTGGACCGTAGCGCCGGCAGGCCCGAAGCCGGTCGAGGTCTTGACGAAATCGGCCCCCGCCAGCCGGGCCAGCGCGCAGGCGATGGCCTTCTGGTTGTCGTCCAGCAGGGCGGTCTCCAGGATCACCTTCACCAGCGCGCCCCCGCGGTGGCTGGCTTCCACCACCGCCTGAATGTCCGCTTTCACGGCCTCGTGCTCGCCCGAGCGCAGCGCGCCCACGTTGAGGACCATGTCGATCTCCCGGGCGCCCTCCTGGACCGCCGCCTGGGCTTCGGCGGCCTTGATCTCGGCCAGGTTGGCACCCAGAGGAAATCCCACCACCGTGCAGACCTTGACGCTGCTGCCCGCCAGTTCGCCAGCCGCCAGCCGCACCCAGCAGGGGTTCACGCACACGCTCGCGAAGCCGTACTGGCGCGCTTCCCGGCACAGTTTCCGAATGTCCTCGCGGGTGGCCTCGGGCTTCAGCAGGGTATGGTCAATCAGCCTGGCAATCGACGGGCTTGCGCGCACCACCCGCTCGCACGAAGACACCCGGTCAGCGCCCGCCGCGATGATCGCCCCGGTCTTCTGCGCGCAGGTCTGCGGGCAGCTTTGCGCGCAGCAGGAGCAGACCGGTTCCCCCGCCCGGACGCGGGCCAGGATCTGCTCGCCGATCTGGGCTACGAGTTGTTGGAGTTCCGCGCTGTCCACCTTGAATACCGCTTTTCGATTTCGGAGATCTTCCGGATGCGCCCCAGGTGCCGCCCCCCGGCAAAGGGTGTCGCCAGCCAGGTCCGCAACACCTCCTCGGCCTGGGTGGGCGTCAGCAGCCGGCCGCCCAGCGTGAGCACGTTGGCATCATTGTGCTCCCGGCTGTTGCGTGCAGAAGCCCTATCGTAACACAGCGCCGCGCGGATCCCCGGGACCTTGTTGGCGGCCATGGCCGAGCCGATGCCCGCGCCGTCGATGAGGATGCCCCGCTCCGCCCGGCCCCCAGCCACCAGTTCGGCCACCTGCTGCGCGATGTCCGGATAGTCCACCGGGGTCTCCTCGTGGACACCTACGTCCTGGACCTCGCACCCCAGCTCGAACAGGACCGGCTTCAGGGCTTCCTTCAGACGGAACCCGCCGTGATCCGCCCCCAGCGCCACGCGGGGCGGCCCGGCGCCCTCTTCGACGATCTTCACCCCGCGCGACCGGGCCAGATCGCGCGCCGCGGGCGTCACAATCGTTCCAGGTGGGATTCTCAGCTCGCCGGCTGCCGGCAGGTCCTGCTCGGTAATGACCATATTTCGGGGACAGGCCACATAACCCCTAAACCCGAGTGGGGGAGTTTGGGGGTTATGTGGCCTGTTCCCGGAATTATCTCAAGCCAGCAGGCCGCATTCCAGCGCGTTGACCTTCTCAGCGACCGCCAGCATCAGATCCGTGTCCGACGGAAACCTGCGCTTGGCCGGCTCCGGCAGATCTTGCGGGCCGCCATGGCATCCCGCTCCGGCCACATCGAAGCCCAGCGTGTCTGCCGTCCGGCAAGCCACTTGCACCAGCGCGGTCATGTCGAACCTCTCATCGTCCGGCGGGTCATGATGGCGCCCCGTAATCTCCCGGAACTCAGCGGGAAACTGCCACTCTTCGACCAGCCAGGTGCCGGCCGCGCAATGGTCGATGCCGAAAGCGCCTTGTTCACACTCCCGCACGTCCAGGTGATGCAGGGCGGCCACCCCGAGCATTTGGGCGTATTCGGCCGGGAAGCTCGCCAGCAGCGCCAGCCGCCCGATGTCGTGCAGAAAGCCGGCCGTGTAGCTAGGGTCTTTCCCCAGGTAGTAGGCCCCGGAGAGTTCCTCACACAGCAGGGCGCAGGCCAGGTTGTGGCGCCAGCAGCGCAGCAGCACAGGAATCCGCAAGGTAGGCGAGAGGAACTCCCTCATCGCCAGCGTCATGATCAGCCCGCGCAGCCGCTCCAGCCCCAGGATGGCTACCGCGTGCAGAATACTGTTGACCTGCCGCCGGCAGTCCAGCAGCGGGGAATTCGCCAGCCGGAGGACCTCCCCCGCCACCGCGGCATCCGAGCGGATCAGCTCCGCCATCTGCTTGAAGGAAACATCCTCGACCGACACCACCCGCATCAACTGAGCCACCACTGGTGGAAAGGGCTGCAATTGCCTGAGCTGCTTCAGCACCCAGGCCTTGTTGCGCGCCGGCAGTGGGGTGGCAGACTGCAAGAATTCATCCTCGTATCCTTCCTAATCGGTCAGCTTTAAGGCAGGCTTTAGGAAACCGCGGGTCTGCTTTTTCACTAATTGGGGCGCTCAGGACGATTCCGGCACCAGTTGCCGCAAAAACCGGTGCGCGATCCGGTAGCCGGCCTTGAACTGTTCGGTGAACTCAGCCCCGCTGTAGGGCGGGTAGTACAGCTCGTCTTCGTGCTCGATGTTCATGGCGCCCTGGTAGCCGGCCTCCATCAGCACCGTGAAGAAACCCTTCCAGTCCACCGAACCGAAGCCCGGCAGCCGGAAACGCCACCAGCGCGCGTTGTTCAAGGGGTGAATCCCCACCTTGCGCAGCACCGGCCAGAGAATTTCCGTGTCCTTCAGGTGGACGTCGTAAATCTTGTCCACGAAATCCCGGGCGCACTGAACCGGGTCCATCATCTGCCAGACCAGGTGCGACGGATCGTACTGCAAGCCCACGTGCGGCGAGTCCCCGAAGGCCTTAAACAGCGCCTCGAATCCCACCGGCCCGGTGGCGATGTTGGGACCGCCCGCCCAGGGTTCCCAGAGGATCTTGACGTTGTGCTTCTGGCACAGGGCGAAGTACTTGTCCGTGTACACCCGCACGATCTCGCTCACCTGCTCGGCCAGCGGCCGGCCCGGAATGGTCCCGGAAGCGGTCGCCACGTTGGGCACGCCCAGCCGTCCCGCCAGCTCGATCACCTTGGCGAAGCCGGCGTTGGCGCGGTTGCGCTGCTCGGCTTCCGGCTGGATGTGGTTCTGCGTGGCCCCCAGCGAAGAGACGTACAGGCCAAAGCGCCGGATGGTGGTCTTGACCTTCTCGGCCTGCGCGTCGGTCATGTTGGGGTCCAGCGTAGCCTTGTCTACGCCAAGCTGGATGCTGGTGAATCCGTCCTGCTTGGCGAACTCGAGGTTGGATTCTGTGAAGCGCGCCAGGATGCCAAGCTTGGGCTTCCAGACCTTCCTGGAGGGCCTTTGGGCTTGCGCCGCGGCGACCGTGGCCGCGGTCACAACCCCAAGAAGTTTTCGTCGTGTACAAGTCATGATGGTCTCCTTGCCATTCTCTTCCCCCGCGGCAGATACCGCGGGGCGCCGTAGCGATTGGGTGGGTTGCCGATGGAATTGCGCGCCTGCACGTCGCCGAAGGGGTCCTCGAATCTGGCCATCAGCTCGTACAGGCATGCCCGCAAATCATCCGCTTCGGCCCGGTATTGCGCATCGTTCACAGCGTTGTGCAGCTCCTCGGGATCTTTCTCCAGGTCGTACAACTCGTCCATGTCGAACCCGTTGAAGACGTACTTGAAACGCTGGGTGATGGCGATGCGCTGGGTGTAAAGAAACTCGCCGCCATAGTAGGCGCACAGGATCTCATCCGCCCAGCCGGACCCCTCCGGATTCCGGAACAGCGGCTGCAAGGCCCTGCCGTCCGGGTACGGGAGTCTCTGAGCGCCGGCCGCCTCGACGTAGGTGTGCGCCAGGTCGTGTGTCTGGACCAGGCGCCTGCTCCGCGAGCCCGGCCGGATCACCCCCGGCCAGCGAATGATCAGAGGCACCCGGTAGCACTCCTCGTAGGGAATCCAGCCCTTGATCCACATGCGGTGCGCCCCCACCATATCGCCGTGGTCGGTGGTGAAGACCACCAGGGTGTTGCCGGCCTGGCCGGCGGCCTCCAGGGCCTCCAGAATGCGGCCCAGTTGAGCGTCCAACTGCTCCACGTAGGCGTAGTAGTAAGCCCGGCCCTGGCGGTAGTCTTCCTCGCTGACCTTCCCCCAGCTTTCGGACTCCCGCCGGTGCAGGCCGGGCTTGCCCTGGAAGGTGTCATAGAAGCTCTTTGGCGCCTGGATGGCCCGCGGGTCGTAGCGGTCCAGGTACTTCTTCAGGGGCATGTAGGCGTCATGCGGCTCGACGAAGTGGACTTCCAGGTGCCAGGGCGCGTAACTCTTGGCGAAACGGTTCAGCATGCGGATGGCTTGTTCGGCCAGGTAGTACTCGGGGGTGGCTTCCTCGGGGCCTTCCCGGTAGCCCCACATGGCGAACGGCTCGCTCCCCGGCCACTGCATGCTGCGGCTGACGGTGCGCTTCAGTTGCCCCTTCGCGCGCTCCACGCGGTCCGGATTCAGGTCGTACTTTTTCAGCGCCTCCGGCCAGCAGCTATGCACTCCGGCGCCTTCGTGAAAGCCGAAATCGAACGGGGTGCGCACCCAGGAGGCGTGCCACTTGCCGATATAGCCCAGGTGATAGCCGGCCTCCCGCAGCCGCTGGGAGTACAGCACCACGTCCGGGTTCATGTCGCGGTGTACCGAGGGCGAAGAATGAATCTGGTTGTAGACTCCGTTGTGCCAGTGGTAGGCCCCCGAAAGGATGATGGCGCGCGCCGGGCAGCACACTGCCGAAGGCGTGTAGGAGCGCTCGAACAGCATTCCCGAATCCGCCAGCCGGTTCAGGTTGGGCGTCCGGCACACCGACCGCCCCGCGATGGTGGCCCATTGCTGCTGGTCCGACATGATGTGCAGGATATTGGGACGCTCACCCGAGGCCGCGGCAGCAGCGCCGCTCCCTGCCATGAATTCTCGGCGGTTCAACATGCTTCACCTCCCAACGGCTGTGGCGCAGGCACTCCTGCCTGACGCGCCGAGTCTCGACTCGGCGCGTTCGCGGGGTCGAGACGAGTCTCGACCCGGCAGCCTGAAGGCCGCGCCACACACTCACCGCATACGTCAGAGCAGTTGCCAGTCACAGCACAAAGGAGTTGAACAGCAGCTTGAAGGTGAGGTAGCTCTGGGCCCGGTACTGCGGCCGCATTCCGAACAGGATCACGCGCCCGGCCCCCATCGGGTAGTCCACCAGCGCGCTCTTTCCGGCCAGGTACTTCTCGCCCAGCAGCCAGCCTGAGGCCAGGATCTGCGCGGCCGCGTATTGCGCCACCGGGCGCACCCCCGAGCCCTCCGGAATCTCCCAGGCCGGGCTGCCTTCCGACCAGATCGCAATCTCGGCGGGCAGCCCGAAGCTGAGCGGGCTGCTGGCATCCAGTTTCACGTTCAGCAGCGAGCCGGGCGAATAGAAGTCCCGGTTCGAGACACCCCGCACCGCGTTCTTCACGTTCACGCCCAACTGCTCGGAAGCGTACTCGCTGGCGTGGTTCAGGAACACCAGCGTGCCGCCCTCCGAGGCAAAGCGCTTCAGCGCTTCCGCGCCTTTCTCGCCCAATCCCCCGGTGTACTCCTCGGGCATGGCGCCCGCCCGGTAGCCATTCTGGATCGCGGAGGCCGCCTGGTCCGCAAACACCAGCACATCAAAGTCCTTCCGCAGGGCGCCTTCCACAATCTGGCGTTTCCCGACGCTCTGGAAGGCGAATTCGAACTGCTCCAGGATCCAGCGCGTCCAGCCTTCATCCATGCTGGCCACAAAACCCTGGTACAGGCCGATTCGCGGCTGCTTCAACGGCTTGGCATTGGGTGTCTGCTCCCGGTGGAAATCGCCCGTGCCAGGGTCACGCCACACCGTCCCGCCGGATTTCCAGATCCGGTTGATGGCCCGCCAGGAGTCCGTATCGCTGGCCGCCAGGCCGCTGGGAAGCGGCGCCAGCCGGAATTCCCTGGTCTGTTTGAGGGCAACCGTCAGCGGCGTCTCGACGGCGTCCACCTCGACCCCCATCAGCAGCGGCAAGGTCGAGGCGGTCACGTCATAGGGGCGCTTGGGCGGACCTCCCGGGTACTGGCGCAGGTCCGGGTAGCGCTGGCGTTCCAGCAGGGTCTTGGCAAACCCGCTGTAGGGCTGCTCGATGCGGATCACGTAGCTGCCCGCCGGGTATTTCTTCCCCCTGGCTTCAAACGGCGCGCCCGCCTGCTCGATCTCGACCAGCCCGAAAGCCAGGGTTTCGAGCAGCTTGCGCGTGGCGCCCGGGTCCCGCTGCGCGCCCGGGATGACGAATGCGAACGGCGCCCGCCGCTCGCTGGCCCGCCGCCCGATACGGTAGAAGTTCCGCAACAGGTCTTCTCGCCGGATGGCCGCCTGGTACAGGCAGGATTCCATCGCAATCAACTCATGGTCGATGATGTCCCGCAGCTTCCATTCCCCACCCATCCAGGGTTCCAGGTAGTTCCAGCTCCTTTCCCGGGGGTTGTAGCCCAGGGACATTCCGCCAATCTGCTCCGGGCGCACCTGGATGGGCGAGGCCAGGCGGGCGCTGGCCACCTCGGTCAGGATGCGCATGCCCCCGTGGTAGGCCTGGTAGTGCCGCCCTGGGGTCCAGGAATCATACAGGGCGTTGATCACCACGCCGGTCTTGCCTGCGGCCGTGAGATCGGCGGCCATGCCCGTTCCGATCATGTTGGTTTCCTGGGACAGGATGGGGTCGATGTTGGGGTCGATCGGATCCATCCAGGGCGGCACAAAGATGCGCGAGGCGGTCGGTCCCTGCTGGTGCAGGTCGTAGACGATCTGGGGATGCCAGACGTTGTGGAGTTGCGCGATGGTGAGGCGCGTCTCGGCCTGGGTGAACATGTACCAGTCCCGGTTGTTGTCGTGCCCCACGTATTTTTGGTAGAGCTGCGGCGGAGACGTGCCTTCATACGGCGTCCCCAGCGTCTTGCGGTACCAGCGCGTCACGATGTCCAGCCCGTCCGGGTTCAGCGAGGGCACCAGCAGGAAAATTGTGTTTTCCAGAATGGCCCGGGTTTTGGGCGTGTTTTCGGTCAACAGCCGGTAAGCGAACTCGACCGCAGCCTGCGTCGCGCCGAGCTCGGTGGCGTGGATCGAACAGGTGATCAGCACCACCGATTTGCCCTCCGCCACCAGCTTTCCGGCCTCGGCTTCCGAGGTCGTGCGCGGGTCGGCCAGCCGGTTCTGGATGCGGTTGTACCGCTCGAGATTGCGCAGGGTATTGGGGGCGGCAATGGTGGCGGCGATGAACGGCCGGCCCTCCGTGCTTTTGCCCAGTTCCTTGACCTGGATGGATCCCGAGTTCTTCGCCAGCGCCTGGAAGTACGAAACCACGCGCTCCCAGTCCAGCACCGTGCGGTCAGCGCCCATCTTGTGGCCAAAATGGCTCTCCGGAGTGGGGACCGCGCCGGCCAGCAGGCCCGCCGCCACCAGAGCAATGACGAGCGCGTGTTTCAGGCGCATGGGCGTGTCAGCTCCGTCCAGAGCGCCTTATACCAGCGCAGGAACCGCTCCGGTTCCTTGCTCTCGGCCACCTCGCACAGGGTATAGCGGTCGTAGCCGGCCTGCCGCATCAGGGTGAACAGTTCGCGCCAGGGGTAGGCCGGATTGGCCAGCTCGTTGATGTGCGCGCTCTTCAGCCAGGGCTTGAGCAGGTCAAAGCTCTGCTTCACCGAACCGTTCACCACGTCGGTGGGGTTCGAGTTCCAGCACAGGCCCACGTTCTTGTGCCGGGTGGCGCGCATGATCTCGGCAGCCACCGTGGGGACCTGCGTATCCCGCCCGTGCACCTCCAGCCAGATCTCGACGCCCTTGCCCTGGCCGTACTCGCCCAGTTCGCGCAAGGCCGCGCCGATGTTGGCGATGGTGCTCTCGCGCGGGACCTCCTTGGGAAGACCGTTGGGACGGACCTTCACGCCCCAGGCCCCGGTGTCGTGCGCCAGGTCCACGAACTGCTTGCCGATCTCGACCTGCTTCCGCCGCACCGCCGCGTCCGGGGCGTGGAATTCACAGGTGGTGCCGTAGCTCAGCAGCCGCACCTTGCTTTGCGCAAAGCGCTGCCGGACGCGCTTGCGCTCCTCGGCGGAGAGCGTCGGCTCGACCCCGTGCTTGTGCTCGGTCCGGAGTTCAACGGCCTCAAACCCGGCCGCCTCCAGGTTCTTGATGATGGTATCCAGGTCCCAGTCTTTCAGGACATTGTAGGTGACTGCGCCAAGCCGCATGCGGCCTCCTCGGGAAAAATGTGAAAGCCTATTTTACCCGAAGCAGGCGGCCTGTAGTTTGGAGGTCGGAGCTTGTAGCCTGTGGCCCCCGAGCCCACAAGCCACAAGCTACAGGCTACAAGCTACAGGCTACAAGCTCTTTCACGGATTGGCTTGCGCAGGATAGCGAACGAGGGTGAAATTCCGAAGAGTGACCGTCTCGGTGGTGGACCCGGCCATGCGGCCCGGCAGATCCACGGTGAGCGGGGCGGCCAGCGAGTCGGGCGCGGCGCCCGCCCCGGCGGCCAGGATAGTTGCTGTTCCCCAGCTTTGGACACTCCACTGTGCGCCGCCGGCGTGGATGCCGGCCTCGGCTTTCTTGGCCAACACCGATTCGGCCGCCCCAGCGGTCCGCGCCAGGATGGTGGTCGCTCCCCAGCGCACCTCGATCGAGAAGCCGCTGGCGCTCCCCTCATGCGAGTAATCGAACCGGATGTCCACGCGGTCCCCCGGCTTGAGAAAGTTCGCCGGCACGCTGCAACTGCCCAGCCGGGTCTGCGCCGTGGCGCTCTTGCGCACCTGCTGGGTGGTGTTGAACCACAGGTCCCCATCCACCCGGCTGGCTGGATCGGTCGCGCTGCCTCCGTCCTGCCATCCCGCCCGGCTCTCGTTCGACGCGGCCCGGAGGGAGACCACCGCGAGGTTGCCGGCCGCGTCCAGGCGCGCCACCTCGGCGCCGCTGGCGTCCGCCCATTTTTGCAGGGGCTCCGACCCCTGGTTCTGGCCCGCCCGCACCGTCAGTCCAGTCGCGCCTGTCGAGGGGGTTGCATCATAGAGGTACAGGGTCGTCAGCCCCAGATTGTTGCCCACCGAGAGCCTTCGGCTCGCGTTGTTCCAGGCCAACTGGCCCCTGTTGTGCGCCAGGTTTCCGATGGGGTCCACGAAGGGGATGGCGCTGGGCGGGAAGCCCGTGAACAGGCAGGTGTTCCACACCGCGTCGGCGCCGTTCGACATCAGGCAGCGGTTGGCCGGGCCTAGCGGCAGGCGCACCCAGGTTTGCCGGAGAGGCACCCTGGGCCACGATGAGGTCGCCGCGCCTGGCTGCGCCCGCGAGGTTGACATCCGAGATCACACCCGCGGCGACCAAGGAACTCTCAGACCTGCCGGTGAGCGCCCCACGGGCCTGCCCGCGCGACCTGCTGGAATACGCCAGCCGGTAGCTCGCCAGCAAAACGTCACCGGTCTGCGGCGCCGACCCCGTGGCAAAGGTAATTACGTTGCCGCTTACGGTGTAGTCCAGGGTCTGCATCTGTAACAGGCCGTTGCGGAACAGCGTCAAGCTGGTGAGCGGGTCGGGGGTGTCAGCCAGTGTGAAAGTGGTGTTCGAGCCATTCACCAGTCCCGCCGGGGTCTCGCCGTCCACAAACACCGGCCCCAGGCCGCACGGACCCGAGGTGCCATCCACCCGCACACAGTCGGTCGGATCCCCGATGACCGCCTCCAGGCCTCCGGTGGCCCCGATATACGCCGCGCGGGAAGACCCATAGCCGGTCCCCTTCACGGGGCGGATTTCCAGATCCGCCAGCAAGCCCACTACATCGGATTCCTGGACCTCAGTGGCCGCAGGCGGAGAGATCACCGCCGGTGGCGCCATGCGAACATCCTTTATTTTCAATGGAGTAGAGCTGGAAGGCACCACCCAGGTCTCTTCAAACTGGATCCTTCCCTCGCTGTTGTAGCGCACGTTGTAACTGGCCGGAGGTGTGGCGTCGCCAGTTGGAACCAGTTGCACACGGAGGATGCCCTTGACCACCGGCACGGTCAGACTGTGCCCGGCGATATAGGAATTATCCACCGCCACAAAGCTCTTCCACTCGATGAACAGCGTTCCGTTGAAAGCCGTGCCGTCGGCTTTGTACAGCACGTCCTGAATGGTGGTGAGGGGCGGAGCCGCCCAAAGCGTCAGGCTCGTCCAAAGAGCCAGGATCCCGCAGCGAGGGACAAACACGATATGCCTCCCAGAAACCGCAGACTACCGGCTTCAGTGTATCCGGCGCCGCTCCTCTGGGAGACCAACTTCTACCCCCTCATTCCCGCTAAGTGAATGGTAATCCGACTCTTGCGGGCCAAGAGATTTCTTGCGCTGGTTTGTGACTCTCCTGACTCCAGCCTCCTGAATCCCCCCGCTCACTTCACCGCTACCGTGGCGGTCGCCGGACTGGCCCGGCCCGCGATGATCACCACCAGCGGCAGATCCTTGCCCGCCTTAACCGTACTCGGAACCGTCACATTGAGCTGCACCAGCCCGGCAATCGAGCCCGGCGCCAGCGTGGCCGACTGGACCGTCGCACCCTCCCCGCCAATGGTCACCGACACTACCCCGCTGACCGCCGGCAGGGTCCCGCTCAGCGGAATCACCTGGCCTTCCGGCGAGGGAAGCGGCGTAGTCACTCCCCCTCCCGTCAGGTAAATCACAATGATCGAATCCTTGGCCGCCGCATTGGAGTCCGAGTTGAGACTGTAGGCGCCCGTGGTCGCGTTGTAGTTCAGCACCGCCGCCTGGCCGCGCCCCGCGGAGTTGATCGTGAAGATGCCGGGGTCGGCTGCCACCGCATCAAAGACAAAGACGCTGGAAGTCAGGCTGTTGTAAGTGACGCGCAGGCGCCGGCCCGTCGCCGGCGTCATGGCGAACCGCGTGACCGCATTGATCTGGTTGGCCTGTGCGAAGATGATCGGCAGCGCCGTCCACACGCCAGTGGTTACCTCGACTTCGACCAGCGTGGCCGGGGTCCCCAGCGTGGTAGGATAAGCGCCCCCACTTGGGCTGGCCTGCAGCAACGTGGCGGATCCCAGCCCGGATCCGAAAATCGAGATGATCTCTCCGGGCGCCAGCGTGGGCGTTGTGCTGCCGGTGACGAAACTGGCCGCATTCACCACCGCTTGAATCTGCGGCCCCGGCGCCGTCACCGTGAAGGTGGAGGCGTTGGAGGCTGGTTTGGGCGCGTTGGTGACGGTTACGGCCAGCGTGCCCTGGCTGGCCAACGATGCCTTGGGAATCACCGCCAACAGGACTGTGGTGCTCACCCAGGTCGCCGCCAGAACGGTGCTGCCCGCATTGACCACCGAGGTCTTGAACAGGTTCTGCCCCCGAATCGTGATGGTGGCATCGTTCGAACCCATCGGCGCCGCATTGGGCCAGATCGAGCTGATCACGGCCGTGCCTGCCGTGACCGTCAAGGTCACGCTCAGGGTCACCGTCTTGTTGGAGGCGTTCGAGGAAGTCAATGTAATCCGCCCGGTGTAGCTTCCGGGGGTCAATCCATCCACCGCCACCGTAGCGGTCAGGGTCACTGGACTGCCGGCCATGGCGATCCCGCTGGTCCGATCGATCGACAGCCAGGCGCCTCCCGAGGCCGCGGCCGTAAACGAGACCGGCTCCCCGTTCGTAGAAACCGCAAGCGTCTGAGCCGCCGGGGCCGTCTGGCCGGTCTCGTAATCGAAGGTGAGTGCGCCCGGCGCCGTGGTCATAGTCGGGGGCGGGTTCTTCACCAGCAGGGTCGCCGTGAACGTGGCCGGCGCGCTCACTCCGGTCACGTCAACCTGCACCGTGGCCGTGTAGCTGCCCGCCAGCAGAGACGTCGGGTTGACCCGCACCCCCACTGAGCCGCCCGTCTTTCCAGTCATCTGGCTGATAATCAACCACTCCGACCCCGCCGGCGCCGTCATCACGTAATCCAGCGCCGTCGCCGACCCGCTCAGCTTGATCTGCACTTTCTGCTCTGCCGGAAGCGCCGCCCCAACCAGGTAGCTGAACGTGAGGGTGGTGGGGTTCAGGCTCAGAGTGAGCAGCGTCTCGCTCTGTCCCTGCGCGCCGCATCCCAGCAGAGCCACCATGCCCCACCCGAACAGGGCGATTCGGCGGTTCGATGCCATGCACACCTCCGCTTGACATATCGGCGCGTCCCGGCCTTTTGTTGCCCCAGCTTAGTACTGCAGCCGTGGGGTGGGCTTTCCAGCCTGCCAGCCGGCAGTCGTGCCGGCTTCCCTGGCCTGGAGCCCGGAGAAGCCGAGTGGACACTCGGCTCGCAGGCAG
>Ga0315282_10011179_pt1 | contig 13951 bp, 17 predicted proteins | sample YL17G07_20_MG_FD_203693 | JGI IMG/M metagenome (GOLD analysis project Ga0315282, IMG submission 203693) | Sediment microbial communities from Yellowstone Lake, YNP, Wyoming, USA - YL17G07_20 | ecosystem: Environmental > Aquatic > Freshwater > Lake > Sediment | place: USA: Wyoming | collected... | reverse complement strand
CATACCGCCGGCTTTGCTCATAAATGGGCACAATCCTCTTGTCCTCCTTCACGGAGCACTCAGTCAAGGAGTCCACAACCTTACTGACGAGGAGTGCTTAACCTTGGCTACCAGCATCCGTGTGGTGCTCGTGGAACTTGCTGATAAACTTGCCCAAGCACTAAAGGATGAGAAGGAACTCAGCGATGCCGTGGGGCACCTTCTGCAGGTTTAGTCGTTCAAGGGAGACAAGGATTGAGCGAACAACACAATCCAGCGGATGCGTTAACACGCCCCGCTGATTTCCACCGGTCGGCATATCAAATTTCTCTCTCCTTTCCTCAGAAAAGCCTTGACATGTATATCCCTGCCATATACAATAATATCTGATGGAAAATGTTTTTGGCAGTTTTGTGGGTTTCCAGTGGGACCGAGGTAATAGCAATAAGAACCTCGTTAAACACAATGTCCAGAACTGGGAGTGTGAGCAGGTATTCTTCAACAGACCACTCCTTGTTCTCGAAGACCCAGGGCACTCGGTTGCTGAAAAGCGATGGGCCGCATTTGGCAAGACAGATTCAGGTCGGATCCTTGTGGTGATATTTACGAAGAGGGGCAACTTACTCAGAGTCATCTCCGCACGAGGCATGAACAGTAAGGAGAGGGGATTTTATGAAGAAAATCAAAAGGAAAATTCCGAATTTTAAGAATGAAGACCAGGAGCGAGAATTTTGGGCTACTCATTCCCCTCTTGATTATTTTAATTCAAAACGGTTCAAAAGGGGTTCATTTCCCAATCTGAAGCCCTCGCTCAAATCCATCTCTATTCGTCTCCCGGAAGATTTGCTGGGTGAACTCAAAACCCTCGCAAATAAGAGAGATGTGCCTTATCAAAGCCTTGCAAAACTTTTTCTCGCAAGGCAGATCGTCCTCGAGCGGGAGTCCTTGAGTAGCAGTTTTAGAAGACGTAAGGGAAAAGTCGCCGCCTGACATGGCGCCTAAGAGGGACGTGGGAGAAAACTGCCGCGCCCCTTAGCTTAATCGTTGTTGAGGCTGTAGAAAAAGTCCTGGAAGCATGATAGTATCGCCATATCGGTAGCGGAAGATGGCTCGTTCGGCAGAGAAAAAATAGACGATGAAGTTTACCCCGTTAGAAATAATGCCCCACTGCTCTGCAGCGGGGTTAGATTTTAGAATAATTCCGGCGGGGTTTAATGCCCCGCTGGAATTTCTAACGGGGTTTACTAAGTATTTTGTTTATATCAGGCAACGGCCTGATCGTGCTAAAATTAAAACGGAGTGGATTGAAGATGCTGTAAAGAATCCGAATCACACAGAGATTCAATCAGACGGAAGGATCCGAAAGTGGAAAAAGGTTAGAGAAGAGGGTAAGTTTCTCCGTGTCATCTTGCTTCCAGATGGAGAGACGGTTCATAATGCTTTTTTTGATAGGAGTTTTAAGGGAGGTAAAAAATGAAGGTAAAGTATTTTTCAGATACAGATACAGCGCTGGTTGAGTTTTCTAATCGAAAAGTTTCCGAAACAAAGGAAATCAATGATAATATTTACATCGACTTAGACTCGGTAGGAAATTTGGTGTCCATGACTATTGAGCATGCCAGAAAGCAAGCAAGCCTTCCCTATCTGTCTTATGAACAAATTGAAAAAGAATTGCCTAAGACGTTTCAGCGGACTGCTAAAAACCGCCGCTGACTTTAGCCGTTGAGGCTATCATATGGCTAAAAGACAAGGACCCACGAGTTGCTGAGTACGGGCAGTGTCAATTCGGCGCTGTTCTAAAGATATCTGTATTGCATGGGTGGCGCAAATACGAAGGCCATCATCGGTATAATTTCCAGTGCAGCCTCCAAAACTTTTTTGGAGATTACACAACAGGCCATTAGGTCCTAAGAAGGAGGTAAGGTATGAAACGGATCATTCTTTCTCTCGTATTGGTGACGGCATTTATCTGCACACCAGCTTTCGCCGAAATCAAATCTTGTGAAGAACTAAAGGCAGAAATTGAAGCAAAGTTAAAGGCAAAGGGCGTGGAGGGATACACGCTTGAGATTATACCGGCAGATCAGGTTAAGGGTCAAACGATAATTGGCTCCTGTGAGGGTGGCACAAAGAAAATCTCTTACTCCCGCAATAAGGGAAAATAGCCCAAAACGAGGCTATGCTTAGTACCTGACAGGTGCTATGCCTAACCAGAGCATCAACCTGACGCGGGATAAACGAGGTGTGATTTCGGCATCGTTGGTTGCCCGTGTAGGTTATGCAAATCGTTAGGTTGATTATTAGTCCCGAACATCAATTTAGATGGGCATCAGGTAAAGGAGTAATAGGTACCTACCAGTTGATGGCTAAATCTTGATCAATTCATATTCTCTTGTTCCCATGCCGATCTCTTCTCCATAGGCCAACTGGATGTTCCAGTCCACCTTTGGATAGAGGGCCCGAAATTTATCCTCTCCAGATTTCCAATGCTTTGTGAGTTTGGAGGACCGATTTCCCTCCTCGCTGTTGACCAAATCCGCCGAGGCTTGATCGATGGCAACCGGATCCTCCGAGGAGAGGATTCCAATATCATTGACAATGGGTGTATCGGAATATCCATAACAATCACAAGCCGGAGAGATCTGTGTGAGAAAGTTGAGGTAGAGGGCCTTTCCCTTTTTCTTCTGAATTGCTCCGCAGGCATGTTCCACGATCTTCTTTTGGAAGATGGGGATCGACTCGTTCAACTGAATTTGAATAGCACCCGAAGGGCAGGTGAGGATGCATTCTCCACATCCAACGCATTTTTTAGGATCGATAAGGGCAACGCTTTGCCCGGTTTCAACTCCTGAATTCAGAGGCTGCATCGAAATTGCTTCCTGTGCGCACCAGGCAAGACAACTTTTACAGCCCTTGCAGGCCTTCCCTTTGACCTGCGGCGAGATATTCGAATGTTGGCTTAACTTTCCTGAACGGCTGGCACAACCCATCCCTAAATTCTTCAATGTTCCTCCAAATCCGGACAATTCATGACCCTTGAAATGGGCCACGCTAATCAGGACATCCGCCATGTAGATGGCATGGGCAATGGAAACAGTTTTAAAAATAGATTTGTCAATCCGAACTTTCACAGCGCTATTGCCTCGGAGACCATCCGCGATCAGGATAGGAGCATTGACGACAGACTCTGTAAATCCATTTTCAAAAGCAGTGGTCAGGTGGGAGACGGCTTCTCCCCGGGTTCCGATATAGAGGGTGTTTGTATCGGTTAAAAAGGGCTTTCCCTTGTATCCTTTAACCCGATCCACCACCCTTCTCAAGAAGATAGGCCGGACAAAGGCTGTATTGCCCTTTTCTCCAAAATGGAGCTTGATTGCCACCAGGTCCTTCTCTTTGATCTTCCCCTTCAGATCAGCCCTATCCAGAAGGATATCCAACTTATCGAGGAGTATTTTTCCAGATTCAGACTTCAGATCCGAAAAAAAGACATTGCTTTTCATTTTTATCCCTCCTTGCCATGCATTCTAAGTGAATCGAATCAGGGTGTCAAATTGGGCCCTCCCAGAGGAGTCGAACGCGAATCCCGATTTAGAAAAGGAACCCGTATCCCTCACCTGTCATTGCGAGTCCCGCTAAAAGCGGGAAGAGGCGCGTGCCTGCACGCCGAAGTGCTATCCTTCGCCGGAGCGAGGCAGGTGTTTCGGCACGCAGGCGTGGCAATCTCACTGAAAAAGGCGGGATTGCTTCGTTTCACTCGCAATGACAATTTTCTAAATCGGGAATTTGAATCGAAGATTTGACTTTTATTTAGGAAAAAAGTAATTTAAAATATGTTTTTTATCCATTTGACCGAAGCGGTGACAGAAAGGAGAGGAAATGAAGCGAGTTGAGCCGAGCCAGATTCGAAATATAGGAACCTTTGGCCATGGGGGGGACGGAAAGACCTCCTTAGCCGAGGCGATCCTCTTCGATACGGGAGAGAATAGCCGCCTCGGGAGCGTCGACGATGGTTCCTCTTTAATGGATTTTGATCCGGAGGAGATTAATCGAAAGATCAGCATCAGCGCATCCCTTTCCCATTTTGAATGGGATAAGCATCAGTTTCATATCATCGATACACCTGGATATGCAAATTTCATTGCAGAGGCAAAGGCCTCGATGAGGGTGGTAGACGGGGCGATCATCGTCGTCGGAGGAAATTCGGGAGTGAAGGTTCAGACAGAGACAGCATGGGGATATGCCAATGATTTTCAAGTCCCGCGGATCCTCTATGTCAGCAAGATGGATATGGAACGTGCGGATTTCTTTAAGGTGGTCGAGGAGGTGAAAAAGACCTTTCCCTCCCAACCTGCTGTCCCTGTCCAACTTCCCATTGGGGGAGAAGGAAATTTCAAAGGAGTCGTGGACTTGATTCATAAGAAAGCCTATGTCTATCGAGATGATGGGAGCGGGCAGTTCGAGATCAATGAGGTTCCACCCAATATGAAAGAAGAAGTCGATCGAGTTCGTGAGAAGTTGATCGAGGCCGTGGTCGAGATGGATGACCAGTTGATGGAAAAATATTTAGAGTCTGGAGACATCTCCGTGGAAGATATTGTTCAGTGCCTTCGAAAAGGAACGATGGAGAGGAAATTGGTGCCTGCCCTCTGTGGTTCGCCCATCCGGAACATCGGTATCCAACCCCTATTGAACACGATGATTCGCTGTTTTCCTTCCCCTCTGGAGAGGGGCCCCGTTCAGGGAAAAAATGGCAAGACGGGGGAGCCCGAGGTCAGGGAGCCTAAAGAAGAGGCCCCTTTCTCCGCCTTCATATTCAAGACGATCGCTGATCCTTTCGCGGGGAAACTGAGCCTTTTCAGAGTCTATTCCGGCAGTATCAGTGCTGACTCTGCCGTCTACAATTCCAAGAAGGACGTGAAGGAGAGGATCGGCCAGATTTTCTTGTTGGAAGGCAAGAAGCAGAAACCGGTGGGGTTTGCAGGCGTGGGTGACATCGTTGCAGTGGCCAAATTAAAGGAGACCACCACGGGCGACACGTTCTGCGACGAGAAAAAGCCCATCATTTTCGGAGAAACCAAGCTTCCGCTTCCAGTGATCTCTTATGCGCTGACGCCAAAAAGCAAAGGGGATGAGGATAAGATCACCGCCTCGCTGGCCCGCATCCATGAAGAGGATCCGACCATGATGATGGGACGGGATGAGCAGACCGGCGAGATCCTTCTCTCAGGGGTAGGGCAGACTCATGTGGAGGTGATCGTTGAAAAATTGAAGAGAAAATTTGGGGTGGAGGTGAACCTCAGCGTTCCGAAAGTTCCGTATAAAGAGACGATCCGTGGTTCCAAGACCGGCGTGGTCTATCGCCATAAGAAACAGACGGGGGGCCGTGGACAGTTTGCCGAAGTCCATTTTGATATCTCTGCTCTCCCACGGGGGACGGGTTTCGAATTTGAAAATGCCCTGACCGGGATGAATGTCCCAAGGAATTTCGTTCCGGCTGTGGAGAAGGGGATTGCTGAGGCGATGCAAAGCGGGGTCTTGGCCGGGTTTCCGGTGGTGGATGTGAAGGTTCGATTTTACGACGGGAAGTCCCATGAGGTCGATTCTTCGGAGATGGCCTTCAAGATCGCTGCGATCATGGCCTTCAAGAAAGGAGTGCAAGAATCCAATCCGGTTCTCCTCGAACCGATCATGAAGGCGGAGGTGACGGTGCCCGATGAGAACATTGGAGATGTGATCGGTGATCTCAACAGTCGGCGGGGAAGGGTTCTGGGGGTCGAAGGGAGAGGAAATTACCAGGTGATCCAGGCCAATGCCCCCATGTCGGAAATGCTGAAATATGCTCCAGACCTCAACTCCAAAACAGGGGGACGGGGAACATTCACGATGGAATTCTCCCATTATGAGGAGGTTCCTGCCCAATTGACGGACAAGGTGATCGCTCAGGCGAAGAAGGATAAGGAGAAGGAGGATTAAGAATTGGGAATTTTGAATTAAGAATTTAGAATTGAAGGACACGAGACACGTAACACGGGTACGAAAAAATATGAGGGCCGTGATCCAAAGAGTAAAATCTGCAGAAGTTTATGTGGACGGTCGACTGTCTGGAAAGATTGGAAATGGCCTTCTTGTTTTTGTCGGTGTGGGAAGAGGAGACGGAGAAAACGACGTTTCCTCTTTGACCTCCAAACTGCCTGAACTGAGAATCTTCGAAGATGCCTCTGGAAAATTCAACCTTTCATTAAAGGAGAGGGGTGGAGAGATATTGGTCGTCTCCCAATTCACCCTTTACGGCGATTGTAGAAAGGGAAGAAGACCCTCTTTCACCGAAGCGGAAGAACCGGCCGCAGCCAAAAGTCTTTATAGCCGATTCATCGACAAATTGAGAGACCAAGGGATTCCTGTTCAGACGGGGGAATTTCAGGCCAAGATGGAGGTTCATCTCGTCAACGACGGGCCTGTCACCCTCCTGCTGGATTCAAGACAAGGAGAGAAGGTATCCAGCAAGGGGGAGATGGCGATGCAGGGAGGGGAGAGGTGAGAAGATTCCTTTGTTTTCTTTTTTTCGTAGGTGTTTTTCTCCTGATGGGCTCACTTTCGATGGGACAGATCTCGAAGGGAGGAAAGGAGATGGGCATGAAAGAGATCAGGGAACCTGCTGTGGCAGGAGCATTTTACCCCGACAAACCAGAAATTCTTACCCGGGATGTAAAACGATACTTAGAGAATGCGAAGAAGGAGAAGGTGGATGGTGAGATCGTCGCCCTGGTCGTGCCCCATGCTGGATATATGTATTCTGGACAAGTAGCTGCCTATGCCTATCGATTGATCGAGGGGAAGACCTTTGATTCCGTGGTGGTGGTCGGGCCCAGCCACCGGGCTCTTTTTAAGGGTGCTTCCCTTTATGACCGAGGAGCATACCGAACCCCTCTCGGGTTGGTCTCCGTCGATGTGGACCTTTCCAAGAGGATGATGGAGAGGCGAAAAGAAATTCAATTCCTTCCTGAGGCACATGCCGAGGAGCATTCCTTGGAGGTTCAAATTCCGTTCCTTCAGGTGGTTTTCAAGTCGTTCAAACTGGTTCCCATTGTGATGGAGCCCTACTGGAGTTGGGAGACCTGTCAAACCCTTGCTTCGGCAATTGCGGAGACGGTCAGGGGGAAAAATGTTTTACTGATTGCCAGTTCAGATCTCTCCCATTTTCATTCTTATGAAAAAGCGGTTGAATTGGATAAGATCGTGTTAAACCATATCGAAAAGTTTGACGCAGAGGGATTGAATCGGGATCTGAAACAGAACCGTTGCGAGGCCTGCGGTGGAGGCCCCATCATCTCCATTATGCTGGCAGCCAAGGCCTTAGGAGCGAATAAAGGCAAGGTGCTCAAATGCCTCAATTCAGGAGATGTGACCGGCGATCGGAGCCGTGTGGTAGGATATGCGGCAGCTGTTTTTTATAAGACAGCAGGGGGGGCAGGAAAGATGAAGGAGGAGAAGAAAGTCGGTGTGGATTTGGGCTTAAGTGACCAGGATAAAAAGAGCCTCCATCATATTGCGAAGATGGTGATTGAAAACAAGGTGAGAGGGAAGGCCGTTCCAGAGTTCAAGGTGGAGTCACCCATCCTCAAGGAGAATCGGGGTGCCTTTGTGACGATCCAAAAAAAAGGACAGCTGAGAGGGTGCATCGGATATATTGAAGGCCAGGGTCCTCTCTATAAGACCATTGAGGAAATGGCCGAGGCCGCTGCCTTCCGCGACCCCCGGTTCGTCCCTGTGACGGAAAACGAACTTCCAGATCTTGAGATTGAGATATCCGTTTTAACCCCTCTCAAGAAAATTACCGATGTGAATGAGATTCAAGTTGGGAAACATGGAATTTATATTAAGCAGGGATGGCTCTCAGGTCTCCTTTTACCACAGGTTGCAACGGAATACGGATGGGATCGCCAGACTTTTTTGGGACATACATGCGAAAAAGCCGGCCTCCCTTCCAATGCATGGAAAGACAAGAACACAGACATCTATATTTTCTCTGCAGATATCTTTTGAAAGACTTCTGGCATCACTATGAAATGGATTGAAAATCAGGAAAATCTGTGTCATCCTCCTTTGAAACCTGTCTCATCAAGAGAGCGTGTAATTGTTTTTCAGAGCTCTCCTAAAAAAGTATTGACAAAGACGGGAGTCTTTATAGAATAAAACGATCGGTTGGCCGAATTCATCGAAGCGGAGAAACCATTTTAACGGGGTGAATTCCGGTGGAGCCCCTTGGTGAGTGTATTGCAGGGAATTTAATGCACAATTGGGGGCGACATCCCGACTGTGAATAAAGTCGCGGGCTTCTCGTGTCGGGACATGTCGGAAGGGATATCCCTTAATCCTAACCCGTCAGCTAACTCCGCAGGCGACTAAGGGAAGAGAATCAAGGGTAGGGGTTCTTCCTCTACTTTTTTTTTGGATAAATATGAAGAACGAAGCGTCAAAAGAAACCTCCTGTCCCGTAGAGAAACTGGAACTCCGCAGAGATGTGACCGTGTGGGGCTCCTACATGTGGGGATATGCGGATGTTGGAGCGGACATCTACGCTGCCCTGGGTCTGGTCATGGGGGCTGCTCACGGCGGGGCAAGCCTCGCCTTTTTTGTAGCAGGACTCATCTACATCATGATCGGGCTCTCCTACACGGAGATGGCGTCAACTTACCCCGTCGCTGGAGGGGGGCATTACTATGCCTTGAGAGGCCTCGGAGATTTCTGGGGCTATGCCGCGGGCGTGGCTCTTCTGTTGGACTACACCATCGATATTGCGTTGTTCGCCACAGCTTCGGCGGGTTATATGAACTTTTTTATGCCCTATGTCTTAGGCGTTCCTCCAGAATACTTTGCCATGGATTTCTGGATTTTTAAAAAAGTGAACCCAGTCTGGGCAGCCGAGGCTCTCATCCTGATTGCCTTCCTCATCTGGCTCAATATCCGGGGAGTTCGGGAATCTTCTCTCTTCAATGAGGTGGTCGGTGCCATCGATATCATTACTGAATCATCGATTATTGTCCTTGGTTTTCTCTTGGCGTGGAAACCCGAGCTTTTTGTCTTCCAATGGAAAACTCAATTTCCGACCTTGAAGGAGTTTATGTATGGGTCCTCACTGGCCATCATCTCCTTTGTGGGACTCGAATCAATTTCACAAGCAGCTCAAGAGACGAGAAGACCAGCCACGATCATTCCTCGAACCTCCATCACTTTGATTTTTACAGTCTTCATTTTTGCGATGGCTTTTTCCACTGCGGGGCTCGGCATCCTCCCATGGCAGGAATTTCCACAAGGGGATCCTGTAGCCAAACTCGCCCATGCGATCCCAGTGTTCGGTGTGATGGCCGGACCCTTTGCAGCCATTCTCGGAGCAACGATCCTACTCATCTCTTCCAATACCGGGGTGATGGGGGCCTCCCGCCTGACCTATTCCATGAGCGAGCTCCATCTAATCACCCCTTGGTTCGATAAGGTTCATCCGAAATACCGGACTCCTGTTCGAACCATTGTCTTTTTCTCTCTCATCGGGATGCTTGAGGCCGTTCTCGCCTTTCTGACACCCAGTGCCATGGACACTTTGGGAAATATGTATGCCTTCGGAGCGGCCAGCGGTTATCTCCTGGTCTTCATTTCGATGATTAAGCTTCGCTTCTCCGATCCTTATTCCCCGCGGCCCTATAAGATGCCATTGAACGTCAAATGGAATCATAAAGGCAAGACGGTAGACGTTCCCATTCTCGGTTTCATCGGGATGATCGGCGTCAGCTTTATTCTTTTTGAGGTCATTCTCACCCATGAGATTGGTCGCATCGCAGGCCCGGGATGGGTTTTGGCCTGTTTGATTTACTATTTCTGGTTTCGGAAGAAAAAGGGGTTCCCTCTGCTTGGCAGCGTGAAGCACAACTGGGAGGAGGAGCAGAAAAAGATATTAACATCTGCGGAGGAATTCGATCTGCTCGAACAGTATAAAATTGCCTTGGCAGAAAGAGATAAACGAGAGAAGGGGAAGGCCGGTGAAAAAAGCACCAGAGCTACCTGAGCAACCGGGATTGCGGGATTATTTTCAAATCGTAACAACCGTCCTGATGGGGGGATTAGGGGCCTATATTCTTTGGCAAACTATATTTATTAGATGGGTTTTTCCATCCTTGATTTTCAGCATCGCCCTTTTGCTTTACAGCCTCTATCGAGTCAGAATGATCTGGACTTATTTCCAGCAGAAAGGCAGAAGAGATGGGATCTGAAATTCACGTCACCTTTTTGGGGGCATTGCTGGCTTTTGTCTTTACAGCCTCCATGACGATTTTACTCTCGTGGATGTTTCATGTCCCGAAAGCGATCCCCTTAGCTGCAGCCAAAGCGAGAAGGGCTGTGGGCGCGATTAAGAAGATTCTCGTTCCCACCTCCGGGACTCTCTATTCGGAGCGGGGGATTGAATTGGCATGCCGGTTAGGGCTAGAGCAACAGGCGGAGATCTATCTTATAAACGTTATCGAAGTCCCGAGGACTCTGCCAATGGAGGCACCGATGCCTGAAGCAGAGGCCAAAGCAGGGGATATCATCAAAGAAGGAGAGACGATTATTACTTTGAGGGGACTTCAAGCCAAGGGAGAGGTGAGGCGAGGCCGGATCGCAGGAGAAGAGATTATCAGAGCAGCCAAGGACTGGGAGGCTGATTTGATTGTGATGGGGATTCGTTCAGAGATCCGGATGGCCCAGGAGATTTTGGGTCGAACTTCCGACCTGGTGCTGCGTCGAGCCCCTTGCGAAGTGATTGTGGACAAACTCTCTATAGAAGCATCATAGGAGGGATAGGATGAGAGTGATGGTCATCGGTTGCGGCAGAGTTGGGTCTGTTCTGGCGAACCGGCTGGATGAGGGGGGGCATCATGTGGTCGTCCTCGACAGAAACCAGCAGGCCTTTCGTAGGCTCTCCGAGAAATTTTCGGGAGAGCAGATCGTTGGCAATGGCCTGGTGGAAGAGTTTGTGCGTCCCACCCTTCAAGAAAAGACGGATATCCTTTTTGCCATGACGGATAAGGATAATATTAATCTCATGATTGCCCAGAGAGTGAAACAACATTTTAAGTTGGAAAAGGTGATCGCGGTCGTTCATGATTCTATTCTGGCAGGGCTCTATAAGGAGTTAGGTGTGGAGACGGTCTGTCCCACAGATCTTGTGATTAAGGATCTATTGCAGACGATCCAGGAACGTTGAGGGGGGATGCATGTATATCGTGATCGTAGGGGCCGGCAAGGTCGGATATCATCTTGGAAGGTTGTTGATGGCGGAAGGTCATGAGGTAATGATTGTGGAGAAAGATCGGGCCAAGGTCAACCTTCTGTCCTTTGAGTTTCATGATGCGATTATGGAGGGGGATGGTTCAACGGTTGAGGTGCTGAAAGAGGCGGGAACGAATCGTGCGGATGTGATTGTGGCGACGACGGGCAATGATGAAGATAATCTTGTGGTTTGCCAGGTTGCGAAATTGATGTTTCTCCGTCCCCGGACCATCGCACGAGTAAATAACCCTCGGAATGAGGAACTCTTTGCCGGTCTGGGAGTGGATGCCTCGGTCAGCGGGACTAAGATCATCAATGCGGTCATTCAGGAGCAGGTGAAGGCTGGGGACATGCTGATTCCTCTCCTTACATTAAAAGCAGGAGATATTGAGATTGTTGAAGTCGAACTTACCCGTTCGTCACATATCGTAAGGAAGAAGGTCAAAGACCTATCCCTTCCCCCGGCATCCATCTTCATTGCTGTCATTCGTGGGGAGGAAGTGATCATCCCTTACGGAGAAACGGAATTTGAGCCGGAAGACAAGGTCATTGCCCTGGTGAAACGGACGAGCGAACAGGCCCTTCGGGAGATGCTGTAATTCAGTCATAGATGACCCCAACAATAAGCCAGCCGTTAAATATCCTCATCGTAGATGACGAGCCCAACATCCGGAAAACACTGTCTCTCTGCCTTGAGACCGAGGGCCACAAGGTGATTGCTGTGAGCAATTTTCAGGATGCCTTAGCAGAGGCATCACGGAGGTCCTTTGAACTTGCGTTTGTGGACCTAAGGCTTGGTACAGAGGATGGACTTGATTTAATCCCTCCTTTGCTGGCAGCAACGCCATGGCTTAAGGTTATCGTCATTACAGCCTATGCCTCTATCGATACGGCCGTCGAGGCCATGCGGCGGGGAGCGACAGACTATATTCCGAAACCCTTTACACCTGCTCAGGTAAAACTGGCAGTTGACAAAGTGTTTGAGATGCGAACCTTGGAACAGAGAGTTGCTTCCTTGCAGGAGGATCTGGGGCGGTTAAACCCCGAGGCGGATTTTTCGACCACGAGCGCTGCGATGCAGCGAGTGATCAATCTTTCACGCCAGGTGGCTTCCACTGACGCCACCCTTCTTTTGCGTGGAGAGAGCGGAACGGGTAAAACGGTTCTGGCCCGCGCCATCCATCACTGGAGCCATCGGGCCAACAAACCGATTTGTATCGTTTCGTGCCCTGCCTTCTCTCCCGAACTCTTGGAGAGCGAACTATTCGGGCATGTAAAAGGGGCGTTCACAGGCGCTGTACGGGATAATCCTGGCCGCATCGCGACATGTGAAGGTGGGACCCTGTTGCTCGATGAGGTCGGCGATCTGCCGGCAAACCTGCAGCCAAAACTTCTGCGCTTTCTTCAGGACAGAGAGTATGAAAGGGTGGGCGATTATACGACACGAAAAGCGGACGTCCGCATCATCGCCGGCACCAACAGGGATCTCGATAAAGCAGTCAAGGAAGGCCAGTTTCGGGAAGACCTCTTTTACCGGCTCAATGTGATCCAGATCGAAATTCCCCCTTTGCGCGAACGGCCGGAGGATGTGGTGATGGTTGCTGAGAGGTTATTAGCCTTCTTTGGTCAGGCGAGGCACCATCTCTTTCTGGGTTTTACTCCAGAGGCGCTTCAAGCCCTCAAACAATACCACTGGCCGGGAAACCTCAGAGAGCTGCGAAATGTTGTGGAACGGGCAGCCATCCTCTGTCAAACGGATCGTGTTGGTATCGAGTGTCTTCCAGAAAACATCCTACCAAGTGATTCCGGCGCAAGGCTCGGCGATAGGGTTTCCTTGGAGAAAATCGAAGAAGAACATATCCGGCGAGTGTTGGCTACGACAAAATCGCTTCAGGAGGCCGCGGATATACTTGGTATAGATCAAGCGACCCTATGGCGCCGCAGAAAAAAGTACGGGATTTGATGACGGCAGGAGGAAATGGCCAAAATTTTGTTACACCGCCAACTGTTCACCTCAATATTGGCAGGGGAATTGGTGGTTCATTACTGGAAGAGTGGATAACCGCAAAGATCCGCGGCGCCCATAGGGCGCCCGCCGCAGTGACTATATTTCTTTCTTATAAACTTCTTTCCTGTGGCCTATTCGAAGTACAAGGACGTCATCGCCTAAAATAACATAGATTACTCTATAGTCTCCAACGCGATATTTTCGCAGACCAGCAAATTGTCCCTTGAGAACCGGATAGGTGTCAGCTTTTTTTGAAAGTTCTTTCTCGACTTGATTTAGAACGCGATGAACTTCGGCCTTGGAAAGTTTTTTCAGATCTCGCTCGACTGACTTCTTGTAAACGATATTATAGGCCAAGGGATTTCCTCAACTCTTTGCCTGAAATAACCGGGTCTGTTTTATCATGGAGTCGGTCCAATGCCACCTGGAGATCCGAGTAGTTTTCAATGTAAGACTCCAGAGCTTTTTGAACGATGTAGGAGCGGGGTCTTTCAGTTTCTTTGGCTATGCTGTCGAGTTGATCGGCGAGGACTTTGGGGAGCCTGATTGATATTGCTGTACTCATAAAGCACCTCCTGATGCCATTGCATTACAATGATACGCAAAGCCACACAAGAAGTCAAGAAGTGCAAAAAAAATCTAATGTCTGAAATCAGCAGG
>Ga0315282_10011178_pt1 | contig 13951 bp, 12 predicted proteins | sample YL17G07_20_MG_FD_203693 | JGI IMG/M metagenome (GOLD analysis project Ga0315282, IMG submission 203693) | Sediment microbial communities from Yellowstone Lake, YNP, Wyoming, USA - YL17G07_20 | ecosystem: Environmental > Aquatic > Freshwater > Lake > Sediment | place: USA: Wyoming | collected... | reverse complement strand
GCCGCGGCCATCCGGGGCAGCAATCACTGCGGCGCCGTCGGTTACTTCGCGGCTCAGGCGCTCGCGTACGACATGATCGGCCTGGCGACGACCAACGCACTGCCGACGATGGCCCCGTGGGGTGGCGCCGAGCGCATTCTCGGCATCAACCCGCTCGCCATCGCAATTCCGGCCGCCGACGAGTTCCCCATCGTCTACGACGCCGCCTTCAGCGGCTCGTCGCACGGCAAGATCCGGGTCTACCAGCAGAAGGGCCTGAGGCTGCCCGAGGGCTGGGCCCTGGACAGCCAGGGCCGGCCAACCGTCGACCCCGCGGCGGCCATCGGCGGGCTGCTCGTGCCGATCGGCGGTTTCAAAGGCGCTGGCCTGGCGATGATCATGGGCATCCTCTCGTCGATGCTCTCCGGCGCGAGCTACGGCACCGAGCTCGGCAATATGGAGGACGGTCCGAGGCCCGGGCAGGATGGCCACTTCGTCGCCGTCATCCGAGTCGGCGCGTTCGAGGATGTCGAGCGCTTCAAGGCTCGGGTCGACCGGGCCATTCGGCAGATCCACGCCTGCCGGCTGGCCCCGGGATTCGACCGAGTCTACGCGCCCGGCGAGGTGGAGCATCTCAATCGGATCGCCTATCGGCGTGAGGGCATCCCGCTGAACGCGGCGACGCTCGCAGACCTGCGCCGTACGGCCGAGGAGCTTGGCGTGGACACTGCCCGTTACGCCTGGCTCTGACGACGGCCGACGGGCTCGACGCGGAAGCGCGGAGGCCGGCCAGAGCTTCGCCGGCCTGACTTCCAGGCTGTCTACGTCTCCACGGCTCGATTGGCATTCAGGTCCGCGTCGTTTGCTGGAGGACATCGATGGAGCCGAAGATGAGGGTCGCCGTCGTCGGATGTGGCTGGGCCGGCACGCGCCACGCCCGGGCGCTCGAGCAATGCGGTGCCGAGGTGAGGTGGGCGGTGGACGTCGACCGCGCAAGGGCGGAGATGCTGGCCGGGAGACGGCCTGGAGTACGCGTCTCGACGGAGTATCGCGAGGCGCTGGACGACCCTGGCGTGGACGCCGTCGACGTCTGCCTCCCCCACTCCCTCCACGCCCCGGTAGCCGTGGACGCCGCGCGCGCCGGCAAGCACGTCCTGTGTGAGAAGCCGATCGCCGCCACGCTGGAAGAGGCGGACCGGATGATCGAGGCGGCGGACCGGGCCGGCGTGATCCTGATGGTCGCCGAGAACGTCAGGTTCAGCCCGCTCTACCGCAAGGTGCGCGACCTCCTGGCCGACGGCGCCATCGGCAGGCCGGCCCTGATCCAGATGACCCGCGAGTGCTACCTGACGCGCTCTTTCCTGGAAGATCGCCGCTGGTTCCTCGACCGGCGGGCGGCGGCCGGCGGCATCATGATGTCGGGCGGAATCCACGACTTCGAGACGATGCGAATGCTCATCGGCGAGGTGGAGAGTGTCCGGGCCCTGCGCGCCCGCCAGCGGTTCACGGAGATGGAGGGCGACGACACGAGCGTCGCGCTCGTCCGGTTCCGCGATGGCACGGTGGGCACGCTGGTCGAGAGCTTCGTGATGAAGAGCCTGGCGACGGCGGCGGGGCCGGAGGTCCACACGCTCCGGGTCGACGGCGACCTGGGCAGCCTCTCGGTTCGGGACGGCCAGACCATCCGCGTCTTCAGCGAGCGGCCAGAGTATCTGCCAGGAGGCTCGCTCGCGCAGCATGACCTCTACGTGCCCGAGGCGGACACCTTCGCGCTAGAGATCGCGCACTTCCTCGAGTCGGTTCAGACCGGGCAGGAGCCGATCACGAGCGGACGCTCGCAGCGGGCGCCCCTGGAGATCGTGCTGGCCGCGTACCGGTCGATGGAGTCGGGCGAGTCCGTCAGGCTCGGCCCGACTCCAGAGAGGGCCGAGTGAGCCACGTGGTGGGGAGGTGGAAAGCCGATAGCCGGCTAGACTGTTGCGGCGCGTTCGTGTAGAATGGGGCCCGGCGGTTCGCTGTGACCGCCCTCGAGCGACGGCGCTGGTGCGCGGGGGGATTGGGCTCAGCTAGAGCCCGAGCCGCCGCCAATCTCCGGAGAGAACCGAGGCACGCCGACCATGGGAAGTATAACTGGCATCTTCCGGCTGGTGCTCAAGCGGAGCGTCAACAACGTCCGGCTGCTGGTAGCCACCTTCCTGGGGCTGGTGATCGCGGTCAGCCTCGTCTCGGCGGTCCCCCTGTACACGCACGGCACGCTGGAGCGCCTGCTCCAGGCCAAGATGCTGACCGCCGACAAGCGCCCGCCGGGCACCGTCTGGGTGCGGACGCTCCTCGAACAGCCCGACGCCAGCTCGGCCGACCAGTACAAGCGGCTCGACGAGTACGTCGTGAACAACGTCGAGTGGATCGTCGGCGTGCCCCTCGAGCAACTGGTCCGCTACGTCGCCACCGACGTCTACGTCCTCTGGCCCGCTGGCGAAGAGGGCAACATCCCCCAGAGCGAGCGCCGCTACGGCTACATCGCCTTCCAGCAGAACCTGCCCGAGCACATCAAGATCGTCGAGGGACAGAACCTGCCCATTGGCGGCGTGGCCGAGGGGGACGACGTCCCGGCCCTGGCGAGTACCACCGCGGCAGACGAGCTTCACCTCAAGGTTGGCGACCGCTTCATCTACTCCGACGTCGAGAAGTACAACCCCTCCGGCGTGACAGTCAAGATCGTCGGGATCTGGGACCCGAAGAACGCCGACGAGGAGTACTGGCTCTACGACCCGTACCTGTTCAGCAACACCCTGTTCGTGACCGAAGAGGCGATGTTCGGGAGCGTCGTCCCGCGGATGCCGAAGGCGCTGCACGAGTTCTCCTGGTACAGTCTCTTCGACCACACCTACATCCACAGCACCAACGCCGGCCGAGTGCTCTCTGGGCTGCAGTACCTCGAGACTCGGGCGAGCATCATGGTCCCGGGCACCAGGCTCTACCCCACGCTCAGCAACATCCTCGAGGAGTTCGAGCGGCGGGCCTTTCTGCTGAACGTCCTGCTGTTCACGCTGAGCGTGCCGATGGTCGTCGTCGTGCTCTACTACATCGGGACGTCGCTCGGGATGGTCATCGAGCGGCAGCGGGGCGAGATCGCGCTCCTGAAGAGTCGGGGTGCGAGCACGTTCCAGATCATCGGCATCTACTTCTGCGAGGGCCTGGTGATGGGGGGCATCGCGCTGGTCACAGGGCCGCTCATCGGGGAGGGTATCGCCCAGCTCATCGGGCACGCCTACGGCTTCCTCCAATTCGCGAAGCGGCCGCCGCTGGCCATCGCGCTGAACGAGCAGACGATGCTCTACGCGGGCATCGCCGTCGGGCTCGCCCTGGCCGCGAGCCTGCTGCCAGCCGTCGCGGCCGCCAGGCACTCGATAATCAGCTACAAGCAGGAGGTCGCCCGCTCGACGCGGCTGCCCGTGTGGCAGCGGTTCTTCGTCGACTTCGTCTTCCTGGCGGTCGCGGCCTACGGCTACAACATGCTGCGCCAGCGCCAGTCGATCCTCACGCTGAACAAAGACGAGACCCTCCTCATCGACCCGCTGCTGCTCATCGTGCCGTCGGTGTTCATCTTCGCCGCGGCGCTCATCTTCCTGCGGCTGTTCCCGCTCATCACGGCGGGTCTTGCTCGGCTGGCCAGCCTGCTGGGTGGGCCGTCGGTGCCCCTGGCCCTGCGGCAGATCTCGCGAACGCCGATCCAGTACATGTCGCTGGTGCTGCTGCTCATCCTGACGCTCGCGCTCGGCTCCTACAACGCTTCGGCGGCGCACACGATCGACCAGAACTTCGCCGAGCGGGTCCGCTACGACATCCCGGCCGACCTGGAGCTGTGGGAGGCCTGGGAATACAACGAGGAGGAGAACGTCTACTACGCGCCGCCCTTCCAGGACCACTTCGTCTCCGGCGTGCTCGAGGCGGCGCCGTTCAAGATCTACAAGGTCACGCCGAAGATCGGCCGCAACGCCAAGGAGGGCCAGCTTCTCGCCCTCGATCGGCTGGAGTATCCCAAGCTCGGCTGGTGGCGCAAGGACTTCGCGGACAAGCCGGTCGGGGCGCTGATGAACGCCCTGGGAGCCGGCGAAGCAGCTACCCTCGTCAGCCGGGACTTCCTGGCGACCTACCAGCTTCGGGTGGGCGACGCTTACACGCTGCTATTCGAATCGACGCCGGTCGACTTCTACGTCGCCGAGGTGGTCGACTACTTCCCGATGATGTACCCCGAGAAGGGCCAGTTCTTCATCGCCAACCTCGACTACATCCAGGACCAGATCGGCATGCAGCCCTACCGGGTCTGGCTGAAGGTCGAGCCCGACGCGAAGAGCGCCGACATCGTCGACGCCATCCGCGACCGGCAGGTCAAGGTCGTGAGCATTCGGGACAGCCGCGTGGCCGTCAACCAGGGGCGGACGGACCCGCAGCGGACTGGCCTCTTCGGGGTCCTGACGGTGGGCTTCGGGGTCGCGGCGCTGCTGACGGTGCTGGGCTTCTTCCTGTACTCGTTTCTCTCGTTCGAGAGGCGGCTGGTCCAGATGGGCATCCTGCGGGCGATGGGGCTCTCCATCGGGCAGCTCTTCCTGCTGCTCATCTTCGAGCAGGTCTTCCTCATCGCCCTGGGAGTCGCCTTCGGGACGGGGCTGGGGGTGGCGACCGGGTCGCTGTTCATCCCGTTCCTCCAGGTCGGCGCCGAGGGGCAGACGCCGCGGTTCGTCGTCCAGACGGCCTGGACGGACATCGAGCGCATCTACATGGTGCTGGGCCTGATGCTGCTGGCCGGCCTGGCCGGCACCGCCTACCTCATCAGCCGGATGAAGCTGTATCAGACGGTGAAGATGGGGGAGGAGCAGTGAGGGGAGCGACCTAACTGTCCTGCCCCCCTTCCGCACTGGCGGAGGAGGGAGTCTCCCTCTCTCCCAGGGGGAGAGGTTCGGGGCGAGGGCGATCGGCGGTGGGAGGCCGTGGGCGCAGCGGGCGCCCCGCCAGCCAGCGCAGCACGTCGACGTTGGCGCGGTCCGGCCCCTCCCCATCGTAGCCGGGGACCTCGAGGACGAAGGGAAGCTCGCGCAGCGCCGGGTGCGCGAGGATCCGGGCGAACGCCACCAGCCCGATCTTCCCCCGACCGACGTTCTCGTGCCGGTCGACGTTCGCTCCCAGGTCTACCTTCGAGTCGTTGGCGTGGACCAGCGCCAGTCGCCTCAGCCCGACGTGGGAGTCGAGCTCGGTCAGGGCCTCGTCCAGGCCGCCCGGGGTGCGGATCTCGTACCCGGCCGCGAGAGCGTGGGCGGTGTCGAGGCAGACGAGCAGCCGCTCGTCGCCGCCGAGGGCGCGGATGAGCTGCCCCAGCTCGGCGAAGCTTCGCCCGATCCGTCGCCCCGAGCCGGCGTCGTTCTCCAGGATGAGCGCGGCCCGGCCGGCGTGCCCGCGCAGGACTGCCTCCAGACCCGCCGCCGCCAGATCGAAGGCGTCCTCGCAGATGTCGGCTCCTTGCGCCCCCGCAGGAGGCGCAGAACGAGCCGACGCGCCCCCGGAGCCGACGTGCACGACCACCCCCACGGCGCCGAGGCGATCGGCCCAGGCGAGTTGGTGGCCCAGGGCGCGCCGGGAGGCGCTCCGCACCTCGGGGCGGGCGGAGGCCAGGTTGGCCAGGTAGGGGGCGTGGACGAAGAGGGGATGGAGATCGGCCTCGACCAGGGCGGCGCGAAAGGCCGTGACGTCCTCGAGAGCCAGGCGGGGCTGGGCCCAGGTCTGGGGCGAGCCGACGAAGATCTGGAGGCACTCGGCGCCGATCTCCGACGCCCGGCGGACGGCCCGCTCGGGGCCGCCGGCCGCCGAGACGTGCGCCCCGATCCTCACCTGGCAGTCGCCGCCGCGATGGCCGGGATGAGCTCCTCGACGAGGCGCTCCTTGGCGACGCTGCCCGCGGCGCCGCAGGCTCGGGCCGCGACCCGGTACTCCTCGCTCACGATCGGCAGGAGCATGATCACCCGGACGCCCGGCGCGTCTCGCCCGATCAGGCGCGTGGCCTCGAGACCGTTCAGGACGGGCATCCCGACATCCATCGGCACCACGTCGGGGCGCAGGCGCCGGGCCTGCGCGATCGCGGCCTGGCCGTCGACTGCCTGCCCGATCACCGTCAGCGCAGGTTGGGACGACAGGAACTCCAGCAGCGTCGCGCGGAGGTCCGCGTTATCGTCCACCAGCAGCAGGCGTATAGGCTCCATCCCCGGCATCCCCCGGCCTCAATCATCTCGATCATGCAAAGTGTAACGGCAGAGCCCGGCCCGGTCTGTCGGGCAAGATGGGACTCTGCTGCAGGGTTTTGCCTTTCTAAAGGGCCTGGAAGACCTTGCCCGGGTTGAGCACGCCCCGGGGGTCGAGCGCGCGCCTGAGCTGACGCATCAGGTCAAGCGCCGCCGGGTCCAGCGCCGTCGGCAGGAACGCGCGCTTGAGCAGCCCGATGCCGTGCTCTCCAGAGAGGGTGCCGCCCTGGGCGAGCGCGACCGCGAAGATGTCCTCGGCGGCCCGAACCACCCGGCTCATCTCCTCCCGGTCTCGAAGGTCGCAGAGTATGTTCGGGTGGAGGTTCCCGTCGCCGATGTGCCCGAACAGCGGGATCAGGAGCCCGTGGCGCGCGGCGATCTCCTGGATTCGGCGAACCGTCTCGGGGATGGCGCTCCGGGGCACCGAGATGTCCTCGCCGAGCTTGTTGGGGCGCAGCCGGCCAAAGGACGAGGAGGTGGAGCGACGAGCCTGCCAGAGACGGTCGCTCTCGGCCTCGGTCGTCGCCTGCTGGACCTGGGCGGCGCCGCCGTCCTGGCAGAGCCGGGCCACCGTGGCCCCCTGAAGCTCGACCTCCTGCGCCTCCCCGTCCACGTCCACGAGCAGTATTGCCTCCACGTCCAGCGGCAGACCCGCGTGCAGGTGCTGCTCGACGCAGCGCAGCGTCGTGTTATCCATTATCTCGAGCGCCAGGGGAACGACCCCCGATCCCAGGATGGCCGTCACCGTCTGGCTGGCGTCGGCCAGCTTCGGGAAGCTCGCCATCACCGTCCCACGGGCGGGCGGCTTCCGGATGAGCCGGAGCGTGACCTCGGTGATGATGCCGAGGGTGCCTTCCGAGCCGACGAACAGGTGCAGCAGGCTCGCGTCGAGGCCGGACCGCGGGCTCCGGCCGCCGAGTCGAAGCACCTCCCCGGAGGGGAGCACGACCTCCAGCCCCAGGACGTACTCTCTGGTGCCGCCGTACTTCAGGCAGCGGGGGCCGCTGGCGGCCGTGGCGACGTTGCCGCCGATGGTCGACTGCCGCAGGCTCGCGGGGTCCGGCGGGAAGAACAGGTCCTTCGCCTCGACCTCGGCCTGGAGCCGCGCGTTGACGACGCCCGGCTCGACGACGGCGACCCGGCTGTCCACGTCGATCTCCAGGATCCGGTCCAGGAGCGTCAGGTTGAGGACGATGCCTCCGCCCTCAGGCACCGAGCCGCCAGCCAGACCGCTTCCAGCGCCTCGTGGGATGACCGGAGTCGATAGGCGCTCCGCCAGGTGCAGCACCGCAGCGACCTCCCCCGTGCTGCGAGGCGAGACGACGGCGGACGGCGGGCTGTCGAGCCAGGTGCCGTCGTACGCGTACACGAGCAGCTCCTCGGGCGTCCAGGCAACGCGATCCGGAGGCACGACTCGAGCCAGCTCCTGGGCCAGCCCGCAGTTGACGATCATATCCTCGACCATCCTTGGCACAGCAGGTGTACGTCCACGTGGCGGCACGGCCGAATCCGTGGTAGTGGTCTGCCACAGAGATTACGCAGGATAGAGGCGCCGAAGCTTGACTCGGGCCTCGGCGAGGGCAGTTCATCGAACCCAACCACCGGTCGCCTGGGATCCTCCATTTGGGCGTAGAGGTCCACGACATCTTCCATGTGCCAGACGTACTCTGGGCCGACGCTGGGGATGCACCATCCTCTCTCAGCCAGGGTTTGAGGTCCCCCTTTTTAGCGTCCGCCGCACCGTCTCGTCGGAGATTGTATCGACCACTCCCAATTTGACCAGGCGATCAGTTGGCAGTTGCATCGTCCAGCGTTGGCGCCCCTCGGGTGGGGCGCTGCAAGCCAGGGCGATCAGGTGTGCCTCCTGTTTGCCGTCGAGCTTGAGCTTGGCGCCGGGGCGCGGGCGCTCGTTGAGGGCCCAGTCAAGCCCGCCTTCGACGAAGCGCTTGCGGGTTCGTTCGACGGTGGCGACATCGACGTGCAGGCTCTTGGCCGTGGTGGCATCGAGAGCCCGTTCGTCGGCGGATAGCAGGATGTGGGCTCGGTTGAGCTTGCGAGCCGACAGGTTGCCTTTCCTGACCATCTCCCGCAGTCGAGTTCGTTCCTCGTCAGACAGACCGACGGTGTACCGCTTGCACATATGCCACTCTCCTGCCGATGACTGCTGCACAAACACCAGTCTACCAGGCATGGGCGTATCCTGCAAATCCACGGTGGCGAACCACTAGTGGCGCCCCAGATGCCCGCACTTCGCCGGTCTCGTCCGCAGGGATGACCAGGCAGAGCGACCTTCGGAGGAGGAGGCCTTGCCACGCCACCACGCAACGGTAGGCCACTCGGGCGCGCATCTTGATCCTATGCCTCATCACAAGCAGGCGGCCGAGTCGCTGGTACGTGAGACCCGCGGGGGCCCGGAGGATGGCGTCGAGGCGTGGGACACCTTCATGACGCTGGCGGCAACCGCTCGGAAGCTGGGGGGTGAGCTTCTACGCCTACATTCACGACCGCATCTCCCAGGCCAACCGGATGCCGTCGTTACCCAGTGTGATCGCCGAGCGGGCAAAGCATCTCAAGCTGGCAAGCTCCTGGGACACGCCATGACTTTACCCCCTGGTTATCGAGAGGATACGCCCGTTGCTACCGTGCCCCCAGCGGCTTGCCACACTCGGCGCAAAACTTGGCCGTCGGGGTGTTCGCCGCGCCGCAGTTGCTGCACGTGACGCCGGTCGGGGCCGCGGCGGGCGTCGGCGCCGCCGTCGCGGCAACCGGGGCGGGCGCGGGAGCCGGCGCCGCCGGAGCGGTTGGACGGCGAAGGTCCTCGAGCTCGACCTCCTTGGCCTGGCGCTCGGACTCGAGCCCGTTCATCGCGTCCAGGATCTTCGTGTACTCCTCTTCCGGGATCTCCTCGCCCCGGTTCTGGCGGAACATGAGGTACCCGAGCGCCTGCGCCCGGTCGTCGAGCTGAGCAGTGAGATTCCGGATGTCGAGTCGGATCTTGCCCTCAGCCGCCGTCTGCTGGGCAGCCCTACCGAGCCTGTCGAGAAACCCTGGCATTCGGCCCCTCCTGAGTTATGACATTAGGACGCGCGGTCGCAGTTGGACTGGATGCGGTCGCACGAGACAGCCACCCGGGACGGCACGGAAGTGCGAGGAAGGTTGGGCTCCGCTGCACGCCCCTCTATGGCGGCTACTGTAGCACGTGCTGACGCCCAAATCAATGGCCGGCGATCGGCTTCGGTCGGCCGCGGGCGGCTTCCGGCGGCGGCCTGGCCCAACTTGCTGCCAGGGAGGGCGGGGTGTATACTGTACGCTAGCTAGAGACGTCAACGGGAGTGGCTGGCAACCATGTTCGCCGGTTCACGACGGGGGCGGCGCAGCGCCGACGGGCGAACCGGGGGCGAAGCTCCCCTTTCAGCCCGTGCTTTTGTTTGGCGTCTTTGCTGACCGCGTGTGTCGGGAGTCGAGCGCACCACTGGCCTCGCGGAAGGAGGCCGTCTTCGATGAAGATCAGCAAGGTCCTGGTTCCGGTCGCGGGCAACCCGACCGACGACGACGCGGTTCAGTTGGCCTGCGCCGTCGCGCGGCGCCAGAAGGCGAGGATCTACGTCATCTACGTGATCGAGGTGCGACGGGCGCTGCCACTGGACGCCGAGATCCAGCCAGAGATTGAGAAGGGCGAGCGAGTACTGGACCACGCCGAGCGACTGGCCGACGAGGCCGATTCCACCGTCGAGACGGAGCTGCTGCAGGCCCGAGAGGTGGGCCCGGCCATCGTCGACGAGGCGGTGGAGCGAGGGGTCGACGCCATCGTTCTGGGCGTGCCCTACCGAAAGCGTTACGGCGAGTTCACCATCGGCAGTACGGCCAGCTACGTGCTGAAGAACTCTCCCTGTGCCGTCTGGATCTGCCGCGAGGCCATCCCGAGCGGCGTCTGAGGCGGTGAAGGAGCCCGTCATGCGAGTAGTTATCCTTGGATGCGGGCGCGTCGGCGCGCGGTTGGCCACCAGCCTCGACCGCGAGGGCCACGCCGTCACCATAATCGACCGAAGCAACGAGTCGCTGCAGCGGTTCCTGTCGCCCGACTACCAGGGCACGGTGGTGCTAGGCAACGGAATCGACGAGGACGTCCTGCGCCGGGCGGGGATCGAGCAGGCCGACGTCTTCGCCGCCGTGACGGACGACGACAACACCAACATCATGGCCTCCCAGATGGCGCAGGTCATCTTCAGGGTGCCAAAGGCGATCTGCCGGATCTACGACCCCATGCGCAACGAGACGTACCGGATGCTCGGGTTGCGAACCGTCGCGCCGGTGTTGCTCGCCGCCGACCGAATCAGAGACCTCTTGCAGGCCGGCCCGCGCCGGCCCGTGGACGCGGGCGTGGGCCGCCGAGAGGGAGGATAGCGAGTATGTACGTAGTCGTGGCCGGTGGGGGCAAGGTCGGCTTCTACCTGGCGAAGGGCCTGCTCAACGAGGGGCACGAGGTACTGGTAATCGAGAGGGACCGCAAGAAGTGCGAGCTCATCGCCGAGGACCTCGGCAGCGTCGTCATGCGCGGCGACGCCGCCGAGGCGACGACCCTCGGCGAGGCCGGAACGAATCGCGCCGACGTCGTCGTGGCCGTCACCGGGGACGACGAGGATAACCTCGTGATCTGCCAGATGGCCAAGCGCAAGTTCAACGTGCCGCGCACCATCGCCCGAATCAACAACCCCAAGAACGAGCACATTTTCAAGCTGCTGGGCATCGACGCGACCGTCAGCAGCACCGACCTCATCATGTCCCACATCGAGCAGGAACTGCCGGCGCGCGCGCTCGTCCACCTGCTGCGGCTCCGACAGGCCAGCCTCGAGGTCGTCGAGGCGACCATCCCCGAGGGCGCCAAGGTCGTCGGCCACCAGCTCCGGGAGCTACACCTGCCCCCCGAGTCCGTCTTCCTGCTGATCATCCGCGACGGGAACGCGGTGGTGCCGACGGGTCAGATCACGCTGCAGGCTGCCGACGAGGTGATCGCTCTGACGAAGCTGGAGACCGAGAGCCGGCTGCGCGACATGCTGCTGGAGTGAACGCCAACCCTCGCCCCGCCTACGGCACCCCTCTCCCGCCACGCGGGAGAGGGGCTGGGGGTGAGGGCTCGCCTGACAGCTACCCTTCCCGCAGCTCCCACTCCGGGATGAACTTCTGCCACTCGTTGTAGGTCTGCAGGTACTGGTGGAGGATGTAGTAAGTCGTGACCCTCGGCTGGAAGGGTGGCCGCCGAAGGGTCATCCGGGCCTCCTCCATGGTCTTGCCGCCCTTCCGGTGGTTGCAGGCGCGGCAGGCGCTCACCAGATTCTCCCAGGTGTGCTTGCCGCCTCGGTGGCGCGGCACGACGTGGTCGATCGTGAGGTCCTTGCTCCGAACGCCGCAGTACTGGCAGGTGTAGTTGTCGCGGACGAAGATCTCCTTCCGCGTCAGGCGCGCCTTGGGACGGGGCCGCTTGATGAGATAGATGAGGCGGATGACCGACGGTCGCCGAACGCTCTGACTGGGCGATCGCAGGACCCCGCGCCCGTGCTCGAGCACCTCGGCCTTGCCACGGCTAACCAGCACAATAGCCCGCTTCTCGTTGCACACATTGAGCGGCTCGTAGTTCTGATTGAGCACTAGTACTGACGAACTCACGATCTGGACTCCAGGCGGGCACCTTCGCGATAGCTTCGGCTCAATTCGTAGTATATTCTAGCATCGGCGCCCCGCCTTGTAAACCCACGAACCCGAGCAAGCGCCGGGCTGAAGGCCCCTACCGGAAGTACGGCCGGTCCTTGATGCGCAGGTCGACGAACTGCACCGGCGTCTGCCGGGCCGCCAGCGCGTCCAGGAGCACCCGCAGCGTTGCCACCTTCTCGGGCAGGTCCTCGCCCCGCCCGAAGGCGACCCTGACGCCGTTCAGGCCGGGGACGATGAGACCGTACGATCGGGAGTGCTCGAAGACGCCCGCGCCAAGCACGATCGGCTTCAGCGCCGTGGCCAGATATGCCGCCTGGGCCAGCACCTCCCCGTCCACCAGGTCCCCCACCGCGACCGGCCCAGCGTCGCCGTCCGAGATCACCAGGAGCTGGGTTTCGCCGGCCCCAGGTGCCAGGACGATGCCCTCCTGCGAGACGAGGTAGGACGCTCCGGCGGTCTGCCAGATGGCAAACGGCTTCCGCTCGACGATCTCCAGCGTCGCCACGTTCGGCCAGGTGAAGACCAGCCTGGCCGACTGGATCGGCTTGATGGCCAGCACGGCACGCTCGGCCTGGTGGGAGCCGAGCAGGAAGACATTCTGGCCGGCCACCCCGGCCGCTGCCAGCACCTGCTCGGTCGGGACCAGCCGGTTGCCGACGACCCGGAGGCTCTCCACCCTGAGCTCCGGCGCCGTGAGCGCGTAGCCGGTCACCCAGACGAGCCCCACCAGCAGCGCGACGTAGACGGCGCGGAGAGCCACCCAGCCGACGAGGCGCTGGCGCTCGTCGCCGCTCAGCAGGGAGACGTCGCCGGGCACGGCCAGCTTCTGGTTCGGCCGGCGCGTCCGGCCCCCTGGCGAGAACCACCAGTCCGGCATAGTCTCTTCCTAGCGAAGCCTCGCCAACAGCTCCTCCCCCACCCGGTAGACGTCGCCCGCGCCCATCGTCAGCACGAGGTCGCCGGGCCGAGCCTCGGCCGCCAGCCGCTCGACGATGTCCTCCAGTCGCGCCACGTGCTCCGCACTCGGGTGGCGCATCGCCCGGACGAGGTCCGCCGACGTGACCTCGCCGGTCGTCGCCTCCCGCCCAGCCGGCACGTAGATGTCGGCGACCAGCACCCGGTCCGCCTCCCCGAACGCCGCGGCGAACTCGCCGAACAGCGATTTCGTCCGGTTTACGGTGTGCGGCTGGAAGACGCACCAGAGGCGCCCGCGGTGGCGCTCCCGAGCGGCTCGGAGAGTGGCAGCTATCTCGGTGGGGTGGTGAGCGTAATCGTCGTAGACGCGGATGCCTCCCTCGACGCCCTTCAACTCGAGCCTCCGGCGCACCCCGCCAAAGCGCGCCAGCGCCTCGGCGGCCGCCGCCGGACCCACGCCGCAGAGGTCGGCGGCGGCCAGCGCCGCCAGCGCGTTGGCGACGTTGTGCCGGCCTGGGACCGCCAGCCGGAACCGGCCGAAGACCTGCCCCCGACGCAGGGCGACGAGGTCGTTGCCCCCGAGGTCGTTGGGCGCGATCTCGACGGCCTGCCAGTCGCCCCCGGGCCCCAGTCCGTAGGTGACCGTCCGGCCCGAGCACGCGGCGCCGAGGTCGCGGGCCACGGGATCGTCCCGACAGACGATCAGGTAGCCGTCGTCCGGCACCCGGCCGACGAACGCCCGGAAGGCGTCGACGATGGCCGCGAAGTCGCGGTAGAAGTCGAGGTGGTCTGGCTCGACGTTGGTGACCACGGCGATGCCCGGGGTGAAGCGCAGGAAGGAGCCGTCGAACTCGTCGGCCTCGGCCACCAGATGCTCGCCCCGGCCGAAGCGCCCGCCCGTGCCGAGCGCCGGCACCACGCCGCCCACCAGCACCGTCGGGTCCACCCCGCCGGCCACGAGCGCCAGCCCGATCATCGCGCTCGTCGTCGTCTTGCCGTGCGTGCCCGCGACGCAGACGCTGCGCCGGTGCCGGGTCAGCTCGCCCAGGAGCTCG
>Ga0315282_10011177_pt1 | contig 13951 bp, 17 predicted proteins | sample YL17G07_20_MG_FD_203693 | JGI IMG/M metagenome (GOLD analysis project Ga0315282, IMG submission 203693) | Sediment microbial communities from Yellowstone Lake, YNP, Wyoming, USA - YL17G07_20 | ecosystem: Environmental > Aquatic > Freshwater > Lake > Sediment | place: USA: Wyoming | collected... | reverse complement strand
TATCTGCCAGTCTTAAAGCAGGAGCGTCATTTATACCATCACCTAAGTATCCAACCACGTGGCCTTTATCTCTTAATGCTTTCACAATTCTTCTTTTATGTTCAGGGGAGAGTTTGGCAAAAATAGCAGTTTCTTCCACTTTTTCTAAAAGCTCGTTGTCATTCATTTGTTCGATTTCGTTTCCTAGAAGAACTGTAGAGTAATCCATATGGACTTCTTTGCAGATTTTTTTAGTTACAAGCTCATTATCACCTGTAAGCACTTTTACGGTGATACCGTGTTTATTTAAGCTAGCTATTGCTGGAGCTGCCGATTCTTTCGGAGGGTCAAAAAAAGTCATAAATCCGATAAAAGTAAGGTCAGTCTCATCTTTTACGGAATAATGGGAACGGTTATTTTCAATCTCTTTATAGGAAACACCAATAACTCTAAATCCGTCTTTACTAAAACTGGCATCCATGCTGTTTAATTTAGTTCTGTCTTCTTCTGATAACGAATGAATTTTATTATGCAGTTCATAAGAAGAACATATATCGACAATTTTATTTACTGCCCCTTTACAGATTAAAAGTTGCTTTCCTTTGTTATCCTTCACCACCACTGACAATCTTTTTCTGACAAAATCAAAAGGTATTTCATCTATTTTCTGATATTGCTCTCTAATAGGGGTAATATGCTCATTTATCGCGTGACTGTCAACAGCAGTATCCAAAAGATTCTTAAATCCTGTTTGATAGAGACTGTTTAAATAGGCAAAATTCAAAACATCCATGGATTCCTTACCATTAAAATCTATATGTTTAATAAGAACAATGTTATTTTGCGTCAATGTACCTGTTTTATCCGTGCAAAGGACGTCCATAGCCCCGAAGTTTTGAATTGAACTTAAACGCTTCACAATTACTTTCTTTTTGGACATACTGACTGCCCCTTTTGATAGATTGACTGTTACAAGAGCGGGTAGCATTTCGGGAGTCAGTCCTACGGCAACCGATATGGCAAACATGAGAGCTTCATACCAGTTTCCTTTACCCAATCCATTGATTATAAAAACTGTTGGAATCATAAAAGCCATGAATTTAATCATCAGCCAAGTAAACCTATTTATTCCAATATCAAAGCTGGTAAGTGTGCCCTCTCCAACAATACTTTGAGCCAGACTGCCAAAGTAGGTATTGCTTCCAGTAGCAATAACAACCGCTGTTGCAGTACCACTTTCTACACTGGTACCCATAAAACAGAGATTGGTAAACTCAACAACATTGTTTAATGACTTTTCAGGTATAGTGCTGTGTTTTTCTGAAGGAAGCGATTCACCTGTCAGAAGCGACTGGTCTACGAATAAGTCCTTACTGGTAATGACGCGGATATCAGCTGGAATAATATCTCCTGCGGAAAGATAAACAATATCACCGGGAACTACATTTTTTAACTCTATTTCCTCTTTTATGCCTCGTCTTAGAACCGTACAAGTGGTTTTTACTTTCATCCGTAAGTTTTCCGCGGAGTTATACGCTTGGTTTTCCTGAAAGAAACGGATGGCTACACTTATACTAATCATTATTAAGATAACAACAGCAGTCCGAATATCTCCTGTAAAAAGAGATATAACCACGAGTAAACATAAAAGAATTATAAGTGGATTTTTGAGGATATAAAAAAGTCTTAATGCCCAATGTTTCCTTTTTTCCCTTACTATTTCGTTTGGACCATACTTTTCGAAGAAATACTGACTTTCTATATATGAAAGACCATCGGGATTGGTGTGAAACTCATTTAAAAGGCCATCGGTGTCTTTTTTTCCGTATCCTGCCAGTTTTTGATGAGCCTGCGGTTTTTCTACAGTTTTTTTTGGGAGCTGTATTTTGAATATGCGGTTGGATATTTTTTCAAAATAGTAAAATGGTAATAATATTTTCCTCATAAATTATTCTTCCCACAAAATAATCAATAAAATCTATTACCAATATCAGAGTGAACAACATACAACTTATGATTAAAGACAGAAACAAATCAAGAGGAATGACTTGAGTAACAATACGCAAACTTACTATATAAGTGAATAATCAGTTTGCATTCTATTACTCAATACACCCCAAGTTTTTCAACTTTCTATCCAATATACCCTAACCATACTCCTGTAATTTTTAGCTGTCAATAATTTTGTAAATCCTAGACTTTACTGTTTCCTTGATGCTATAGTAGAACATAATATGAAAACCCATAAGCCATTCCGTTTATTTGATTTCTTGTATGAAAAAATCTTGTCTTCTACCCACTTCTATCACAGTTTTATGCAGCTGTCTTCAGTTGGCCAATGGGAGAGATGGGAAGATAAAGTTTTTGAAGATTTAACAGGAAAAAGGGTTCTTGAGGTGGGAGTAGGTCCTGGAAAACTCCTTCTTCGAATGGCAAAGAAAGGGTATGATGTGTCAGGAATAGAAATCCTTCCGAATATGGCTTTAGAGGCGAGAAAACTCATGAGATATTCAGGATACCCTTATGACATCCGTTTGGAATCCGTTAACCATATGTCATTTAAAGATGAAGAATTTAATTGTATAGTTATGACCTTTGTTATTTCTGAAATCCAAGACTTAGATGGTGCTATTGCCGAGATGAAAAGGGTGTTAAAAAAAGGCGGTAAAATAATCGCAATATCAGCTACAATGCCACAGGATAATAATTTAGCTGCAAGAATTATTTTAAAAATGATTGGTTCCCAATCTACCCACCAGTTTGAACGGAAGAATGAGGAATATTTTGAAAAACACGGATTTAAAACAATCAGGCGGGATTTTGGACCGTTTCGTCTAATAAATAAAATAGTTGCGGTCAAATAAATTTAAAAGGGGAATTTAGAATAAACACCTTTACCACCTACTTCTCTTTCTATTCTCATCAGTCTGTTATATTTAGCTACCCTTTCACTTCTTGCTGGTGCTCCTGTTTTTATCTGTCCTATTCCCATTGCAACTACAAAATCCGCGATAAAAGTATCTTCTGTTTCACCGCTTCGGTGAGAAACCACTGCTGACATACCATTTTTTCTGGCTAAAAGAACAGTTTCTACAGTTTCAGTTAGCGTACCTATCTGGTTTAATTTAATAAGAATAGAGTTTGTTGTTTTCTCAGCAATTCCTTTTTGCAGTCTTTTTACATTGGTAACATATAAATCATCACCGACAATTTGTATTTTATTGCCTTCTGATTGAGTAAATTTTTGAAATGCATTCCAATCATCCTCTGCAAATATATCTTCCATAGAGACAATCGGATATTTAGAAGCGAGTTTGATAAAAAATGAGGCTAATTCATCACTACTTACTGTTTTGCCTTCTTTGTTGAGTTTATACTTCCCGTCTTCGTAAAATTCTGAAGCAGCAGGATCAATACCAAAGCTAATATCTTTTCCAAGTATATATCCAGCTTTTTGTATTGCTTGGGAAAGAAGCTGAAACGGTTCTTCATTTGAGGAAACATTTGGAGCAAAACCGCCTTCATCGCCAACAGTTGTTGAATATCCTTTTGCTTTAATAATTCCTTTTAGGACTTGATATACTTCTGCATTCATTCTGATTGCTTCAACTACTGATGGGGCTCCGATCGGAAACAGCATATATTCCTGAATATCAGTTGCCCAGTTAGCGTGTTTCCCGCCATTTATGACATTCATTTCAGGAATCGGCATGATGAATTTGCCGTCAAAATCAGGATTAAATTTCGTCAGATATTCATAGAGTTCTTTCTTTTCTGAAACTGCTTCTGCCCGGATAGCAGCAAGAGATACGGATAATGTGGTATTTGCACCAAGATGGGCTTTATTCTCCGTACCATCAAGTTCAATCAATATTTGATCAACCTTTTCCTGATTTTGTGCATTAACATCAACCAAAGACTTAGAAATAAAAGAGTTAACATTTTCTACAGCTTTAAGAACTCCAAGTCCGTTGTATCTTTTGGGATCTTTATCACGAAGTTCCACAGCTTCATATTTTCCGGTTGAGGCACCTGATGGAATAGCAGCCCATCCTTTTGATCCATCTTTGAGAATCACTGTTGTGCTTATGGTCGGATTTCCCCGACTATCCAATATTTCTTCGGCTAGAACTTGCGAAATTTGCATATTAAAAGAGATTAAATTATCCCTCCTCTCCTTCCTCTAATGTTAACTCTTTATTATCTTCCTGAAAATCAGAATTATTAATTTATGTGGCTAATTATATCAACAAGACTATCTTCTATTTGTGAAAGAATCATCTCTTGTTCCCGATATGACTCACTTATTCCTTTTTCTCTTTTAATGGTTCTTTCCTGTTGCTGCAACCCTTTTTCCATTGCCGTCTTGATCCCTCTAATAATTTCTTCAAGTATACCATCCAGTTTGTTCTGGTAGTCGTTTACGCTTTTTACCACTCTTTGATGGAAATCAAATCTGCTTCTGCCGCAATGTTTATCAATTTCCTGGATGATTTTATCCCGCATATTCTTATAAAGTAGCTTATGAGATAAAAATTTGGGTAATCTTGAGACAACAGGAGTGTATAGATCAAGGTCTACCTGATACTCGTCAAAAGAGAACTTAAATTCAATTTCTTGAGCAAACGATAAATCGGTTGGTAGTCTTTTCATTTTAAAACTGAAAAGTGTGGCTGATAAATCAATTACTCTCTGGGTGAACTGGTTTGTCTGTACTGAAAAACGAGAGATAATTGATGATAAGGAATTTTGCAGTTTTTGTTCCTCTTCTTGCCTCCAACCTGTAAAAATGGTTTTGATGATCTTTTCCAAAAAGACATCAAATGATTTGGATAATTCCTGACCATTCCTGTTTTCATTTTCTTTAAAAAAGGCCTCAAAGTTTTTTAAAACCTTTGCTGTTTCTTTCTCTTTTAGGGTATCTATATCATCAATCAGCATTTGATTGATAATTTTCTCTGCCTGTCCCTGGAGAATGTAGTTGTTATCCTCTTTTTCCTGCTTAATTCGTTCTACCTCTTTATTAAATATATCAATTTTGTTTCGAAGCTCCTCTATAGACATTTGGAATGCTTTTCTGCCTACCTGCAACTGAAGTTCTATCTCACCAATAATAGGTAGAAGTTTATGGGCAACTGATTGTTTTAAAACCTGCTCTTTCTTTGTTAAAAGAATTTGATTTAGGCTATCTTCAAGTTCATCTAATCCACTTGCCTTCAATTTATCCTTGTTTCTTTCTTTTTTCCCATCAAGTCCTAATTTGGCAGAGAGTTGTATAAAGTGGAGATTTTGTTTTCCTACTGCTTCCCCTATAACTTTTCTGGAGAATTCTAAGGATTCTTGTCTGTCTTTTTCCTCAACCTGATCTATCTTATTCTGGACAAAAATAATCTTAGCTAGATAATCTTTGATCGATTTTAAGAATTGCAATTCTGATTCACTTATTGGTGGATCAGCGGTAACAACAAATATGCCAGCGTCGGCTTTGGGGACAAATTCATAGGCTACATCAGTATTGTGTTTATATACAGAACCTACTCCCGGAGTATCAATAATCTCAATGTTATTTTTTAAAAATTCAGAAGGGAATTCTAAGACGACTTCTTCTACCTGTTTTTGGTTTTTGGGATTTCTTGATTCTGTAACATAATCTGCAAGCTCAATATGTTTAATCTTCCTTTCCTTCCCATCTAAAAACTTTACAGTTATCTTTTCTTCCTGACCATATTTGACAATAGTTATGATAGAGGTAAGGGGAATAATTGAGGTAGGCAAAAGATTCTCTCCGAATAAAGCGTTGATAAGTGTGGTTTTGCCTCTTTTAAACTGTCCGAGAACCACTAGTTGGAACGACTCGCGCTCCAGTTTTTTCTCCAAGACTGTAAGTCTTTGGAGTAACAAGTCATTCTGCTTGACTATAAGCAAAGATTTAATCCTACTGATAAAGTTTTGAATTTCCATAGTCTATAAAAAAAGCCTCTACCTTTCATAGTAGAAGCTATTAACCCCGATACTAAGTCGAGATGTCTCACGCGAGCCTCATCGCTTTATATATTATAACCTGAATTGAATTCCTTTTACATTCCATGCCTAATCTTTTACCTTCTGTTTAAAAGCTGAAGATTAATGATCTATGTCATTCAATCTTTATGCTCAAATCAGATAAATGGTCAATTCCTTCAAATTCTTTAACCACTACTGATTTTATCTTTTTCTTTAAGTCTTCTCTTATGTGCGGATAGGTCATTTCCGGTTCGACACCAATGCTTTCACAATCATCTTCAACAAGAATATCCGACATAAGATTTTCTGCAACATCTTTATATTTTTCTCCTTGTTTTCTAAAAAGAAGATTTTGATTATCTGGGAAATTATATTTCTCAAGAATATATTTAATGTCTGCCACTTCTTCTGGTTTCGTTCTTGAAGTGAAGTAATAAATATCTGTTTCTTGGTCTTTCCAGTTATTAAGTTTCTTTACAGCATTTCCAACGGAAATGTAATTTTTGTAGTCATGAATTGATCTGACCCTATTTTTAGACTGTCGTACTCTTTCTTCTCGACTTAACCCTTTGCAAGTAGGATGCATTAAAATTGTACCTTCGGTAAAAACCAGGATTTTCATAATCCAGAGACGTATCTAGAAAGTGTAATTATTACCGCCATTATTGTATCACTTCCGGCAAGAATCAGATTATCTTAAGTTTTTGGGATATCTGTCGCGGTATAAAACTAGATTTGTGACAAAATTAAGAAGAATATCGTAAATTAACAATTACTTCTGGGTACGTCTCTAGATCTATTAAATCTATTTTAATCGTGCTCGGAAAACATTTTGTCAAAGGTTGGATCATTTTTCCTAAGCCAATCCGTAAGCATGGCGGCATGTTCTTTTTCTTCATCACGGTTATGAGCCAGTATTTTTATTAAGGACTTGTCTTTGCTGGCCTGAATCCTTTCTTCGTAAACATTAATTGCATCCAATTCTTCAATCAGAGATTGTCTAGCACGGGCCAGGTTTTTTGCTTTCTCATCTTGTTTTTGGGCATCGCTGCCTAAATTGTAAGTCATTTTTCTCCACCCCCTTTCCTTTCTATTCTTATTGCCTTACCTTTAATAATTGCCTCAGCTATCTTTTTATAAGCACTATCCAGTATTCTGCCAAAGGTTGGTTGGGAAATGTTCATTTTTTTGGCAGCATCTATTTGTTCTAGACCATCAACATCATGGAGCTTAATTGCTTCTAGCTCGTCAGACAATAGCACCACTTCCTCAAGCATTCTTAAAGGAATACCTTGAGGCTTAAAGTAATACACGTTTGGTTTAAACCGCATACAGCGGGGTATTCTTGGTCTTGGCACATTATTTATAGTGAGTTTATCGAATTATTTTCTTTCTAAATTGATTTTACACTTTGGGCATTGAACTGATGAACAGGGAACACCTCTTTGATGTTCAATTTTATAACCGCATTTTGGACAAACACAATATCCGCCTGGACCTTTTCCAACTGCTTCTTCAATCTCTTCTTTAAACCTGCCTTTTTTCCGCCAGCCAAAACCCTGGCCGAAACCAGGCTTGTAAAATCCGGTTTCTACTTCGTGACTTCTTATTTGAATAGCAACATATTGAAGATTGCCTATTTCGCTCATCAAACTCTCTCTTAATTTATCGGAAATATTGGTGGCTTTTTCCACACTTAAACTGCTTGGCAATTTAATATCCAGATTAGCAGTAATGACGGAACCTTTTTTCTGCGTTTTTAAAGAAGAAATATCAATGTTTTGGAACCTTGCGATTGATTTAATTTTTTCATCTATCTCACTGCCTGCGGAAACATCAAGCAAGGAATCAATCGCTTCCCTACCTAGTGAAAAAGATTCTTTAATAATATATAAACCAATGAACAAAGCCATAAATGAATCAATATAAATCCAGTATTTGGTAAAAAACAATCCTACCAAAACCACTAATGAGGAATAAACATCCACTCTGGAATGAATCCCGTCCGACAGTAAAGAAACTGAATTTTCCTTTTTACCGTAATGAATTTTTAACCTCGCCATCATCTCGTTAATCGCAGCTGAAGCCAGCATCACGCCCAAGGCCAAATAGCCAATAGTGACAGGAGAGGGATTTCTAAACTCGCGAATTGATTCGCCTATAATGAACAAGCCTGTTAGAAATAAAATTGTAGTTATTATCAATCCGCCCAAAACTTCAAATTTATAATGACCGTAAGGATGCTTTTCGTCTACTGGCTTTTTGGCTATTTTGATGCCAACAAAACTTATCGCAGAGGACAAGATGTCCATTCCTGAATGCAAGCCATCAGCAAAAACAGCGCCAGAACCGGCTATAAATCCGGCTACCAACTTGCCTACAGCCAAAATAACATTAGCCAATATTGAAATTGCCGCTATTTTTTCTTTCATATTTGCTCTTTATTATTTATTTTACCAATAATCTCTTTGAATATTATTTTATATTTCGGTTTTATCACAATAACCGGTTCCATTTTTATCATTGAATCAACAAAATCTTTGCGGTAGGGAATTTTACCAAGAATCGGTATCCTGTCTTTTTTGGCATATTTTTCGATTTTTAAACAAAAATTTCTTTCGAGGTCAAATTTGTTAATCACAATACCGTGTTTAATGCCGAAATGATTAGCAAGATATAGAACTCTTTTTAAGTCATGGAGAGCCGAGGGTGTTGGTTCAGTCACGGCAACTATATAATCGGTACCAATCAACGAGGCGATTACAGGACAACCGATCCCCGCGGCAGAATCTATAATAATTGTAGCAGCCTTTATTTCTTTATTGATTTTTTCAGAGTATTTTCTGACTTCAGCAACCACTTCTCCGGAAGCAAGTTCGCCTAACTTAAGTTCGCCAGAAACTAAATTTACACCATAATTTCTCCCTGTATAAATTGTTCCGATCTCTTTTTTTGTTTCGGAAATAGCACCATAAGGGCAAGCGACAATACAAGCCTTGCAGCCGATACAAACATCTTTTACAAAAGCTGGGTATTTTCCTTTCACAAAAACAATGGCGTTTTGCTTGCAGATAGAAGCACACCGGCCGCATTTTGTGCATTTGTCAAAATCCCATTTTGGTATTGGCTGATAGACCCTAATATACTTTTTTCTTTTTACGGAAAGCATCAGATGGTCGTTGGGACATTCAACGTCAGCATCTACCAGCATCGTAATATTATTTTCGGCAAACTCAACCGCTAGAGAAGTGGCAACCATTGATTTTCCTGTTCCGCCTTTGCCTCCTGTAACTGCGATTTTCATTTTTTTACCCCAGTTATAATATATAAAGCTGCTAAATTTGGATTTTGGCTCTCAAATACTTCCTCATTTTTAATCCCTAAATAATATTCTGCTTTATCAACAGCAAAATACCCCTGCATAACCTCTTCTATTGGAGCTAAGTCTAGATGCTTAATTTTATTAATATAAGACTCTGCCTGACTTCTTTTTACCTTAAAAAATTCAGCTGTAGGATTCAATAGCATTACTAGCAATCTCCCGTGAGATTTAAGAACTCTTGCTGTCTCCTGAATTGCTTTTCCATAATCATTCACGAATTGCAAAGAGGCGACATAAATTGCCGCATTAAAACTAGCATCTTCAAACTCCATATCTTCCGCCGAGCCAACGATTGTCCTTATACTGTCTGGGGCTTCCTCCAATGCTTCTTTGGAAATATCTAATCCAGTGATATTAAAACCATTTTCTTGTAATTCTCCCTCTATAATCGCCGGACCACAACCAATACTCAAAACACTTTTGTAGCCTCTTAATTCTCTTGATATATATTCTGCTTCTTTTCTAAATACTTCTTTCCAAAATTCCGACTGACATGATTTAAGATATTCGCTCATGGTTTTGGCCTTTTTCTCTTTCAAATTTTCAGTTCAGATTTACCATTTTTTTAATATCCAATTTCTCATTCCAATACAATTTAGAAAAGTCGTCTTTTTCAATCCTCTGTAGAAATATTTTTCCATCTAAATGATCTTTTTCGTGTAGAATTATTCTAGATTGGAGCGGATGGATAATTTCTTCAACTTGTTCTTCCCCTTCAATATTTAAATATTTTACCTTAAGTTTGTTTGGTCTTTTTACTAAACCGTATAAAGTGCCATAAAATATACTCAAACAACCCTCGGAATCTTTATCAGAATCTGAAGATATGGTTAAAATCTTTGGGTTGAAATAAGCTTTGAATCCGATTTTGGGTAAATGGGGATATTTTTCAGTAGGTCTGATATTCAACGCAAATACTCTTTTTGAAATTCCAATTTGAGGAGCAGCTAAACCCATTCCTCCATAATATTCTAAAGTGCCTTTTAGGAATTTTACTATTTCTTTACTCTTGTCAAAATCCTTAACTTCCTCTGCTCTCTGAAAAAGCAATTTACCTTCTTCTGTACCTACTTGTTTTGGAAGAATAATCGCCATAGTTTTTATCTTATTTATGTATTTTTAACGTGTTAAAGGACAAGTTCCTGTAGGACAGCTTTTTGAACTGCTACCACCAATATTAAAGCTCGAAATTATTTTTTCAAGTTTTCGACTTCCGCAATTCTTACATTTTAAATTCAAGCTTTCTTTAGTTTCTGACATGGAATGCATAAATTCATTTATCTGGTCACATTTTTTACATCTATATTCGTATGTAGGCATTTTTAATTTATAATTTTCTTATCTTAATATGTATTCTGTTTCTTTTCTAAATACTCCTTGCCAAAATTCTGATTGGCACGATTTAAGATACCCTTTCATAATTCAATTTTTTAATATGAGTTAATCATATGATTTACGAATGGTCTCTGTTGATAACGTCGGTTTTATAAACTCTTTCCACTCATCAGATTTCCATGTTCCTAATTTATTATGTGTAAGATAATATTTTTGCGGAATTGGGTGCGTTCCTACAACGACTTTTATTTTAAATCGTTTCTCAATGTAGCTTTTAAATTCTTTGATGTAAGGACACGGCGGATAACCTACAACAAATCCTGTTGCAAAATGAATTACTTCTGCGCCATTTTTTATCATTTCTTCAGGTGCATATTCAATATTACCTCCTGGACATCCTCCACATGAAGCATATCCTACGATATTAATGGATTCCTCTTTATCGTAGATATCAAAAGCACCTTCTCGATTCTGCATTGCTCGGAAACATTTACCACCTGCACATTTTCTGTAACGCTCACAAATAATAATCCCTATTTTCATAATTTATGCTCCTGGCAAATATTATCAAAATCTGCTTTTTTAATTTTGTTATTTTTCCACAGCTCTAAGATTTCTTTTACCGTCTTTGCTTGAGACACATAAACGTCTATTCCCAATTGTCTGCATAAAGCAAGAGCTCTTGGACCAAGATCTTTGCATAACAAAACATTTGCGCCATGTTTTTTAATCAATTCCGGAGGCAAACCCTTGCCACCCATATCACCGCTGGTGTTATCTATTATTTCTATAACTTTGCCTTTTTCGTCAAGAAGAGTGTAAGTATTGCACCTGCCAAAATGCTCCGCCACTGCATCTTTTAAGCCTCTTGTATCATTTGTTGGTATTACTATTTTCATTCAGTTACTAGATTTTATTGAGTTTGCCGTCAATGAAAGCCTGCAAAACCTTTTTTATTAATCCTGTTCCTTTATAAACCTGTATGTTAAATTGCTTGAAAACATCCGTCGCTCTTGGCCCGATATTTCCTGTTATTACTGCATTTACCCCTTTTTCCGCTACTATTTGAGCAGCAGAAATACCTGCTCCTCCCAGCTGATTTACGCTTGTATTTTCAATAACTTCGGACCCTTTCACTTTTTTACCTTCAATTTCCACGATAAGAAAATAAGGGCATCTTCCAAATACTTCACTAAGATTACTCTCCATGTCTTTTCCTGAAGAGCTTAAAGCTATTTTCATTTTATGCCTCCCTAATTAATTTTATTCAGTCTTGTCTAAATCCTGCTCTTCTTTCTCAATATTTTTGAGTTCTTCTTTGAGAGCTTCTTTATAATCTAAAAGCGACTGTTTCTGGTCTGTTTTGGATTGAGGCTGATTCCATCCGAAAAATCTACCCATACCCCTGCCAAAACCCCGTCCCCAACCTCCACCAAAACCACATCCTCTTTTCCAACCAAAACCAAACAAACGCTTACCGCCAGGTGTAGTACATAAACCCATACCTCGTCCCGTCATCGGACCTTGTCCTTGTGGTCCTGTTTGATCAAATGCTGGCATAATTTCTCACCTCCTTTAGAAATGCTTAATAAATGATAATGAATTTAGCGTTTCTTAAGCCCGCCGACCAAATGCAGCATGAGGCGTAAACGAATAGTGTTAACGAGTAACACGAGTTTACTAATATTTAATAATGAATATATATTCATTATACTATATAAGAGATGGCTGTCAACATTTAAATGTATCCCCGATGGCAAGTATTGGGGCATGTCGCGAAGGAGCGTCAAAAAAAGGACTTCTCAGAATAAGTATAGACTGATAGCCATAATCACCATTCCAGAAATAATGCCTATGGTAAGTCTTATTGAATTTCTTTATGTATAAAGAAAGGAAGCCTCCTATAACAGTTGAAGAACCAGCAAGCAAGGAAAGTAGAAGTGGAATAAGTATTTTTCCATCAGACATATACAGATCATACATTAACAGAGCTAATATTTGAATATATATTCAAATAGTGGAAAGCGGATGATTAACTAAATTCCGAAGAAAGCCTTGGTCAATCAATATTATCCTATATTTACTCTTTTTATGATGATATCCTTTACAAATTCCCAATCTTGCTCGAGAATCGTAACTCTAATATAACCACGCAATTAGCTTGTATCTTCAAGACATTTGAAGATTTTAGGCTGGTACAGCAAATCAGGGAAGAGATTGAAAAGGTTAAACCTTCCCTGGCTTTGGCTGTCTAATAACCTGCAACCTCCCAACAACTTTCAACCATTTACCATGTTCCCAATAACCAAACCAATAACCAAAGATATTATCCCGAAGACGATAAAGGTCATTATTGCTGCTTCTGTTGCTAATTTTAATGGCATTTTTTTATCCGAGTAATGATGGGTATATTCACCATAGGTAATAATAAAAGCCATAGCAGCAGCCAATGGGGCAAAAATTATTCCAATTAGTAATACAATCGGGTTAACAACCATCTATTCTCTTTTCTTCAAAGTTACAAACAACAAGGCCGAGATGGTTGCCATAAGACCTCCGAAGATGAAGGGTGCACCCACTCCAGGATATGTCCAAAGCAGACCCGCAATGAGCGAAGCTAAAAAGGTGGTTAAACCAATAGTCGTTTGATAAACACCAAAAGCAGTGCCAATTTTTTCCTGAGGAATTAAATTAGAAATGTAAGCCTTACCCACGCCTTCGGTTAAGGCCATATAAATTCCGTAGACCGGGAAAAGAATCCAAAGAAAGACAGGGGATTTTATTAAGCCAAACGACAGATAAACGATGGCAAAAAGCAAAAAACCTGTTAATAATACTTTTTTGGGTCCGATTTTGTCAGAAATAACCCCAGCGGGTACAGAAAAGGCGGCATAGGCAAAATTGAAAAGGATATAAACCAAGACAACTAAAGTCAATGACAAACCCAAATTCTGGGCCCGCAAAATCAAAAAGGCATCAGAACTATTACCCAAAGAAAAAATGAAACTAATTGCCAAGAAAATCTTAAAGGAAGGATTAAGATTGTGCCAACTTAAACGAAAAGGGGAAGAAAGGTTTGGCTCTTTCCGTTTTTCTTTAACAAACAAAACCAGCAAAAAAACGCCGATAGCTGACGGAATAAAAGCCAAAAGGAAAATTAAACGAAAATTATTATCTAAATAATGAATTGCCAGTAAGGCAATTAGTGGTCCGACCACGGCTCCTAAGGTATCCAACGCCCGATGAAAACCA
>Ga0315282_10011176_pt1 | contig 13951 bp, 10 predicted proteins | sample YL17G07_20_MG_FD_203693 | JGI IMG/M metagenome (GOLD analysis project Ga0315282, IMG submission 203693) | Sediment microbial communities from Yellowstone Lake, YNP, Wyoming, USA - YL17G07_20 | ecosystem: Environmental > Aquatic > Freshwater > Lake > Sediment | place: USA: Wyoming | collected... | reverse complement strand
TACATGAGCCCACGCCAAGTGACCAGGCTGATTCAGCGCGTGGGGAGAAGCGGACACAGCGTTGGGCGCGTTGCGGAGGGGGTAATCATCGCAATGGATTCAGATGATGCCCTCGAGGCACTGGTAATAGCCCGTCGGGCGATGCAGGAGGAGCTCGAGCCAGTGGAGGTGCCTGAAAAACCACTTGATGTGCTGACACACCAGATCGTTGGTCTATTGATACAGAAGAGTCGCTGGTACATCCGCGAGATACTTGACATCTTCAAGAACGCCGGACCCTACAAGAATCTAAGCGAGTCTGAGCTAACGCGCGTAGTCGAGTACATGCATTCGCGTTTTCCTAGGCTTTGCTGGTTCTCCCCCCAGGACCAGGTCCTGCTCAGACCGCGTCGACTCAAAGACATATACACTTACTATTTCGGGAAACTCTCGATGATCCCGGATGAGAAGCAGTACCTGATTGTCGACAAGTCCGGGAATTCTCCAGTTGGAGTCCTTGACGAGGCATTCGTTGCGGAATACGGCACACCCGGAACCAAGTTCATCGTGCGCGGAAGCCCCTGGAAGATGGAGAGCATCAAGGGCGAAACGATCTACGTGCGAGCAATAACTGACCCAACAGGTGCCATACCCAGCTGGATCGGAGAAGAGATCCCTGTCCCCTACGAAGTGGGAATCGAGGTCGGAGCAATTCGCAGACGTGTTGTTGAAGCACTACGAAGCGGCAAGGGCAAAGAAGCAATAGCAATCGAACTGTCGCATGAATACCCCTGCGACGCAGAAACGATGCACTCAGCCCTCTCAGAGACAATCGATCAGGCCACACTGGAGGTTGATGTCCCAACAGACCAGCTTGTCACATTGGAGGATTGGGATGAGTACGTGGTGATCTGCTGCCACTTCGGACTGCTTGTCAACCGCACGCTCGCTAGGCTTGTCGGATACATTCTGTCTGAAGAAGCCGGATCCACAGTTGGGGTTCAGCAAGACGCGTATAGGATTGTCATCCAATCTGCCGGGGTTGCAGATGCGACTCGAATTGCAGTCGTGTTGCGTAGACTCGGCGACATGGACCTTGAGGACTTGGCTAGGAAGGCTTCCGTCAAGACAGGCATGTACAAGCGACGGATGGTTCATGTCGCGAAGCGATTTGGAGCGATATCTAGGTGGGTAGATCTTAGTAGCGTCCGACTTGGACGCTTGATGAAAAGCTTCGAAGGCACCGTGATCTCTGAAGAGACGCTCAATGAGACATTGAGAAAGGACTTGGATCTCCCCAACACGAAACGCGTCCTCCTTGGCATACGCGACGGACAAATCAAGCTAGCCACTCACAGCGGATTGCGAGAACTCAGCCCTGTGGCAAGACTGGGAATAGAACGGATCAGCATGAAAACTGACCTGATCCCATCAGACAAGATGAAGCGCATCCTGATCGATTCCGCTCGTGCGAGGATACTGAGTGAATCTATGACGCTAGTGTGCACGTCATGTTGGAACTACAGCGCGATCGCACGGATCAGCGATTTGGAAAGCTCCGTTACCTGCCCGAAATGCGGGTCGAAATCAGTTGGTGCTCTCTCCCGTGATCCCAACGATGTGGAGGTAATTATGCAGAGGAAGGGCAGGGTGATCGCCAAGACCGACAAACGCATACTCGATCAACTCCTGGAATCCGCAGAAGTCATACGCAAGTACGGAAGGGCAGCCGCTGTGGTGCAGGCGGGACGTAGACTCGGACCAGGGGACGCCAAGAAGATACTGCGCAAGGAGAAGCGGATTTCAGACAAGTTGTTCGAACTGATTATGCAGGCTGAGCGTGACGCCTTGAAGAGAAGGTTCCTTTGAGATATTTTCCACGCGATGCAATCACGCGAAAGACCGATACATTTAGACCATATTCTGCGACATACTCCTGAAATGATTCCCGAATGACCATCGTCTTGGATGGAACCTCCCTAAGAATTGACGACATTGTGGGTGTCGCACGACACTACGAGCGTGTCGCGCTCGGAGATGACGCGAGGAAAAAGGTCCTCAGATGCCGGAACGTACTCGAAGAGCTCGCAAAGTCCAAAGTGATCTACGGCATCAATACCGGCTTCGGCGCTCTGAGTAACATAACGGTCTCTGCAACCGATCTGGAAGAGCTACAGCTCAATCTAGTTCGAAGTCACGCCGCAGGCGTCGGTCCGGCCTTGCCCACGGACGTCACGCGAGCAATGATGCTGCACAGGGCTAACACGCTGGCCAAGGGGCTCTCCGGAATAAGGCTTCCAACACTCGAAACACTCATCGCTATGATCAATTCCCGAGTCCACCCGATCATACCTGAAAGAGGATCGGTGGGTGCAAGCGGCGATCTGGCACCGCTTGCACACTTGGCGCTAGTAATGATTGGAGAAGGTTATGCTGAGTGCTCGGGCAAGACTATGACTGGCTCTGAAGCTCTCCGGACAGCTTCGATCGCTCCTGTGCGTCTGGAAGCAAAGGAAGGCCTAGCACTAATCAATGGAACCCAGATGATGACCGCGATCGGCGCGCTCATGATCCACGATATCATCCGACTCATTGACTTCGCAGAGCGGTCAGCTGCTTTGTCACTTGAGGTGCTCGAGGGCCTCACCGAGGCCTTCGATAAGAGACTGCATCAAGCTCGGCCTCATAGAGGTCAGGTCGCAAGCGCCCAACACATGACAGAGCTACTTGCCGGAGGCAAACTCGTTGGCTCCGGTGAGCACCGCATCCTCAAAGGCATGCACCGTCAGGACCCGTATTCTCTCAGATGTGTTCCACAGGTGATGGGCGCCGCACGTGACGCAATCGACTACGCATCGAAGACGATAGAGACGGAACTCAACTCGGCAAATGATAATCCACTCATTTTCCCGGCCGACCGCGAGGTTCTCTCGGGCGGCAACTTCCACGGGCAACCAATAGCAATCGTTCTGGACATGTTGGCGATAGCAGCTACGACCATCGGCAACCTCGTTGAGAGAAGGATCGCTAGGCTCCTTGATCCCAAGCTGAACTCTGGGTTGCCTGCGTTCCTTATTCCTCGCAGCGCGAAACCAGGAGTGAGTTCAGGCCTGATGACTATCCAATACACTGCAGCTGCACTGGCCTCTGAGAACAAAGTCATGGCGCATCCGGCAAGCGTCGACTCGATACCAACATCTGCCGGCTTCGAGGATTTCGTTAGCATGGGTCCGGCGGCAGGGCTCAAGTTGATGCGCATCGAAGAGAACGTGCGTACGATCGTTGCGATCGAGCTCCTATGTGCGGCTGAAGCAGCAGAAGTTCAAGGTATTGACAACCTGAGTCCGGCGAACAGTCAGACTTGCAGCTACGTCAGAAAGACCGTTCCGAGACTTCAGCAGGACAGAGAGCTTTCGCCAGACATCACGAATCTGGCCAAAGCTCTGAAAGAGGATGCCTTTTTCTGAAACCGACCAGAGATGTAGTTCACACTGGACGGTCTAGAGTCCCCTTATCTCGTCCCTCAGCGACGATATTTCATGGCTGAACTTAGCCACAACGAACTGGCCGAGTATCCAGTAGTCGCTCCCGCCACTATACAGGTTCCTGACCGCACGGTACTGGCCTTCTGCCTTGGCCTGATTGTCAAATGACAACGCGATTTGTGTTGTGACCGAGCTTGAGGCACTCTTGACTGTCTTCATCATAGTGTTTGCCCCTTCGATTTGCGTTGGAAAAGTGGCCATAAAAAATGCCAAATAGTCGCCGCTTGATCCTCCAGAAGCATACAGGGCAGTACGAGCGGACTCGAGGGAGAACAGTTGACGTGACGAGTAGTCAGCTGTGTCGAGAATCAAGCTTACGGAGCTCGTAGATCCGGCGCCTTCCGCGAATACGATGAAGCCATGTGCTATTGCCAGACTGGCGGATACCAGCGGTGGACTCAGCTCCTTGTGACGAATAAGCACATCAATGATCACAGCATCGCCATGATGCGTCCTACGAAGATTGGTCGACGATTCAAGAGCCTTCTGTAGGTCATTCAACTCTTGTGAATCAATTTTCACAATACTTACAGTTGGGGATCCTTCCTTTGTCTGGCCCGGCAGGTTGACCGAAACTTCGTACTCAATGAATGTCGCATACAAGGCATAGGATGGCAAGTACATGTCGAGTAATGGATCAGTTCCGAACAAACTGTAGTTGCCGGTCGCCTCCATGCACGCACGATAATTGACATATGCCACGAATTGAGCCGAACTTGGGATGAAATCCATCCAGCCCTCATGCTGGAACGGAACAGTGGCCGGCAAGTCTTCAACTCTAGGCTGAAGGGCAACATACGAACCAACCAGGATCACTAGCAGCAACCCGATCGTCCCGACCATTGAGTAGAGTCTGACCTTGCTGCGTTGTTTTGGTCTCTCTTTCCTGCCCGGACGTGCCTTCGCTGACCTTCCCCGCTTAGTGACTGTTATAAACAGGCTCGACCACCCATTTTGTCGACACTGATTGTTCTATTCCAGTTCAATCCGAAAAGGATTGTTGATCACAGGAGGTCTTTTCGTTGCTGATTTCGCGGTCGGAGAGCTGCTGGTGCCATTTGGGTTATCTGCGCTTGGTGTTCTGGGGGATCTGATGTTGCTGGAGGTGGGCATTCTTGCAGTTCTTGGTGGGCTTGTCGAGTTCTCCAGATCAAAGGGAGTCTACGAGTTTCGTCGTCTGGCGCTTCGCTCGAAGGACGAATTCTCAACTGTAAAGCATCTCGAGGCCTCTAGAGTGGCTGTGGCACTTTTCTCGGCCGCATTGACGTTGTTCTTCATCTTAATCGTATTGGCATTGGCTCGGTAAGAACATCGCCGTCTACGTTTCTCATGGATTATCGAAAAAAAAGAAAGGGAGTGGGGTGCCGTGGAGGCACCCGTTTCTTACTTTGTGGCTGCTTCTGGTTTCTTTCGTCTCATCGCCAGTACTGCAATGACGATGAGCACGATGACGACTCCAAGGACAACTGCAGCGTCATTCGTTACGGACGACACTGCAATTGGATCAGTGAGGCTCTCAGGTACGAGTCTTCTGTTCCCAATTGCCGCGCCTTCGTTGATGTACTGGTTCGCTTGATCGGTGCTGAATGATGTCCCAGCGAATGTCTCGTTGAGTGCGTAGCCTGTGAAGTTGGCTCTATACCAGACCGATCCGAAGGCCGGTGGTCCTGGTACTGAGACCGCATAGTTTCCAGAGGTGTCTGCCGCAGTCGCGCCGACGGAGTTCCAGGTCTGCTGGTCTGTGGATTGCTGGACCACGACGATCATTCCTGCGACCGCCGTGTATCCTTGGACTTTAACCGATTGGCCTAGGATTGGTGTGCCGACGCTTTGTATCTTGGCTGGTGGCGTTATCGAGACACTGTAACCAGCAGCTTTGAGCAGATCAGCTGCTGCCTGTGGATCGTACGTATCTGCCTTGAGGGTCGGATCATAGAATGGACCGAACCCCGGACCGATACATGTTGCCAATGGCTCGGCCATGCCAGCGAGCAACTGGTCGATTATCATTTGTCTTGGTATCAGGTGACTGATCGCCTTTCTGATACTTCGCGCTGCATCTGCCGCCTTAGATGGGTCAGCTTTCCCTGCGGGGGTGTCAACACCGGTGCCAAGGACTGGGTGCTTCATGTTGAAGCCCATCTCTTGCCAGCCTAGCTCCGTTTGGAGGATAATGTTGGCTCCGATGTCCGACAGTGTCTGTTTGTCCATTTGGAGATTGTAGTTGTAATCTAGACAGTTGACTTCGTGATTCTTGAGTGCAGCAATGGCTGCGTCCTTGCTCTCTATCCAGACCACCTTGTAGGTCTCGACTGAGTACATTCCTTGGGCTTCTAGGTTGGCTCTGTCCCAGAACTTGTCGAATTTCGTCATCGTCGCGAGGTTCCTGTCAGTGTCGAAGCTTTGCATGATGTATGGCCCAGCACCTACTGGACCGACAGCATGATAGGAGCCTGATCCACCATACTGCTTGGTGTCCCAGGTGTACGTGTAGCCCTTGTTGTCTGCAGTGCTGAACGGCTGCGAATCCCAAGTGGCTGGGTCGAATTTCTCATAGATGTGCTTCGGAAGGATTCCGGTCGTTTGGGCCGCGTAAGTCTGGTATGTGAAGGCGTAGACTTCAGGCATTGTGAATTGAACTGTGTATCTATCGAGGGCGCTCCAGTGACCCTTTCTGACGGGTTCATCTGGTTTGGCTCTGTTGTCGAATGTGGTTGTGGTTCCGTTCAACCAAGTGAAGTCCACAACGTTCCCTAGGTACTGAATGGCGCTTCCAAGGCCCACGGAGGCAGCAGCAGGATTGAGAACCTCTGCCTGCGTGAACAGAACATCGTCGGCAGTCATCTCGACGCCGCTGTGGAATAGCACACCCTGCTTCATCTTGATGGTCCAAGTCAACCCATCGGGGCTGCTTGAAATGTCGTTCGCGATTGCATTGTGGAAGCTCAGGTCCTTTCCGTCGACGTACATCAGTCCTGCATCAGAGAAGCATATGGCACCATACATGTAGAGAGCGTAGAAGCTATTGGAACTCGCGGTCTGAATGGGGTTCAGCGTGCTGCCGGGAAAGACGTTGCTAACCTCTGCGAAAGTGAGCTCCTTACCGCCAGACCAACGCTCGATGTCTGGGAATGTAACCTCGTTGTAGATGTTCTTGTCACCCCAGGCGCTCCAATACGAGTCACGGGGGATGACGTCAACCGGTGCGTAGAGATAGTTGTACGGAGCATCCTTGAACAGGATCGCCTCCCACTGCTTCGTCAGGTCGATCTGCTTTGAGACGTCTGTGGTCTTGTAGAGCTCATCGAAGATGGCGTTCATCTCGGGACTGTTGTAGAGCGCGTAGTTGTTGCCAGCAGGAGCAAGGTATGCTGGCCTGCCATCGAAGTTGCTTCTGAAGTCAGGCACAGGGCTGGTGAAACCCCAGCCAATGAAGCCGATGTCATATCCGCCCTTGTCAAACGTGTTGCCTGGCGTGGTGGAGAGGAAGAACATTCTGTTCTGTAGCTGGTCGAAGTTCATGTAAAATACTCTGGCGTTGATTCCCAGCGATTGCATTCCACTAGCGATTATGGTGGCGTATTGTCGACGTACCGGGTTCCCGGTCGATGCTATCATCGTGACAGAGAACAGGGGTGCCTGCTGCGCAGCTACCGTCGTGAACATCACTGCCGCAGTTGTAGAAAGCGTTAGGAACAGTAGTATTCCGAGAATTATTCCCTTGTTTATATCATGAAAAACGGTCTTTGACATTTTTCATCAGTTGACCTACTCGGTCTACCTTATTTATGGTTTATCACAAAACGTGCGTGTGCGTCAAACCATCCGAGAGGTCGCAGGCCGGTCTTCCCGGCTGGCTGTCAGGGTTCAGAAACAGTTGTCGGAACCAAAATATATGGGGTACCAACTTGCCTACCCCAACGGAGAGGCACATTGGCTGGGTATGCTCGCTACATAGTCAGACGTCTGTTGTTCATGATCCCAGTGTTCTTGGGCGTCTCGATCCTGACGTTCGGAGTGGGAAATGCCGCCGGCGACCCAATTGCCCTTATTCGCATTGGGCTCAGAAACCCAAGCCCTGCTGTTATTGAAGCACTCCGCAAGTACTACCACCTCGACCAACCCGTGTATATGAGATACTTGAATTGGCTGTGGAACCTGTTACACGGTGACTTGGGAACATCCGTTACCGGGAGATCGGTTGCTGCCCAAATTGGAGGTTGGGCACTGACTACACTTGAGCTACAGCTGATTTCTCTGCTATTGGCTGTGGCAGTAGGGGTTCCTATCGGAGTACTGTCCGCGAAGCGCCAGTATTCGAAGGTGGACTACGCTGTGACCTCGATTGCCATATTCGGCTATTCAATGCCAACCTTCTGGCTTGGAATCATGTTGATCATACTCTTCTCATTCGACCTTGGGGTGCTACCGAGCAGCGGATCAGTGGGTGTGAACTTCATGTGGTGGGGAAATCCCATTCTAGACCACCTAGCGCATCTAGTACTTCCGGTATTCGTCCTTACTTACGTCGAACTTGCCACTTTCGTCAGACTCGTTCGTGGCAACATGCTTGAGGTCCTTCGACAGGACTACATTCTAGCAGCGAGGTCAAGTGGTCTTTCCGACAGGACTGTGACTTACAGATACGCGCTCAGGAATGCGATCACACCAGTCGTCACAGTTATCGCGTTGACCTTCGGAGCAGCTTTGGGCGGGGCGCCAGGGCTGGAGACGACTTTCAGTTGGCCCGGACTCGGGCTTGCTTTCACACGTGCGGCACTTGTTCTCGACATTCCACTCGTGCAAGGGATTACGATAGTGATCACGCTGATGGTCTTGGTGGCAAATCTTATCCTAGATCTTACGTATGCCCTACTTGATCCGAGAGTGAGGGTCGATTGAGCACACCGTCTCCCGAACCACCGAAACGTGCCAGAAAAGCAGATCGTGCATCCACCACTCACCGTCGCTCCGCGTCACAATGGGCAGTTGCCTGGAGAAGATTCAAGCGAAACAAGTCTGGTCTGGCAGGGATGTTCATAGTAGGGTTCTTCCTTTTCGTGGGGGTGACGTCACCGTGGATCGCTCCATTCCCGGCTCGGAGCTATGCAGCCCTTTACGCTGGACAGGGAGGAGTACCGCCCTCTTGGGAGCATCCATTTGGTGTCGAACCATCTGGCATCGACGTATTCAGCGAAGTGATACATGGCACTAGAAATGATCTCTATGTCGGCATTGCAGCCACGTTGCTGACAGTAATAATTGGAGTCGCGGTAGGTGCGCTATCTGGATACTTCAAAGGGATCCTGTCCGACATCGTTCTTGGCATTACACAGGTATTCTTCGTCATACCTACGCTTCTCCTGATTCTTCTCTTCGCAAGGGTCTTCTCCGTGCTCGTGTTTGCCGGTCTAGGCTTGACCCTGATTGTTCTTATCTTGGGTTTCTTCGGATGGTCATATGTCACTTTCCTAGTGCGAGGGGAAATACTGCGTGTAAAGGAGCTCGAGTTTGTCCAAGCGGAAAGAGCATTGGGCGCGAGCTCTTGGAGGATCGTGTTTCGCCACATAGTGCCTAATGTGCTGTCACCTGTGATTGTGGTGTCAACCCTGAATATCGCCGGGTACATCCTAACGGAAGTCGTGATCAGCTTTCTTGGCTTCGGTGATCCCAACACATCAACTTGGGGACTACTGATCAACGAAGGATTCACCTATGTTCGCACTCAATGGTGGGTCTCTTTCTTCCCGGGGATCGCGGTCGTTCTTTGTGTGCTAGGATTCAACCTGGTGGGCGACGGCCTGTCAGATGCTCTCAACCCAAGGTTGCGTGAATGAGGCTTGGAAGGAAGTCTGCTTGAGATACGCGATCTGAAGACCTACTTCTTCACCGAAGCCGGTGTCGTCAGGGCCATTGAAAACGCTGCAGTTGATGTGAAACCTAAGGAGACCATCGGTCTGGTCGGTGAGTCGGGTTCTGGCAAGACGGTGACTGCACTCTCTGCGTTGCGAATCATTCCACGACCGGGCAGAATCGTTGGGGGCTCGATCAAATTCGAAGGCAGCGATGTGCTCGCAATGAGCGATGAGGAAATGCGCAAGCTGAGAGGCCCAAAGATGGCCATGGTCTTTCAAGACCCCTCATCCTCGTTGAATCCTGTGTACACAGTCGAGAAACAGCTCGACGACATATTGATGCTTCACCGGAACCTGACAAAGAGAGAAGCATCTGAGAGGGCACAATATTTACTAGAGTTGGTCGGTATCCCAGAACCACATACGCGTCTCAAAGCATACCCTCACGAGCTCAGCGGAGGAATGAAACAGCGAATCGCGATCGCTCGAGCCCTCTCCTGTGAGCCGACACTCCTTTTCGCTGATGAACCAACCACAAACCTGGACGTGACAGTCCAAGCTCAGGTTCTGGAACTGATGAAGAAGCTACAACGCGATTTGGGCATGTCAATGGTGATGATTACCCACGATATGGGCATAATTGCGGACATGACTGAGCGGGTCACCATAATGTACGCGGGCAGAGTTATGGAGGCAGCTGACACTAAGATGGCATTCCATGATCCAAGGCACCCGTATACTGAGGCACTGCTCGCAGCGGTTCCAAGAGTGGACCAGAGGAAGATATTGGAGGTCATTCCGGGCAACATTCCCAACCTCATCGAACCTCCATCTGGGTGCGTCTTCCATCCTAGATGCAAGTATGCTAAGCAGATATGCATCGATACTGTACCCCTGCTGGAGGAAGCTGACAAAGGGCACCTAGTTGCATGTCTGCGATGGAAGGAGCTCCATCTCAAAGGTGTATGATCATGGCAGAGCCACTACTGGAAGTCCATTCCCTCATCAAACATTTCGATGTCGTAGAGCGCGGGATTGTGACGCGAAAGAAGACCGGTGTCGTTCACGCTGTGGACGGAGTGGACTTTCACATAAACCATGGGGAGACCCTTGCGCTCGTTGGAGAGAGCGGATGCGGCAAGACAACGGCAGCTAAGGTGGTCCTATATCTCGAAGAGCCTACTGGCGGGCAAGTCAAATTCGACGGGGTCGATGTGTTTCAGACCTTCAAGACTGGCGATACGGCAGCACGACTCAAGCTTCGTAGAAGCATGCAGATGGTCTTTCAGAATCCGTATGGCTCGCTCGACCCGAGGATGACCATTTACGATATCATCAGTGAAGCGTTTCTCATACACAAGCACATTCCGAAGGAGAAATGGAAGGACCGCGTGTATGAAGTCCTCAAGATGGTGAATCTCGAAGAATATCATGCCGAAAGATATCCGCACGAATTCAGCGGAGGCCAACGTCAACGCATCTCCATTGCCCGTGCACTTGCCGTGGAGCCCAGCTTCATCATTTGTGACGAGCCGGTCTCCTCGTTAGACGTTTCGATACGTGCACAGATCCTGAACCTGCTCGCAGACCTTCAAAGAGAAGAGGGCATATCATACCTGTACATTTCGCACGATCTGAGCTCGGTCCGGCAGATCAGTCATAGAGTAGCCGTCATGTATCTCGGAGAAATCGTAGAGCATGCGAATACTGATGATCTCTTCACGAAGAAGCTCCATCCATACACGCAGGCGCTCGTTGCTGCAGTCCCTATTCCGGATGTGGAGAAGAAGACAATACGAATCATACTTCCAGGAGAGGTTCCAAGCCCCATCAATCCGCCTGGAGGATGCAGATTCCATCCACGCTGCCCCTACGCAACTGAACTGTGCAAGCAGAAAGAGCCGAAGCTCGAGGAGTACCTGAAGGGTCATTTTGCAGCCTGTCACTATGCCGCCAAATTCACCTAACCTGAGGGACTGAGGCCACGTTCGGCCTAAGAAAACTCCGCGTACTCGCGGCCATTCTGCTCTCTCTCGGGATCGGCGCAATCATCGTAGGCATGATCTTGCCTGCCTACAAATCGCAACAGACTTTCGCAGCCACTGGCCCACACATTACCTTCACGAGCGAAAGAAACTACTGGATTGACTTCTACCTAATCCCGCCGATTGACGAAGGCACTCCGATCATGCTGTCGTTATTTAGCAATAAACCAGGATCAACTTGGATCTTCTTGGCCCCATTCGACTTGCAGACTGAGTCAGTGTCAGGACCCTCTGTTGTCAACGAGATGCTTGGACCAACCGACACTGGTTTAGTGTTCTTTGGCAGGGCACCCAAATCGTCAATGTACTCGCTTCGGATCTCCAGCTGGAACAGCACCTATTCCGTTCGTGTAGAGTCGAGATGGTCTCGTTTCTTTCAGTTTAGGTATGGCATAGTTCTTGGAGCCGCGCTTGTTCCTGCGTCGCTGCTTCTATTCTACTACGACGGAATTGTCGAAAAGCGAGACCGCATGTTTGAGCAAGCGTTGAAGGGTGTAGAGGACGGCACCCGTAAAGCAAACGCGCCGTTGCATTCATGAGCCCTCTACGTGAATCAGTCAGAGGACGTGAGCTTCTGGTCCTTCACATGGTAGCTGATGTTGTCGGGACAACGTGACCGGGAGAGGAGCCCCGCGTCAACGAGTCGTCTAAGGTGGTAGTTTGTCAACTGTTGACTCAGTCCCAAAGACCTCGCAATCTGAGCCTCAGTCATGCCGGGAGTGTAATCTACCAAACGAACAATCGACCGGCGTAACTCTTCTGCGCGCGACTGGTCGCCGTCGTTGGGCACAACGTAATAGAATCTTCGTCTTCGTCCGTCTCTGATGGATTTAATCATTCCCATCCTCTCGAGTGCCCGCAGTTGAGTCGCCAAGAAGAACCCGCTGCGTCCGGTGACTAATTTCAGCTCAGCAAGAGCGATTCCAGGGTGTCTCCTTATTCTTCGAAGTAGCTTCTCGCCTACATCAGTCGAAATGGTGCGGAGAGAACGGTCAATTGACCACGAAGCAATCAGGTACGTTGCTGGCTCAGTGGTCATCCCGCCAACGAGAGATGCAAACATGACCAACGCGAAGAGAAGCATTGCAGGGTTACCAGTACGCACGGGGTCTGTAGCTTGCAGTGTGCCTTGTCCAGACACAACATAAACTTCGCCATTGCTAATAACGAAGACGGCAACCGCCGGTATGTATGATGTCTCCTCTGTCTCTTCTGTAAGCTGTCCTTCACTGCTGTACTCAGCATGGCGGAAACCTTGCTGCCATATTGGGATCGGTCTCGGCCCGGCTTTCACCTCCTCAAGTGGGTATGCCCACACGATGTGTAGGTTTCCCTGTAAATCGACAGCTATTGACTGTGGCTCCTCAGCGTCTTGCAGTGGAATTTCGACTATTCTGGCGATTCCGTTGTGGCTGATCGCATACTGTGCCACACGCGTCTTTGGGCTGCCCCCAGCCGATTCTTGGTATGCCCAACCCAACACGACTTCACCATTCTGAATTGCTGCGAGTGTGAGCTGGCTGATCTGCCCGTGTACCTCATTCACATTCACAGTTTCAGTGGTGTTCTCCGCCAAATCCACTTTCCAGTCGACCACACGCGATGTTGCATCAGTAGTTTCCTCAACCCACGCGATGTGTAGATCGTTTCGAGCAGTCGAAGCGGCAACCTTCAACAGTTTTGACGATGTTGACGCCTTGGTAACCAAGGTACCCGCTAGGTACTCCCGAGGGCTTAGTCGTGCATAGTATACGTCAGACTCTACATCAGTGGAATTCGATCGGAGAACGTCAAGCCACGCAATGTAGAGTTCGGAGTCGCGTCCCGCGGTAATTGATGCCCACACAGTATCAGCCTGGGACTCCAAGACCAATCTCGGAGAACCAGCAGGCGCTCCACGCGGATTCACGTCCTGGTAATAGATCGCGTTCCGCGAGTTCGTTAAGCTAGGCCCCATCGTCAGGTTGTGGGTTTCGCCAGTGTCCATATACTTCCTTACCCATACGATATGAACGTCGTCGAGACTACCGATGGCCATACTTAGCGAATAGATCGAATCGTAAGTGTCGAGACGACGTGTGCTCTTTGAGCTGACGGACTCTGGGTTATATGTGGAATACCAGAGAGTTGCAGGTGTCGATCCGGCAGACTGGTCACCATGCTCCACCCAAGCTGCATGAACTATCCCCTTCGAGTCGACTGCAGCAGCTACTTCCGACTCCGTACCGTCAGACAAGGTAGTTGCGGAATTCGGCTCCACGTGAATCGGACTGGCAACAACCATGGGAATACCTAATGATACCGAGACAAGGATTAACCAGGCAGCAAGGATTCGTGAACTGAGCAAGCCCGCGCGCTCACGTCAGGGATGTGAATCGTTGCTCTATCAGCTTTTTGCAACAGCGATTCCGACACCCTTTTGGCTGGATCAGGAAGTAAGCATAGCGGGGCAATGATGAGAGCTGGTATTGGAGAAACTTGTGATCGTTGAAACCAGAACCGAGCCCTATCTTATGTGACATCTTGA